>Ga0187892_10003838_pt1 | contig 26590 bp, 24 predicted proteins | sample MA1701073metaG_FD_139345 | JGI IMG/M metagenome (GOLD analysis project Ga0187892, IMG submission 139345) | Bio-ooze microbial communities from a basaltic lava cave in the Kipuka Kanohina Cave System on the Island of Hawaii, USA - MA170107-3 metaG ... | reverse complement strand
GAGAGCCGTGAGCGTCCACGTGACCTGGCCCTCCCAGCGAGTCCGGGATCGCCAAGCGATCAGTATCCCGAACGCAGCCAGGGCGACGATCAAGTCGTGGGCCGCGGTCAGACGCACAACCTCGCCCACCGGACACGGTGAACCCACGGTGCGGCCGACATCGACAACTCCCGACATCGGCATAGGTGGACCTATGCCGAACAGGGAACCATGCCGACGGTCGCGTCCGCGCCCGCCTGAAAGCCTTGTAGGGGCGGGCTCCTCGAGCTGGCCACCGGTCGCGTGGTCGGCATAGTTGGCTAGGGACCGGCGGGGAAGGCCAGGACCGAGTCGTCTGGCTTGTAGCGTCCGGGTTTGACGGCGGCCGGGGTAGTCAGCGCGAGAGCACGCTCTTTGATGCTGAGGTCGGCGTGGATGTAGGCGTCGGTTGATCGCATGTCGGCGTGGCCGAGCCAGAGCGCGATTACCGCAACGTCGACCCGCGCTTGCAACAAGACTAGAAGCGCGCCTATCTATCCGGCTGAACAGGCAATGAGCACAGCGAAAGTGCTGGTCAGCCGTTCGGCGGCCTCGCCGCCGACTCATAGATCAGCACGCTTCTAGAGGTCCTTCAGGAACGGGTTGTGCTCGCGCTCGAAGCCGAGGGTCGTGGTGGGCCCGTGGCCGGGCAGGACGAGGGTCTCGTCGTCGAGGGGCAGGATCCGCTCGGCCATCGACGCCAGCAGCTGCTCGTGCGAGCCTCCGGGGAGGTCGGTGCGCCCAACCGAACCGGCGAAGAGATGGTCGCCGCTGAAGAGCACGCCCGGCTCACCCTCGACCTCGAGCAGGAAGCACGTCGAGCCGGCGGTGTGACCTGGCGTGTGGATCGCCGTGAACGTCATGCCTGCGCCCGAGACCCGCTGGCCGTGGTCGAGCCCGAAGACGAGCTCGGGCGGTGGCACCGGCAGGATGTCGAGGTCGAGGAACCGCCCCAGGTTGCCGGTGGACACAGGGTCGTCGAGCATGTGGCGGTCGCCGGGGTGGAGGTGCACGGGCACGCGCGTGCCATCGGGGGCGGCTTCGGTGCCGGACTGCACCGCGCCCATGCCACCCACGTGGTCCACGTGCCCGTGGGTGGCGAAGAGCGCCACCAGCCGAAGGTGATGCTCGGCCAGGCGGGTGAGGATGACCTCGGGATCGGGCGGGACGTCGATGAGCACGCACTCCCCGCCCGGACCGTCGGGCGCCACGATCCAGCAATTGGTCGCCGCCAGCCAGAGGCTGAGCCCCTCGATCATCCGATCAGAGGTCGCGGCGCCGGCCGTCGAAGGCGGCGGCCACGGCGGCGGGAAGGGTGGCAGTCATGACGTCCTCAAGCTTCGCAGGCAGGGCGAGCGACCAGTTCGGCCACTCGTCGGTCGTGCCCGGCATGTTCGGGCGCTCCAGCACGCCGAGGGCGTCGTCGATCGTCGGGGTGGCGAGCAGCGACGGCGCGGTGGCCAGGGCGCGATGGGCGGCGACGATGACGGCCTCCACGGGCGTGCCGTCGTTCGCACCGGTCAAGCGGGTCAGCCGCCACCGCACCGCCGCCGTGGATCGCTCGTCGGGCGCCACCCCGATGGCGCGCTGCGCCTCCTCGTCACGACCGGTCCAGAGGCCCGCCGTGGTCGGCAGGTCGTGGGTCGTGATCGCGGCCTGGGCGGCCACGGGGTACGCCGACGGCGGTCCGTCCTCGAGCTCAACCAGCCGGGTGGAGCAGACGTCGGCGTCGGCGAGCCGTTCCCGGATGTCGTCGGACACGGTGCCCAGATCCTCACCGACGACGAACGCCCCGGCGCGGTTGGCCTCGACCGCGAGGATGGCCAGGAGATCCTCGGCCGGGTACCGCACGTACGCCCCGGCTGCGGGCGTCGCCCCGTCTGGCACCCAGAAGAGCCGGAACAGGGCCATGACGTGATCGAGCCGCAACCCGCCGGCATGGTGCAGCGCCGCTCGCACCGTCTCGATGAAGGGCACGTAGTGAGCCGCACGCAACCGCCAGGGATCGAACGGCGGGAGGCCCCAGTCCTGGCCCGAGGCGTTGAGCTCGTCGGGCGGGGCGCCGATCGACATGCCACGAGCAAAGGAGTCCTGCCAGAGCCAGGCGTCGGCACCGTCGGGGTCGACCCCCACGGCCAGATCGGCCATGAGCGGGATGGAGTCGGCGGCGGCGGCCAGCTGGCGATCGAGAAGCCACTGGAGCCAGGCGTGGAAACGGGCCCGCGGCGGGCGCTCCCGGCGCAGAGCGCCGACGGCGGGGGCGTCGGGGTGGCGGAAGCCCTCGGGCCACTCCCGCCAGCGCGGGCCGAAGCGCTCCACGAGGGTGCAGAAGACTGCATAGGCATCCAGGGCGGCGCCCTGCGCATCGAGCCACGCGTCGAGCTCGGTCCCCGGCGGGACGCGCTCCCACAGGAGCTCCAACGCCGCCATCTTCGACCGGTACACGGCGTCGCGGTCGATCCGCCGGTCGTCGTTCAGGGCCCGCCCGGCGCGGGCCAGCGGTGCCAGCTCGTCGCCGAGCTCGGCCGCGCCCGGCACGTCCTCGATCCGTAGGTACAGGGGATTGCGGAAGCGCCGGCTACTCGGGAAGTACGGGCTGGCGGCCTGGGGCAGCCCCGGCCGGGCCGCGTGCAGCGGGTTGAGGAGCAGCACCGACGCGCCCCACCGGCTCGCCGACCACTCGCCGAGGGCGGCCACGTCGGCCAGGTCGCCGATGCCCCAGCTCCTCTCCGACCGCAGCGCGTAGGCCTGCACGGCCCACCCCCACGACCGCCGGGTCGGCAGTGGGCAGCGCCCGGGGCTGACGACCAGCGTGGTGACCTCGCCGCTGTCGAGGTCGGTCAGGTGGTGGTAGCCCATGGGCAGGTCCGGCGGCAGCCTGCCCTCGATCCGGAGCGTGCCGCCGTCCTCGGTGACGAGCTCGGCGGTGCCGGGGATCGGTGCCGCCGACCCCGGCCGCACCACCCGCACCGGCGAGGCCGGCGGGCCGTCGTCCGATGCCCCCATGGCCTCGAGCACGGCGGCGACGGTCCCCGGGCGGAAGGCCCGCCACGTGCCCCGGTCGTCGACGTAGCCCTCACCGACGCCCCAGCGCTCCGCCCGCACCCGCACCGCCGCAGTGTAGGAACACCCCGGGTGGGCGCCGGGAGCCGCTCGCCTCGCCGTTCTTTGGAACCAGAGCTCGGCTCAGCCGGACTCTCGTTCCAGAGAAGTCAGCCGCGACCCCGGCCTCGGCCGAGCTCGGCTCGACGTCGGCTACGAGGTCGCGGGATGGGCCATGCGGCGACGGACGCGGAGGGCGGCCCAGACCACGACGCCGAGGGCCACGAGGGGCAGCGACCAGCCGAGGGCGACGACCACGCCGCCGACGACGGCCAGGGCACCGGCGGCGGCCCGCTCGAGGCTGTGGGCCAGGCCGGTAACGGGCTCGGGCAGCAGCGTCGCCCCGGGCTCGAACAGCGAGACGGCGATCGTGGCCAGCGACGCACGCTGGTCGAGGTCGGCCCGCTGGGCCTCGAGCTGCTCGATCTGCTGGCGGGTGGAGAACAGCTGGGACTGCACCTGGAGGACCTCACCGATGGCGACGGCCTTGCCCAGCAGCGCCCGCATGGCCTCCTCCTGGGCACCCAGGCTGCGCAGGCGGGCCTCGTAGTCGACCAGCTGCCCGCTGACGTCCTCGCCCCGGATGGACTGGGACTCGACCTCGCCCAGCCCGACGAGGGCCTGGCGCACGCTTTCGAAGCGGTCGGCGGGGACCCGCAGCGTCAGCTCACCCGAGCGGGCCACCTCCTTGCCAGCGGGCTCCCGCCCGTTCGCTTCCGGCGGGCCGAACGACGCGGTGCTGGAGCCGGCGACGAACCCACCATTGGTGGTGGCGATGGACGACGCCCGGTCGAAGGCGGCCTGGAACCCGTCGGCCACGACCTTGACGCGCAGCTCGGCCGTCCGCACGATCCGCTGGGCGCCGGGCACGACGAAGTTGCCGGCATCGCCCATGGGCCCGCTCGAGGCGCGGGCACCGGCCACGGGCGGCGGGCCCGGCTCGGCCAGCGCGGTGGCGCCGGTGTCATAGGCGATGTCCGGGATGCCCTGAGACGGCGCCGCCTTGGCCGAGTCGACCGACATCGACCTCTCAGCCGACCCGGCCATGTCCTCGTCGGCACCGAGGATGCCGCCCGGCTGGTTCACGGCGATCACGATCCCGGCGAGGAGCAGCAGCAGCACAGCCAGGGTGGCCACGCGCCTCGGCGTCAGCTGGCGGGTGGGGGTCGTCGGCAGCATGGGTCGTCCCTCCTGAGTCGGTTCGCAGGTGCGACGTCCGGGCGACGCCTGCGGTTCCCGGGACTGGCACCGCCCGGTCCGCAGGTTCGTAGACTCCAGCCCATGCCGGCCCGATGGTTGCTCGAGCGGAGGCTCTCGGACTCCTCGCAGCGCCTCAAGCACTTGCGCACGGAACTGGCCGTGGCCGACGAGCAGCTGCTCGTCCTCACCGATGCCGCCGACGAGGCCCGGCTGCGCGCCCTGGTCTCGGAGACCCCGCTGGCCGAGCGCGAGCACCGCCAGGCCCGCCGACACGCCGACGCCATGGTGCGCCACCGGGCCCGCCTCGTCGACGCCATCGCCCAGCTCCAGCGGACCCAGGACGAGCTGCTCGACGAGCTGCTCCTCGGGACGTAGCACGGCCTCGTCATGGGCGTCAGAGTCGTGATCGCGGAGGACGAGGCCATCATTCGCCTCGACCTGCAGGAGACCCTCGAGGAGGAGGGCTACGAGGTCGTGGGTGCCGTCGGTCGAGGGGACGAGGCCGTCGCCATGGTGCGCGACCTCAACCCCGACGTGGCCATCCTCGACGTGAAGATGCCCGGCATGGACGGCATCGCCGCCGCCCGCGAGATCACCGCCGAGCGGCGGGCCGCGGTGCTGGTGCTGACCGCCTTCAGCCAGCGGGATCTCGTCGAGCAGGCCACCGCCGCGGGCGCCACCGGCTACCTCGTGAAGCCCTTTCAGAAAAGCGACCTCGTGCCGGCCATCGAGGTGGCGCTGGCCCGCTTCCGCGAGCTGCGCTCGCTCGAGGACGAGACCCAGACGCTCAAGGAGCAGCTCGAGACCCGGCGGCTCGTCGACCGGGCCAAGGGCCTGCTGATGGATCGCCACCAGATGGCCGAGAGCGACGCCTTCACCTACATCCAGCGCACCGCCATGCAGGAGCGGGCCCGCATGGGCGACATAGCCAAGCGCGTCCTCGACGAGACGCTCGTACCCCCCTCACCGCAGAGCTCCTAGCCGCGACGAGCGGGCGACCGGCCGCGCTGCGGTTCCCTGGCCGACATCGGAGGCGCTCATGAAGATCGGCGTGTTCGGGACCGGTATGGCGGGACGGGCACTGGCGGGGCGGTTCGCCGAGCTCGGCCACGACGTCCTGATCGGCACCCGTGACCCCGCTGCCACCATGGCTCGCACCGAGCCCGAAATGACGGGCACCGCACCGTTCTCGGCCTGGGCCGCCGACCACTCCGCGATTCGGCTCGTGACCTTCGCCGAGGCCGCCGCCGTGGCCGAGCTGGTGGTCAACGCCACCGGGGGCGGCTCGTCCGTGGCCGCCCTCGGGATGGCCGATCCCGCCGACCTGGATGGCAAGGTGCTCCTCGATGTGGCCAACCCGCTCGACTTCTCCGGGGGCCTGCCGCCGACCCTGTTCGTCAAGGACACCGACTCGCTGGCCGAGCAGATCCAACGGGCGTTCCCCGGCGCCAGGATCGTGAAGTCGCTCAACACCCTGAACGCCGACCTGATGATCGAGCCGGGCCGAATCGGCGCCGGCGACTCGACGGTCTTCGTGAGCGGCGACGACCCGGAGGCCAAGGCGGTGGTGCGGGCACTGCTCGGCGAGCTCGGCTGGCGCGACGTCATCGACCTCGGCGGACTGGCCACCGCTCGGGGCGCGGAGATGGTGTTGCCGCTGTGGCTCAGCCTGATGGGCACCCTCGGCACGCCGTTCTTCAACTTCAAGATCGTCCGCTGAGCCCAACTCCCGCCGGCGACGCCACCGGGCCGGCGCGGCGAAGAGCTAGGCCTTGCCGACGTAGAGCTGCCCGGCAAGGGCCGGGCCGAGGGCGATGCTGCCGTTCTCCAGCTCGAGCACCAGCGTGCCGTCCGGCGCCCGCGAGCGGACCTCGGCGGCCGCGCCCGGCGTGAAGCCGTGCTCGTCGAGGTAGATCAGCGCCGGCATGTCGACCTCGACCTGCTCGGTGACCCGCTCCAGCCGCACGCGGTCGCCGGGCAGCGCCTCGGACAGGGCCACGAGGTCGCGCTCGGGGCCACCGGCGCCCGGGATGGGGTTGCCGTGCGGGCACGTGGGCGGGTTGCCGAGGAGGGCGACGAGGCGCTCCTCGACCTCGTCGGACATCACGTGCTCCCAGCGGCAGGCCTCGACGTGAGTCTTGTGCCACGGCAGGCCGATGATGTCGGTGAGCAGCCGCTCGGCCAGCCGGTGCTTGCGGACCACGCTGATCGCCCGCGACCGGCCCTTGTCCGTGAGGCGCAGGGCGCGCCCCGACACGGTGATGTAGTCGTCCTCGCGAAGGCGCCGGACCATCTCCGACACCGAGGGCGCGGAGTGCTGGAGGTGCTCGACGAGGCGGGCCTGGATCACGGCCACGCCCTCCTCCTCGAGCTCCCAGATGGCCTCGAGGTACTCCTCGAGCGGTGGGTGGAACCCTTCGGCCATGACGGCGCTGATGCTACCGGCCTCTGAAAATCGGGGGAGAGGCACGGATCGGGCGCCGCCCGGGAAGGAACACCCCGTGCGGAGATGCCCCCCCACGCTGACCGTGCGAACGACGAGCCCTGCCCGACGCGGCCGGCCGGCGACGACGGCCTGCCCTTCGTCCGCCGGCCCATGGTGCGTTGGCTCGACCCTCACCAACTCCTCGACACCGCGACGCGCGTCCTGGCCTCGGGCTCCACCCTGTCCCTACGCCGATACGCGGGAGCAGCAGGCCCCCACGCCCGACTATGTGCTCGACCGCTCCGAGGGCCCCGGAGCTCTGGCTCGACTACGCCTCCGACCGGGGCGACGGGTGGAGCTCCACCTACACGGTCGCCAGCCTGCTGGCCCAACCCGAGCTGGAGCTGGGCTCCGGGCACCGGGTCCATCGCACCCGGCGGGGCCGCATCCTGTGCCCGGGCGGCGACCGGGTCTGTCCGGTGCCGACCCGACGCGAATACGAGAACCGGTTCCTCGGCCCGCACCGCTCGGCCCTGCCCTGCCCGCCGGCCGAGGGAGCGCGCGAGCTGGTGGCCATCCCCGGCAGCCACGACTGGTACGACGGCCTCGTCAACCTCGCCAGCCTGTTCTGCCGCCGGCGGCGAATCGGGGGTTGGCAGACCCGACAGAAGAGGAGCTGCTTCGCGGCCCAGCTCCCGCACCGATGGTGGCTCTGGGGAATCGACCTGCAGTTCGGTGACAACGTCGACGAGGCCCAGGTGGCCTACTTCCGCTCCGCCGCCGCCGACCTGCACCGGGGTGAACGGGTGATCGTGTGCCTCGCCAGAGAGGTGGAGATGGGTGCGTCCGGGTGCTCGGAGGCCCAGGGCGGGGTCCTCGGGGTCTCGGGATACCTCTGGTTCACCATTTGCTGGGGCTTCCACGCCAACGAGGCCTACGCCCCGCTGCACCAGCTGCAACCAGAGGTGCTTCCTTCGCCTCCACATCGACGTCGGCGGCGCCCTCACCGCCTACCCGGTGGGCATCGAACGGGTCGTGCGCCGCTGGCGGTTCCAGCCCGAGGCCGCGCCGGACGCCTCCCGGCTCGTTCCCGACGAGGGCCAGGTCCTGCGGGCCCACCTGATCGAGCCGCCGCTCGAGATCTACGGCGCCGCCCGGACTGAGCCCACCCAACTCGCCCGCCGCGCCCTCGACGCCCGTCGCTGACCGCTCCTGCGCGATCCACCATTGCCCCGAGGTGCACGCCGCCTCCGGACGGGCATGCAGACACCCCCGGGTGCGGCCCGCCTCGACGCCGGGCCTCGACGCCCACCCGTAGCATCGGGCCGGCCATGGCCAAGACCCTGCTCCTCGACGGCAACTCACTGGTCTACCGGGCCTTCTTCGCCCTGCCGACCGACATGGCCACCGCATCGGGGCAGGTCACCAACGCCGTCTTCGGCTTCACGTCGATGCTCACGAACCTGTTCAAGGACCACCGCCCCGACCTGGTCGTGGTCGCCTTCGATCGGCCCGAACCGACGTTCCGCCACGCCCTCGTCGACGACTACAAGGCCGGCCGGGCCGAGACGCCCGACATCCTCCGCCAGCAGATGGGCCTCGTGCGCCAGGTGGTCGAGACGCTGCGCATCCCCATCGTTGAGGCCCCCGGCTACGAGGCCGACGACGTGCTCGCCACCCTGGCCACCCAGGCCCGCGATCGGCGCGACGACGTGATCGTCGTCACCGGCGACCGCGACGTGTACCAGCTCGTCGAGGACCCCTCGGTGCGGGTGCTCTACAACCGCCGCGGGGTGAGCGACTACGTGCTGTACGACGAGGCCGGGATCTTCGAGCGCACCGGCGTGACCCCCGCGCAGTACCCCGTCTACGCCGCACTGCGTGGCGATCCGTCGGACAACCTTCCCGGCGTACCCGGCGTGGGCGAGAAGACGGCCGCCAAGCTCGTGTCGACCTACGGCGAGCTCGACGCCATCTTCGCCAACCTCGACGCCGCCACGCCGAAGCTGCGTGAGAGCCTCCGGGTCGCCGAGGAGCAGGTCCGGCGGAACGCCCGGGCGACACCGCTCATCCGGGACGTGCCGCTCGAGGTGGGCATCGACGACCTCCGCCTCGGCGCCGTCGACGTCGCCGCCGTGCGGGACCTCTTCGCCTTCCTCGAGTTCCGCACGCTGTTCGACCGGCTGGTCGCCGCCCTCGACGTGGCCGGCGACGGCACCGCCACCGCGCCGGTCGGCGCCCGGCGCCTTGCAATCGAGGTGGTGGCCGTCGCCGGCCCGGGCGAGGCGGCGGCCCTCCTGCGCGGTTCAGGACCGGGCGGCGCGCTGGCGCCGGCGTGGGACGGCGAGCCCGGCCGCAGCGCGCTGGTGGGACTGGCCCTGGCGCCCGCCGCCGAGGGCGGCGCCGAGGGACCGGCGCGGGCCCATTGGATCGCGGCCCCGCTGCTCGATGACCCGGAGGTGGCAGCCGCTCTGGAGGTGGTGGCCTTCTCGGCCCACGACGCCAAGGCCCTCCTTCGGGAGCGAGCCGCCGGGCGGCCCGGGACGGCGACGCCGCGTGGCCTAGAGGTCGACACGTCGGTGGCGGCCTACCTGCTCGAGCCCGGCGAGGCCCACTACCACCTGGCCGACCTCGCGGCCCGGTTCGCCGACGTGGACATCACCGCGCCGGACGCGCCGCCCGCCGGCCAGCTCGACCTCTCGGGCACGGCTCCCGATCCCGGCGAGGAGGCGGCCCGCCAGACGGTGGCGGTCGCCCTCGTGGCCCCCGTGCTGGCCAAGGCCTTGGACCAGCGCGGACTGACGCGGCTCTACGGCGAGGTCGAGCGCCCGCTGGTGCGGGTACTGGCCCGCATGGAGACGGCCGGCGTGCGCGTCGACGTGACCCTGCTGCGCCGGCTCTACGACGAGGTCGTCGCCGAGGGCCGGCGCCTGGAGGCCGAGATCCAGCAGTGCGCGGGCGAGGCGTTCCTCGTCAACTCCACGCACCAGCTGCGCCGGATCCTGTTCGACAAGCTCGGCCTGGCCCCGCAGAAGAAGACCAAGACCGGCTTCTCCACCGATGCCGCCTCGCTGGCCAAGCTCCTCGGCCAGCACCCGATCATCGAGCCGCTGCTGCGCTACCGCGAGGTCGAGAAGCTGCGGTCGACCTACGGCGAGAGCCTCCTGGGCGAGGTCGCGGACGACGGCCGGATCCACGCCACGTTCAACCAGACGGTGGCGCGCACCGGCCGGCTGAGCTCGGATCGTCCCAATCTGCACAACATCCCCGTGCGGACGGACGAGGGGCTCCGCATCCGCTCGGCCTTCGTGCCGGCCGAGGGTTGCCGGTTCCTCGTCGCGGACTACAACCAGATCGAGCTGCGCGTCATCGCCCACCTCGCCCAGGACCCGGGCCTGGTGGCCGCCTTCGCCGCGGGCGCCGACATCCACGCCGAGACGGCATCGCGGATCTTCGGCTGCGCGCCCGGCGATGTCACTGTGGCCCAGCGGTCCAAGGCCAAGATGGTCTCCTACGGCCTGGCCTACGGCATGGAGGCGTTTGGGCTCGGCCAGCGCCTCGGCATTCCCACGGCGGAGGCGGCCGGGATCCTCGACGCCTACTTCGCCGCCTTCCCGAGCGTGCGCTCCTACATGGACCGCACCGTGGCCGAGGCCCGCGACCGGGGCTACACCGAGACGCTCTTCGGCCGACGGCGGCAGATCCCCGAGCTGTCGTCGCCCAACTTCCGGCTGCGCCAGGCCGGTGAGCGCCAGGCGATGAACGCCGGCATCCAGGGCCTGGCGGCCGACATCTTCAAGGTGGCGCTGGTCCGTCTCGACGGGGCCCTCGAGGAGGCGGGCCTCGCCAGCCGACTCGTGCTCCAGGTGCACGACGAGGTCATCCTGGAGGTGCCGCCCGACGAGGAGACCGAGGTCGCCGAGCACACGCTGACCGCCATGCGGGGCGCCGCCGACCTCTCCGTCCCCCTGGAGGTGCACCTCGCATGGGGCCTGAGCTGGGCCGACGCCAAGTCGTGACCCAGGGGTAGACTCGTCGGCCGGTAACGGCGAAACCGCCCGCACCGATCCCGTCCGGAAAGAAGGCCGACCAACCCATGTCCGATTCCAGCCCGACCCTCGTCGCCGGCTCGTCTCCCGCCGAGGCCGACGCCGGGGCCTCCTCCCCCTCCGCATCCGGCGAGAACGCCGATCACCCGCTGCGTGAGATCGCCGTCGACGACCTCGACGGCATGTCGCTCGAAGACGCCATCGCCGCCACGATCGTCAACTTCGACGACGGCGACATCGTGTCGGGCACGGTCGTGAAGGTGGACAAGGACGAGGTGCTGCTCGACATCGGGTTCAAGTCCGAGGGCGTCATCCCCGCCCGTGAGCTGTCCATCCGCCACGACGTCGACCCGGCCGAGATCGTGAGCCTGGGCGACCAGATCGAGGCGCTGGTCCTGCAGAAGGAGGACAAGGAGGGCCGGCTCGTCCTGTCCAAGAAGCGGGCCCAGTACGAACGGGCCTGGGGGACGATCGAGAAGCTCAAGGAGACCAACGGCGTCGTCTCCGGTCCCGTGATCGAAGTGGTCAAGGGCGGCCTCATCCTCGACATCGGCCTGCGCGGCTTCCTCCCCGCATCGCTCGTCGAGCTGCGGCGGGTGCGCGACCTCATGCCCTACGTGGGCAAGACCCTCGAGGCCAAGATCATCGAGCTCGACCGCCACCGCAACAACGTCGTGCTGTCCCGGCGGGCGTGGCTGGAGGAGACCCAGAAGGAACAGCGTGAGGAGTTCCTCGACAACCTCAAGCCGGGCGAGGTGCGCCGGGGCATCGTGTCGTCGGTGGTCAACTTCGGCGCCTTCGTCGACCTCGGCGGCATGGACGGCCTCATCCATGTGTCCGAGCTCTCCTGGAAGCACGTCAACCACCCGCTCGACGTCGTGGCGGTGGGCGACGAGCTGGAGGTCCAGGTGCTCGAGGTCGATCTCGACCGCGAGCGCATCAGCCTCTCCCTCAAGAACACCCAGACCGACCCGTGGCAGGAGTTCGCCAACAACCACCGCGTCGGCGAGCTCGTCTACGGGCGGGTCACCAAGCTCGTGCCCTTCGGCGCCTTCGTCCAGGTGGGCGACGGCATCGAGGGTCTGGTCCACATCTCGGAGATGGCCGCCCACCACGTCGACCTTCCCGAGCAGGTCGTGTCGGCCGGCGAGGAGCTGTGGGTGAAGATCATCGACCTCGATCTCCAGCGCCGGCGCATCAGCCTCTCGATCAAGCAGGCAGCCGAGGGCGGCGTCGTGTCGGCCGAGTACCAGGAAGCCTTCGGTGCCCACGCCTACGACGAGGCCGGCAACTACATCGGCGGTGACTTCGCCGCCGATGCGGAGTTCACTCCCGAGACCGAGGCGCAGGCGGCCTGGGCGGACTACGCCGCGGGGCAGGAGCCGCCCGGCGCCGACGCGCCGGCGGGCGACTCCGGCGCCGAGGAGGCCGGGGCGGCAGCACCCGCGACGTCGTAGCCCCCGGCTCGTCCCCGGCTCGTCGGACCATCTCGATGAGCCCCGCGAAGGCGCCCGCCCGGCCTCGGCTGCTGGCCCGAGCTCCGAGCGTCGAGTCGCTGTTCATCGCCACCTTCGTGCTGCTCGGGTTCCGACTCGGCGTGCGGCCGATCGGCGACAACTCGATGCTCACCCACCTGCGCACGGGCATCGACATCGCCCGCGGCGCCGGTATCCCGCGGACCGATCCCTACTCGTTCACCGCCGCCGGCACCCGCTGGGTGGTGCAGAGCTGGCTGCCCGAGTGGACCTACGGGCTGGCCCACCGCCTGGGCGGCTTTCGCCTCGTGGTCCTGGAACAGGCCGTCCTGACCGCCCTCGTGGCCTGGCTGCTGGCCCGCCTGGTGCGCACCGGATCCCCCGTGCGCACGGCGCTGGCCGGTGTCGTGGCCTTCGCCATGGGGGCCGCGTTCTGGGCGCCGCGGCCGCTGCTGTTCGGCCTGCTCTGCATGGCGCTCACGATCACCATCGTCGAACGACGCCGCAGTCACTGGCTGCTCGTTCCCGTGGTGTGGCTGTGGGTCAACAGCCACGGCTCGTTCCCCCTCGGGCTGGTGTACCTCGGCGCCCGGGCGCTCGGCGAGTGGCGCGACTGGCGGGCGTGGCCGTCCGACGCGGTGCGCTACATCGGGGGGTTCGCAGCCGGCCTGCTGGCGGGCGCCATCAACCCGTTGGGGCCTCGGCTGCTGGCGTTCCCGTTCACGTTGGGGGCCAAGCGCGACGTCTTCGCCCGCATCGTCGAATGGCGCTCACCCGACTTCCAGGCCACCGGGCCGCGGGTGGCGCTCGTCGCGTTGACCATCGCCCTCGTCCTGCTGGTGCGCTGGCGCGTCGCCTGGCGTGACACCGTGCCGGCCGTCGTCTTCGTCACCCTCGGGCTGGTGGCGGCCCGCAACCTGCCGCTGGCCGCTGTGGTGCTGGCGCCCATCGTGGCGCGGGCCCTCCGCCAGCCGGACCTGCCCGTGCAGGCCCGGGAGCAGACGCCCGGTCAGCTCCGTCTCAACCGCCTGGTGATGGCCGCCATCGCCGCCGCCGTCGCCACGTTCGCCCTCTCGGTCTTCACCCGGCCGGGCCTCGACCTCGACGCCTACCCCGAGGAGGCGACGACGTTCGCCGAGGACAACGGACTGCTCGGGCGGTCGCACCGGGTCGCGTCGCTCGACTTCATCGGCAACTACCTCCAGCTGCGCTACGGCCGCTCGGTCAAGGTCTTCGTCGACGACCGCGTCGACATGTACCCGCGTGCCGTGTCCGACGACTACTCCAGCCTCCTGCGGGGCAAGCGCAACGCCCTGGACGTGCTGGCCCGCCACGACATCGACGTCGTGCTGTGGGAGCAGGACCTGCCGCTCACGTCGATCCTCGCGGCCACGGGAAAGTGGCAGCAGGTCTTCCTCGACGAGGACGGCTGGGTGGTGTTCCAGCGCGTCGGCTGACCCGCGGCCCTGCGCATCGACCGCCACACGCGAGCGACCCCCGCCCGGGAGGTGGACGGGGGTCGCTCGGTGCCGGGGAGCCCGAAGAGGGCGATCAGCTGCCAGCAGCAGCGATCGAGGCGCCCACGCGGGAGAACTTGTCGGCGGCCTGGCTGCCGAGCACCTGCAGGGCGACGATGCACACCACGGCGATCAGGGCGAGCAGGAGGGCGTACTCCACGAGGGCGGCGCCCCGCTCGTTGCGGATCTTGGCGTGGATCCAGGGTGCGCAGTGCTGCTGCCAGTAGGCGACGATGTCCATTTGGGTCCTTCTTTCAATCGGAGTCCGGCCCCCAGCGGGTGCACGGCTGGCTGATGGGACTTCGATCGACCGCTCGGGCCTCGAGGTGGATAGGCCATTCGACCCATTTCCGCCCGCCCGGCCGGGGCGCCGTGGCGGTCGAGGGGCCGTCTCGCTCGAGCGGAACCCGGACGCGGACGACCCCCGCCCGAGAGGGGAGGCGGGGGTCGGTCCTGCCGGAAGGAAGTTGATCAGCTGCCAGCAGCGGCGATCGAGGCGCCCACCCGGGAGAACTTGGTGGAGGCCTGGGTGCCGAGCACCTGAAGGGCGACGATGCACACCACCGCGATCAGGGCCAGCAGGAGGGCGTACTCGACGAGTGCCGCGCCCCGCTCGTTGCGGATCTTGCCGTGGATCCAGGGTGCGCAGTGCAGCTTCCAGGCGGTGACGATGTCCATCTCAGGAACCTCAGCTTTCATTCGGTAGCGGTTGGCGCCCTTGCAGGTGCTCGGGTGTCTGATGTCTGAGGTATCGGCCGGCCGGGCCTCGCGCACGATGGGCCGATCGAACCATTTCGCGGCGGACCCTCCGCGGCGAAGTCAGACGCACACCAGTACCGCTCAGGGGAGGGTCGTCGTCGGCTCGTCAGGTGCCTCATCGATCACGAGGGTCACGGGATCGCTCTTGACCGATAGCCCGTAGCGGGAGACGGACAGCGTGTACTCGCACGAGCCACAGGTCTTCGTCGTCACGTTCTTGAGGGTCAGGGTTCGGGTCCGGCTCCCCAAGGTGTCGTCACCGTCCTCGAGCGGACGTCCGTCCTTGAGCCACTGGTAGGTGAGCGACGCCGGCCCCTGTCCCTCGGGTGACGCCTCGGCGGTGAAGACGGCGTCCTCGCCGATACGCACCGTCGAGCTCTTCGGAGGCACGGTGAGCCCGGGTGGCTGAGGCGAGACGGTGAGGACGGCTTCCCGACTGTACGCCGACGTCGCGCCGCCGAAGACGCGGACGGTGAACCGGGCGCCGTTGTCGTTCATCGAGACCTTGGGCAGCGTGAGAACGCTCGCCGTCTCGCCCGCCAGGATGGAACCGCTGCGGAACCACTGGTACCGGGCGTTGGCCGGCGAGGCTTCGACGGTGAACGACGCGCTCGCGCCCTCGTCGACGCCTCGCGACTGCGGCTGGACAGCGATCAGGCTCCGCACTCGGAGCGCGACATCGCCGGACGGGATGGAACCGATCCTGGCCCACACCGCCACGTTGCCATCGGTGCGCGCGATCACCTTCCGGACGTTCCCGGGCGGGAACGACACGACCCTGTTCTCCGGACCGAAGAACGCCTGCGACAACAGCTCCGCAGGTGCCTCGGTCCCGTCGCTCATGGTGCCGGAAAGGGTCATCACCGCCGTCTCGTCGATCGTCAGGTCGGCTCGGTCGACCTCGAGCTCCAGGGACTCCAACACCACGACAGCACAAGGGTCACGTCGCTCCTCCGCGGTCGCGTCGGCCTGGAACTGGACGATCGCGTCCCTCCGCCTCTGGCTCCACTCCTTCAGTCGCCGCCGTTCGATCCTTCGGGGCGGGACGCCGAACGAGTAGTCGAACGATGCCATCGCACCCGCCGGAAGATCTTGCACGCAGAACGCCACCACGGGATCCTCCCGGACGATCCGATCGGGCGTCGGGTCGCGCATCATCGACGCCTTCTCCAGCAGCTCCTTCGGGAGAACCTCCAGGATCGAGCGGGACAGCGGCTCCTTGCTCGTGTTCCGAACTGCGATCGCCCCCTTCAGCCGCGTTCCCGCCCGACCGCTCAGGGTCCAGGTCCGCGTGATGGCGAGGCCCTCGACCTTCAGCTCCTCCTCGCTCAGCGCCATGGTCTCCACGTGATCGGCACACCAGGGGAGGGTGTAGACGCTGCAGAGGAGCTGTCCGCGGGTGTCGGAGGCGAGCACCCCTGCCCCGGCCACCACGACGAGTCCCGTCAGGAGGAGAAGGGCGACTGCGGCCCTTCGCCGGCGCGGCTTCCTCGCCGGGTTCGCCGGGCTGGCAGCAACGGACACCTCGCCGCCGTCGTCGTCCGCGCCGACGACCTCGTCGGACGTCGTCGTGACCGGAGATGGCCGCGCGCCAGCAGCCACTCGTCGGTCGGCCTCGAGGGTCGCAACGAGGTCGGAGGCCCACGCCGCCGCCGAGTCCGGGCGCTCAGCAGGGTGCTCGGCGAGCATTCCCATCACCAAGGCGGTTAGGCCTGACGCGCGATGGCGCGCCTCGAGGCCGCCGAGGCAGGCCTCCATGTGGGCCCGGTCGAACGGCGAGACCAGTTCGCCGGTGAGTGCGAAGTAGGCCGTGGCACCCAGTGCGTAGCGGTCCGAGGCCGGGCTGTAGAGGGCAGGCTTCTCCCAACACTCGGGCGCCAGGTAGTGCGGTGTGCCGCCCTGCGTGTCGCTGTGCTCGCCTCCGATCCGTACCAGCCCGAAGTCCACGAGGCATGCGCCCTCGTGCCCGATGATCACGTTGGCCGGCTTCACGTCGCGATGGATGACCTCGACCCCGGCCGTGTCGCGCCCCGAGTGGATGTGGTCCAGCGCCGCCGCGATGTCGCCGAGGTGGCGGGCGACGGTGAGCAGGGGCCGCTCGGGGTTGGCCTCGACCCACGAGCCGAGGTCGGCACCGTCCTTCCAGTTCATGATGAGGAAGAAGCGGGATCGTCCGGGAACCCTGCTGGCGCCGTCGGTGGGGGACAGCTCGCCTCGGAAACGGTCGCGGACACGGACCAGGTTGGGGTGGTTGAGGCTGAGGAGCACCTCGGCCTGCCGTCGCCAACGGTCCTGCTGGCGGCGGTAGTCACGGTTGCGGTGCTCGTGCAGGATCTTCACGGCAACGGGACCGACGAGCGGGAGGCGAGGGACGCGACCCCTCCACAGCTGGCCCTCCCCACCGCTCTTGACGAGCTCCGTCAGCTCGTATCGGTCCGGGTCGTCGGCGGGACCGACACTGCGTCGAAGCCCGTCGCCGGTGCTGTCCGGGCCGTTCACCGTCGCTAGCGAGAGTCGCGTTCAGGAAGTGCTTCGAAGTCGGCGCGGCGCAGCGCGCCCGTCGTCAGCACCAGCAGGGCGAGGTCGTCGAGGCTCTCCGCCCACGGGTAGTTCTGGCCGTCCAGCCGGCGACGCAGGTCGAAGATCCGGTGCTCGAGGGCCTTGGCCGTGTCGCCGAGGTGCGCAGCGGCCTCTCGATAGCTGCGCGCCCTCGGGGCCCGATGTCCCGGTCGACGGTGGTACTCCCAGAAGAGCGCCGCCAGGTCCGTCCGGTTGCGAGGAGTGAGCATCGGTGGCTCGAGGGTGGGCGCGACCGAGCTCCGTTCCGGGTCGGGGCCTTCACGGGCACGAAACGGGAGGCTCGGATCCCCGCCGTCGGGATCGTCGGCATCTTCGGACACCACGATGGTGAGGTCGAAGCCCGATCGACCCCGCCCTCGTAGCACCACCCGCAGCCGCGGCTCCTCGAGCAGATGGGAGCGGCGAGCCGGCAGGAGCCGCTGGATGCCGAGCTCCTCGTCGGTGAGCTCGAGGGCACGATCGTCACTGGTGTTGGTGAGGAGCCAGTGGCCCGACTGCCAGGAGACCGAACCCGCCCATCGGGGGATGTTCAGGTCGGCCTCGTCGACGCAGAAGGAGCATGCCGGATCGCGGCCGAAGGTGAAAGGCGGCCCGTTCCGCGACGGCTGGAACAGCCCGTCGACGGTCTCGACCTCCAACTTTGTTCTCACCCCGCCCCCCGCACCTGCCGGATTCGTCGGTTCGTTGTCGCCATCGGGGCCGACGCCTGCGTGATCGAGTGATGCCACGCACCTGTCGGAGCCGCGTTTCTAGCAAACCACCTGCTGATTCGCTCATCGACCTCCGCCTGCCGGTGTGCGGCCTACGAACAGCAGCCGAGCACTTGGCTCTTGGGTCGCAGGGATCTCAGCCTTCTCTCGGGGCTCTTCCCTGTCCTCCTCCGGCCCGAGGTCGCGGGCGAACAGGTAGGCCCGGCCCTTCGGCAGCCCGCGGCGCCTTCCGGTGAGCTCCCACCGGCCTGGGGGAGTCTTCAGGTTGCCCCTCTTGCGCAGGGCCCCGGTGGAGTCGGCGAAGGCACCGAGGTTGGCCCGGCGTCCGGGATGGCCCACGAGGGGGACAAGCGCTCGACCCACACGGTCGACGCCGGCCCGACGTGCACTGCCTCGGGGTCCTCCCACTGCATCGCGGCGTCGTCGCCATCGTCCATCCCCACCGGTACGCTCGGTTCGCAGAAGACCCGCGACACGTCCGTCCCGGCGGACCTACGACGCCAGCGACCGCTGGTCCGGCGCGGGCACCGGTCGTGGACGCGGTCCCTGGCGGCGAGCGGCGCGGGCCAGTCCCGTTCCGTCGTCGGGGCTGGCCCAGTGCTCACCCAGCTGGCGGCCGAGGGCCGAGAGCCGGCCCTCGAGGCGGTCGATGATCCGAGCCTGGCGCTCGATGAGCGACTCGAGCTCACGAGTCCGGCCGCTCGCCCGTGCGCCCGGCCGCTCCCGGGTGGTCCGCCGATGCGGGTCGTTCTCGGCCAACCCGGCAAGCAGCTCCCGCCGGCAGAGCACCCACGCGGGGACGGGGTAGGGCTCAGGCGGCAGGTCGAACGCAGCGAAGGTGCGGCCACGGGGAGGCCGCGTCCCCGAGTCGTCGTTCTCCCTCAGCGCCATCCGATCTCCCCCGTCTTGTGGCCGGGCGGTTCCCGGCGACGGGGACATCAACCCACGAATGGGCGGGGACGGGAAGGGGGAGGGCTCCCCGTGCGACACTGTCAGTCGAGGCGGACGATGCCCATGCGCACGGCAGCCAGGACGGCCTGGGTGCGGTCACGGGCGTCGAGGCGGGCGTAGGCCGATGCCAGGTGGTTCTTGACCGTCTTGACACTGATGAACAGCGCGGCGGCCACCTCGGGCAACGAGAGCCCGTCGGCGAAGCACTGCAGCACCTCGGCCTCGCGGTCGCTCAGAATGCGCTCGGACGGCTCGGCCGCGGCCTCGTCGAGCATGGCCCGGGCCAGGCCGGGCGACAGCGCGGCCTGGCCGCCGGCCACCTGGCGCAGGGTCGAGACGAGCTCGGCGATGGAGCAGTCCTTGACCAGGTAGCCCGCCGCACCGGCGGCCACGGCCCGGGCGAGCACGTCGTGGTCGTCGTGCATGGTGAGCATCACCACGGCCATCGCGGGCTGCTCCTGGTGGAGCCGGCGGGTGGCCTCCACGCCGTCGAGTACGGGCATGGTGACGTCCATCAGCACGACGTCGGGCTGCAGGCCCCTCGCCAGCTCCACGGCCGACGCGCCGTCGCCGGCCTCGCCGACGATCTCGATGCCGTGCTCCGCCAGCGAGCGGGCCAGGCCGTTGCGCAGCATGGCGTGGTCGTCGGCGAGGACGACCCGGAGAGCGGGCTCTGCGGTCGTTGCGGCCTCCGACGGCTCGGTCATGCGGCCTCGGTACCCATGGCCCGGGCAACACTCCGCGATCGATCCCCCGCGGAGGTGGAAAGGCGCGAGTTGGTGGAGGGGGTGGGTATGACCGAGGGGCCCAGGGTGCACTCGACGATCGTCCCCACATGGCGCTCGGAGGTGATCTCGAGCTCGGCGCCCACGGCGCCGGCACGCTCGCGCATGCCCCGGATCCCGTAGGCGTCGGCACGAGCCGAGCCGCCCGTGGCCGAGAACCCCAGCCCGTCGTCGGCCACGACGAGCATGGCGGCCGTCCCGTCGCAGCTCCAGCGCACCTGCAGCGTCCGGGCCGAGGCGTGGCGCTCGACGTTGACCACCGCCTCCTGGGCGATGCGCCACAGCTCGCGCTCCTGCAGGAGCGGCAGGCGGGCGTCCTCGTTGGCCACGAAGTCGATCTCGAGGCCGCTGCGGGCGGCCACGCGGTCGAGGAAGGTCCGCAGCGTGGCGGTCAGTCCCCGGCGATCCGAGACGTCGGTGCGCAAGTCGGAGAGCGTCTCACGGACGTCGGCCAGCACGCCTCTGACCTCGCTGCGGACCTCGTCCAGCTCGCCCTGCATGGAGGGGCCGGCGCCGGCCGCCACCCGCTCGAGGCTGAAGGCGACGTAGGCGAGCGACTGGCCCACGCGGTCGTGCATATCGCGAGCGATGCGCATGCGCTCCTCGTCCGCGCCCATGGTCCGCAGCCGGCTGAACCAGCGGGCGTTGTCGAGGGCGAGCGCGGCCGGCTCCATGAACCCGTCGAGCAGGCGCAGCTCGCGCCGTCCGTAGCGGCCGGGCTGGCGGTGCTCCAGGGCCAGCAGCCCCACGAGCGCTCCCCGGGCCCGCAGCGGCGCGTAGAGCCCACAGCGGGCCACCGGTCCGTCACCCAGGCCGTCGCCGGGCGCCAGGCTCACCACGAGGGAGGCGACGCTGCCCCCCAGGGCCTCCCGCACGGCCCGGGGCAGCCGGGTGTCGTCCGACAGCGTGTCGAGCGTGGTGCCCTCGATGACCGCGGCCGTCCAGCGGCCGGCGTCGTCGCGCAGCAGCAGCGCGGCCACGTCGCACTCGACGAGCTCGCGCACCCTCGTCATGGTGGACGAGACGGCCTCGTCGAGGTTGAGCGATGCGGGCAGCGTCTGGGCCACCCGGTGCAGCGAGACGAGCAGCTCGTTGGCCTCGTTCAGGCGGTCGACCTGCTCGAGCGTGGCCGACATGGCCCGTGCCTGCTGGCCGAAGAGCCGGCGCACGTAGCCCGCCAGCACGGCCACCAGGGCGAGCTCGACGGCCCACAGGTGGGGCACGCCGAGCACGACGCCCAGGGCCAGCACGCAGCCGGCACCGGCCAGCGACGTCCACCGGACGCCGACCTCTCCTGGCCGCCGGGGGCCTCCCTCCCCCGCCATCGACTGGATCCTCGCCCTGGCCGGCTACCGCAGCGCCTGCATGATGCTCCCCGCCGCCGGGCCGAGGACCACCACGAGGATCGACGGGAAGACGAACACGACGAGCGGGAAGAGCATCTTGACGGGCAGCTTGCCGGCCTTCTCCCGGGCCCACTGGCGCCGCTTGTTGCGCATCTCGGTGGCCTGGGTCTTCAGGACGCGGGCCACGGGGATGCCCAGGGCGTCGGCCTGCAGGAGGGCGAGCACGAGGTTGGACAGCTCGGGAACCTCGGTGCGGCGCTTGAGGTTGGTGAAGGCCTCCTTGCGGGGGAGGCCGAGCTCCATCTCCCGCAGCGTGCGGGCGAACTCGGTCGCCAGCGGCGAGTCGAAGTGCTGGCAGACGATCGACAGCGCACCCTCGAAGCCGACGCCGGCCTCGACGGAGATGGCCAGCAGGTCGAGCGTGTCGGGCAGGTCCCGCAGGATGGCGTCGTGACGCTCACGAACCTTGCGGGTCAGCCACGCCGGCGGCAGGAGGATCCCGACGAGCGGCGCGAGGATGAGGAGCAGTACCCCGACCTTGACCGAGGGCTGGCCCAGCAGCACGAAGGCGATCGAGCCGACCGTGAGCAGCCCGGTGACCGCCACCTGGGCGACCACGAAGTCCTCGGCCCGCACGCTGGCGGTGAGCCCGCCGAGGAGCAGCTTGTGGTGCACGGTCTCGAGGTAGTGGCGAGGGAGCAGCCGCTTGACGCGGTCGGCGATGCCGGCCGACACCGGGCGGACGACCCGCACGAAGAACGGCTCGGCGAGCTGCTCGTCGTAGGCGTCGTGACCCGCCTGCGGGCCGTCGAGGTCGCGGAGGTACTCGCCCACGGCCAGTGACGGCCGGCGGTTGCGGGACAGCCCGAGGGCGATCACACCCATGCCGGCGGCGGCCAGGACGATGCTGATCAGGAGCGGTTCCATGTCGTCACACCTCGATCTTGGTCATGCGGAAGATGATGAGGGAGCCCACGGCCACCAGGACACCGGTGAACCCGAGCGCCACCAACCCCCAGCCCCGCAACAGCGGCGCCAGGTAGTCGGGGCTGATGAACTGCATGACGAGGAGCATGAACGGCGCCAGGCCGGCCAGCACCCAGGCCGAGATGCGGCCCTCGGCGGTGAGCACGGAGATCTCCCGGCGCACCTCCTCACGGGCCCGGATGAAGTCGGCGAGCGTGTGGAGCAGCTCCGCCAGCCGGCCACCGACCTGCTGCTGGATGCGGATGGCCTGCACCACCCAGTCGAGGTCCCGGATCTCGAGGCGCCGGGCCATGCGGCCCAGGGCGTCGACGAGCGGGTCGCCCAGGCGGGTCTCGGCCACGACCCGGTTGAACTCCTCGGCCAGCGCCGGCGGGGCCTCCTCGCACATCATCTGGATGGCCCGCAGGAACGTGTGGCCCGCGGACAGCGAGGACGCCACCAGGGACAGCGCGTCGGGAAGGGCGGCCTCGATCGCCTCCCGGCGCTTGGTGATGCGCCGGCGGACGATGCCGGCCGCGACCAGCGGGGCGAGCCCGAGGCCGAGGAACCCGAAGAGCCACGAGCCGGTGACGCCGACCAGCAGCATGGCCACCGCGACGGCACCGGCGGCGGTGGTGAGGACGAGCTCTCCGGGCCGCAGGGGCAGTCGAGCCCGCTCCAGCGCGGCGGTCATCGAGCCCTTGGTGTCGAGCTGGTCGACCACCCGGCCGGCCATCTCGATGGTGCCCTCGACGAGCGGGCCGTAGGTCTCCGACACCGACTCGACGCGCACGTCGTTCTCGCCGTACGGGAGGTCGAGGAGCCTGGCCAGCGCCTTCTCCCGGTCGCGCACCCGGGCCAGGATGCCGATCACGAGGATGGCGAGCCCGCCACCCACGGCCAGCATCGTGAACACGACGGTGGTGGTCATCTCAGCCCTCCGTTCCCGTGAGTCGCCCGGACCGGAACACCTTCGCCGGCACGTCGACACCGACCTCGTGGAGGCGGTCGACGAACTTGGGCCGCAGGCCCGTGCCGATCAGCTCGCCGTTGGGGCGGCCGTCGGTGCGGGGGCTGAGGCGGTAGTGGAAGAGCTCCTGGAGCAGGATGGTGTCGCCCTCCATGCCCTGGATCTCGGTGGCGCTGGTCACCACCCGGCGACCGTCGGTCATCCGGTCGAGGTGGATGATCAGGTTGATGGCCGAGGAGATCTGCTCGCGGATGGCACGGATCGGCAGATCGAAGCCGGCCATCAGCACCATCGTCTCGATGCGGCTGAGGGCGTCGCGGGGGCTGTTGGCGTGCACCGTGGTCATCGAGCCCTCGTGGCCGGTGTTCATGGCCTGGAGCATGTCGAGGGCCTCGGCGCCGCGGACCTCGCCGACGATGATGCGGTCGGGCCGCATACGCAGGGCGTTGCGGACGAGGTCGCGGATGCGAACCTCACCGGCGCCCTCGGCGTTGGGCGGGCGGGCCTCGAGGCTGATCACGTGCGGCTGCTGGAGCTGGAGCTCGGCCGCGTCCTCGATGGTGACGATGCGCTCGCCGTCGGGGATGAACGACGACAGCACGTTGAGGTTCGTCGTCTTGCCGGTGCCGGTACCGCCCGACACGAGGATGTTGAGCTTCCCTCGCACGCAGGCCTCGGTCACGAGCGACAGGTCGAGGGTGAAGGTCCCGAAGTTGATCAGGTCCTTGACCGTGTAGGGGTCGGCGGCGAACTTCCGGATGGTGAGGACGGGACCGCCGATGGCCAGCGGGGGCAGGATGACGTTGACGCGGGAGCCGTCGGGCAGGCGGGCGTCGACCATGGGCGACGCCTCGTCGATCCGCCGGCCGACACCGGCGACGATCTTGTCGATGACGTGGCGGTACTGCTCGTCGTCGCTGAAGGTGGCACCGGTGTGGTGCAGCTGGCCGTCGATCTCCACCCAGATGTCGTCGTGGCTGTTGCACATGATCTCGGTGACCTCGGTGTCGGCCAGCATCGGGTCGAGCGGGCCGTAACCGAGGGTGTCCTGGATCACCTCGGCCACGAAGGCCCGGCGCTCACGGGGCGACACCTTGACGTCCTGGCGGCCGAGGATCCGGTCCAGGGCGGCGCGCACCTCGGTGGCCACCTCCGAGGCGGTCATGCCGTCGATGCGCGGGGCCACCTCGGCGAGCACGAGCTCGCGCACCTTGCGCTTCGAGGCGTGCCACGAGGCGGAGCTGGCCCGGGTGATGCGGTTGGGGTCGGTCGGCCGGTTGCGACGGGCGATCTCGCCCGGCCCGGTGGCGCGGCCGTCGGTGCGGGAGGAGGTACCGGACACCCGGTCGCGCTCCTCCATGGCGGCCAACTTGTCTGAGAGTCTCACAATCGTCTCCTAGGTACCGGTGGGATGCAGGATCGGGCGGAACAACCGGGCGAAGAGCCCGGGGCGGACCGGTGCCGTCGTCACCGACGTGGCGCGGTGGCGGGCCGACTCCGGAAGTAGGGGGACGAGGCCGGCCGCCAGGCGGAGGCTGACCTCGGAGCTGGGCGCGGAGGCCAGGATCGGCGACCCGAGGTTCACCGACTTGGAGACCTCCCGCGAGTAGGGGAGCACCGAGGAGAACCCCTGGGAGAAGAGGCTCGTCACCTCCTGCACCGAGATGCCGACGTCGGCCTCCGCCTTGTTAAGGATGAGGCGCACGTCGTCCGAGGGGATCTTCAGCTTGTCGAGCGTCGTGAGGAACAGGCTCATGTTCCGCACGCTGGGAAGGTCGAGGGTGCCGAGCACGTAGAGCTGGTCGGACAGGTCGAAGGCGGCGAGCACGATCTCGGTCAGCGCCGCCGGCGTGTCCACGATCACGTAGTCGAACCGTGACCGCACCGCCTCGATCACCCGCGCGACGTCGGTCGGGTGGATCCGGTCGGCGTCGGAGGGGTCGCGGGGGGCGGCCAGCACGTGGATGCCGGAGTCGTGGCGGACGAGGTACTCGTCGATGTGGTCGGCCAGCGAGCCCCCGTCACCGTCCTCGGCGTCCTCCTCGCGGGAGAGCGCGTCGGCGATGGTGTGCTCGGGACGGAGCCGCAGGGCGGTCGAGACCTCGCCGAACTGCAGGTCGAGGTCGATGAGGCACGTCCGCTTCTGCGTGTGGGTGTGGAGGAAGTACGACAGGTTGGTGGCGTAGAAGGTCTTGCCGCACCCACCGGTGGCCGAGGCCACCGTGAACACGCGGCCCGCGCTGGGGCTGCGCCACGTCGCCTGGGCCACGGGCTCGGGAGCCCTCGCCCGGCTGGCGGCGAGGGCCCGGTCGAGGGTGGTCACGAGCGACCGGTCGACGACCGGCAGCTGGACCACGTCGAGGGCGCCCGTGCGCACGACGTCACGCAGCTGGGCCTCGGGCTTGGTGCTGAACACCAGCACCAGGCTCATGGTCGGGGCGGCGTCGTGGATGGCAGCGAGCCGGGCGAAGCCGGCCTTGGTCGCCAGCGGCGGCCCGGCGACGATGACGTCGAACGGGCCGAGCGTGCTGACGACGTCCTCGGCCGAGCCGAGGTGGTCGCTACCGACCACCTCGGGACGGGGACGAAGGGCTGATGCGACCTCCCGTACCTGTGAGGCCAACTCGGGGGTTCTGTCGAGTACGAGGATCCGGGGGTTGCGCATGACGGGACTAGGCGATCAGGCGGAGAGCGTCAGTGACGGTCGCGCCCGGCGTGGAGGGAACAGGACGCTGGTCCTTGGCCACCAGGGAGAAGTAGAGCTGCTCGAAGGTGGTCAGGTAGATGAGCCGCTCGGCCTCACCGGGGCTGACCGCGAGCAGGTAGATGAGGCCCTGGCCGGTGGGCTGGCCCGGGTTGGTCGTGAGGGTCGCGCCGTTGACGTTGAGCACCTCGGTGTTCTGCAGCACCAGGTGGGCGGCAGGGAGGCCCTTGTTGTCCGGGCTGGCCTTGACCATGCCGTAGACGTTGATGCGGTCACCGGCTCCGGCGAAGCCCGCGATGCCGGGCACCTGGCCCAGCTGCACGGCCAGCGCCGTCTTGCCCTCCGGGATCTTCAGGGTCCCGATGCGGGTCTGAGCCTGGGCGAACTGCTCGGCCGTGATGATCTGGCCTGCGGCCACACCCAGGACGGCCGTCCGGCCCACGAGCTGCGACGGGTCGGTGAGGGCGCTCTGGGGCTTGGCGCTCTCGACGACCGTCTTGGTCTTGATCAGGCCGTTGTTCACGGCGTCGGCGCCGGTGGTGCCGGCGGGGATCTCCTGGGCGGCGACGAGCACGGCGGCGCGTCCCGAGCCAGGAAGGGGGGTCTCGTCCTCGTCCGTACGTACGACGAGGTAGGTGGCGGCCGCGCCGACGATGAAGACGACGAGGCCGAGGATCACGAGCATGTTCGAGCGCTTGGCCATGTTCTCTCCGGGTTGAGGACTGCTGGGGATGGGTCGAGCGGAGTTGTCGGCCCGACGGGAGCGCACCTGTAGCCGCAATCAGGAATTTCCCGATGCCTGAACGAGCCCTAAAGAGCAGGCCGACCTGTACCGATAGGGCAGCCGTGACCACTTCTCGTACTCCCCGCGACGAGTCGGGCGCCGCTCTGGTGGAGTTCGCCCTCGTCTTCAGCCTCCTGGCCTTCCTCCTCTACGGCCTCATCTCGTTCGGGATGATCCTGGCGGTCAAGCAGGGGGTCACAAACGCCGCCTCGGAGGGAGCGCGCGCCGCCATCGGCGCCGCCGATCCTG
>Ga0187892_10003837_pt1 | contig 26592 bp, 13 predicted proteins | sample MA1701073metaG_FD_139345 | JGI IMG/M metagenome (GOLD analysis project Ga0187892, IMG submission 139345) | Bio-ooze microbial communities from a basaltic lava cave in the Kipuka Kanohina Cave System on the Island of Hawaii, USA - MA170107-3 metaG ... | reverse complement strand
CACGCGCGTGTCCAGCGCTCCGACCGGGTTTTCCGACACGTCGCCGTTCGCCCTGGGCAAGGTCAACGTGACCGGCCTGACCACGTATGACGACGCCGTGGTCGACTTCGTGCACCAGATCTCGGCGGTGGGTGTCGAGGTCGGGACGTTCAACCAGGTGCCGATGACCAACCTGGCCGCCACGTTCCAGGTCGTGGCCGATAATTGCTACGAGGTCACTTCGACCTGGACCGCCACGAATCCCGGGGCCGTTAACCTGATCGGCTTCGACGTGCAGAACGACCTGCGCAGCTTCGCCCGGCCGGGCCCGGACTGCAACGACAACCGCGTGCCCGACGGGCAGGACATCGCCAACGGCACCAGCAGCGACTGCAACAACAACGGCACGCCCGATTCGTGCGACATCGCCAACGGCCTCAGCACCGACGCCAACGGCAACGGCACGCCCGACGAATGCGAGCCGACGACGTTCGTGGAAGTGCCCGGCCCGAAGCATTCACCCCCCGCCAGCCCGTGCGACTGCGAGGATTGCGAGGATCCCGAGGACTGGCTGGACATCGATCCGGTCTACTTCTTCTCGGGCGAGTACTACACCGACGAAGAGGACCTGCGCATCCACGGCCGCGGCATGGACTTCGTCTGGAGCCGCAAATACCGCTCGCGCATCGGCCCCAACACGGCCATGGGCAACGGCTGGGACTTCTCCTACAACGTCTCGATCGCGCAAGACGGCCCCAACCTGATGCTGCGCGACGGCCACTCGCGGGCCGACACGTACGCGCTGCAGCCCGACGGCACCTGGACGCGCGACGAGTTCTTCCGCGTCATCGAGCAGAATCCGGACAACAGCTTCAAGGTCACGTTCGCCGACACGGGCGGCTGGCAATTCCACCCACTGGACGGTAGCCCGCAACAGGGCAAGTTGGCCACGATCGTCGACCGCAACGGCAACACGATCTCGTTCGACTACGACGCCCAGGGCCGGCTGGTCACCATCCACGACACGCTCGATCGCGACATCGCGATTGGCTACAACGCCGAGGGGTTCATCGCTTCGGTTACGGACTTCACCGGGCGGGCCGTGACATACGACTACTACCAGAATGGCGAAGCGGGCGGCGCGTTCGGCGACCTCAAGAGCGTTACCACGCCTGTCGTGGTCGGCACGCCCAACGGCAACGACTTCCCGGCCGGCAAGACCACGGTCTACACCTATTCGACCGATTTCGCCGACGAGAACCTCAATCACAACCTGCTGACCATCACCGATCCCAAGGGCCAGACGTATCTGACCAACGTTTACGCCGACACACTCGATCCGCAGGACTTCAACTACGACCGCATCGTGCGGCAGGTCTGGGGCGGTCCGGGCGACATCATCGACTTCGTCTACGTGGCTCAAACGCCCGACGCCAGCAACAACAACGCGACGACGAAGACGATCATCAACGACCGGGTCGGCAACGTGAAGGAGTTCTTCTACGACGCCGGCAACCGCGGTGTCATGCAGCGCGAGTTCACCGGCCGCGCCCCCGATCCCGATGCGCCCACCACCGAGACCGAGAATCGGCCGATCAATCCGCTCCGCCCGGACGACCCGCCGTTCTTTGAGACGCGCTACGTCTACAACGACGACTCGCTGCTGACGCAGACCATTCATCCCAACGGCAACATCACGCAGAACGTCTACGCCACCGACGTCGACCCCGACACCGGGCGCCGCTCGGCCGGCAACCTGATTGAGGTGCATCGCCTGCCCGGCCCGCTGGGCGGTGACCAGGCCGAGATTGTCGAGCTGTTCGAATACGACACGGATCAAGGCGGCTGCTGCGGGACGAACTTCGTCACCGCGCATACCGACGCCCGCGGCAACGTCACGCAGCACTTCTACGACGCGGTCGGCAACCGCATCCAGACCGTCCACCGCATCCCGACCATCGTCGAGGACTTCGAGTACAACGCTTTCGGCCAGATGACTGCTCGCGTGCTGCCCGACAACGGCAGCGGACACCGCCGTCGAGACGAGTTCACCTACTACGACACCGGCCCGCAGCGCGGCTATCTGAAGGACGAGATCATTGACGCCACCGGCTTCGCGCTGACCAGCACGCACGAATACGATGCGCTCGGCCGGGAAGTGCGCATGATCGACCCGCGCGGCCACGACACGCTGTACACACGGAACGCGCTCGACCAGATCGTTCGCGAGACCTCCCGCGAAGTGACGGACGGCAGCGGCCTCCGCTACCAGACCGACAGCTTCTACGACGCCAACGACAACCTGGTCCGCCGGGACGTCCAGAACATCGACGATGCCGGCGTGCTGCAGGCCAACACGCACTTCAGCACCATCTACGAGTACGAGATCCTGAACCAGCAGACGCGCATGTGCGAAGAGGTCGGCAGCGTCGCGCTCGGGCCGGCCGACCTAGATTGCTCGATGCTGCCCGCCGGCCAGTTCATCGTCACCGAGTACGAGTACGACGCCAACCGCAACCGCACGCTGACGCGCTTCGGCGAGGCCACCAACGGCAACCAGCCCACCAACGTCTTGCGGACGCTCTACGACGAGCGCGACCTGATGTTCCGCGAGGTCCGCGCCGAGGGCGATCCCGATCAATCCACGACGCAGTTCGACTACGATAATAACCGCAATCGAAAGGCCGTCCGCCGCGGTCTGGAGAGCGCGCCGCGCGTGACGACCTGGCTGCACGACGGCTACGACCGCATGCTGGCCATGACCGACGCGATGGGCAACGTCGCCACGGTCCACTACGACCCGAACGGAAACCGAACCAGCGGACGGATGGACGGCGAGTCGATCGATGTGCTGGGCGGCGCGGGCAACGTCCGGCTCTCTGAGACGACCGCAATATACGACGAGATGGACCGCCGGACTCGCCTTGACGCGGCCCATTTCGACGCCCACACGCAGGGCCCCATTGGCGATGGCGTCGCGACGACCCAGACCGATTACAGTGACAACTCGCAGGTGACGCGCGTGGTGGACGACAATGCGCACCAGACGCTCACCGCCTACGACACCGCCAATCGCCGCAGCGTTGCCACTGATCACCAGGGCAACACGGTGGCCTACGCCTACGACCCCAACTCCAACGTGGTCAGCGTCACCGAGGTGGAGAAGTCCGACCTGGGCAATCCCGACGAGGCGTTTACGACCACCTACGCCTATGACAACCTCGACCGCCTGGTCCAGACGATTGACAATGTCGGCAACGCGAACCAGTTGCTCTATGACTCCCGAGACAGCCGCACGCGTACCATCGACGCCTTGGGCAACGTGGTCCGCTATATGTACGATGGTATCAATCGCCTGACTAAGACCCACCGCGATCTGACCGATACGGGCGAGGGCACCGGGACGGTGATCGACACCATCACAACCACGCAGACATGGGACGACGACTCGCGGCTGACCTCGCAAAGCGACGATAACGGTAACGCGACGGCCTACATCTACGACCCCCTAAATCGGCAGGTCGCTACGCAGTACGCCGACGGGATGGTGCGCACCACCGTTTATGACGTGCACGGCAACCGCATTAGCATGACCGATGCCAACGGCACCGTTGTCACGGCAACGTACGACGTGCTCGACCGGGAGTCGGGCAGGGGCATTTCGCCCGGCCTTGGCGTCAGCGACGACACGACGTCGGAAGCCTATGCCTACGACGGCCTGTCGCGCCTCGTCCGCGCCGAGGATGATGATTCCCTGGTCCGGCGTGAGTACGACTCCCTGTCGAACGTCACGAAGGAAGCCCAGAACCCGGTGCCTCCGTTCAATGCCGCCGACGACCGCGTAGTGCTCTCCACCTACGACGGCGAGGGCAATAAGCTGTCCTGCACCTATCCCGGCGGGCGGGTTATCTCCAACACCTACGACAACCTCGATCGCAAGAAGACCATCACTGACACAACCGGTCCGCCGCAGCTCATCGCCGACTACTTCTACGTCGGCCCGGGCCGCGTGAATCGCCGCGACTACGGCAACGGCACCCGCACCGACTTCACCTACGACGGCATCAGCGGCATCCCCAACCCGATGAATGACTTCGGCGTCAAGCGGATCATCGCTACGAGCCACACCACAATCGCCAGCGGCAGCGTGATTGATGACCGCAGCTTCACCTGGGACCGTATGTACAACAAGACCCGGCGCAAGGACGTCCGCCCCGGTGGCCCGCAACTGACCCATGACTACGCGTACGACAGCATCTACCGCCTGATCCACACTCACGTCACCGACGGCACCCAAGCAGTGGTCCGCGACACGGACTATGACCTCGATGGCGTGGGTAACCGGACGACGGTCACCGGCGCACCGGACAGCGGTCCACACGTCGGCGACTACACCCTCGAGCCCGGCAGCCCGTTCTTCGATCTCGAGGTGAACCAATACACGCAGACGCCGGCAGGCAGTCGCGCTTACGACGCAAACGGAAACGTCCGCTTGATCGGTGCCGCCGATGCCGACGGCAACGGCCAGGTCGATCTGGGCGACCACGCGCTCTTCATCGCGTGTATGACGGGGCCGGACAGCGCGCCGCAATCAGACGATTGTGCCGCGTTCGATGGCGACCTGGACGACGACGTCGACCTGTTCGACGTCGCCCGGTTTGGACTGGAGTTCGGTTCTGCGCCTGACCGGTCCGCTGTGATCGTGTACGACTATCGCAATCAGATGGTCGAGTACCGGGATCTGGCCGTCGGCCAGCGGCACGTCTATGGCTACGACGCACTCGGTCGGCGCGTCCGCAAGATCGTCGATCTGGACGGCGTCAACGGCGGGCCGACCGAAGTGCGCTTCTACCTCGACGGATGGCGAGAGGTCGAAGAACAAGGCGCCTCCGGCGATACTCTGGCAACGTATGTCTTCGGCAGCTACATTGACGAAGTCCTCACCATGCGCCGCGACACCAACAGCGACGGCGTCCCCGAGGACTATTTCTACCATACGGACGATCTGTACAATGTTATGGCGCTCACCGATGCAAACGGGCCCACCGTCGAACGCTACGAATACCTCGACTACGGCGATCCTGCCAACCCCGTTACCGATGCTCCAATCGGCAACCCACAATCGACAATCGGCAATCCTTACCTGTTCACTGGCCGTCGGTACGATCAGGACACGGGCCTCTATTATTCTCGCACTCGGTACCTCGACTCTGCTGCTGGTCGTTTCACCGTGCGCGACACCATTGGGCCTTGGGGCGATCCAATCAGCATCGGAAACGCGTTGGCTTATGCCGGCAATCGCAGTCTTTCGTTGGATCCCTACGGGTTGAAAGTATGGCGTTGGGGACAACACGACGGCCTCGATGGAGAGCTCTCAACTACGACAGTCGAAATTCCCGAGTTAACCACCGGGTCTTTCGGCACATCGGAACTAAAGAGCGGAGGGCGTGTGAAGGGGTTTAACGACGGGGTCTCAGCGATTGCACACGGGGTTTTTATGCACCATACGAGCATGTGGAACAACCGCACCCTCTACTTCTCGGACAGCATATACGAAATCATGTTCAACTGTGACCGGCGTACCGGAGAGGTAACGAAGCGGTACCAGTATGGTCCGCTGGACGAGAGTCGCGGGGACCTGGTCGTATCCGTCATCCCAGTCTGGCAGATCAAGGGCCACGATGTCGAGGTGACAATTCAAATCATCATACAGCTCGGCGGAGAGGTGTCGACGGAATCTACGTTCCAACTCGAAGCTAGTGGCGAACTTGAACAAAAGGGCAAAAAAATTGGCGTAGGTCTGAGTGTCGGAAGAACATCAACCGTCGAGCAGAAGGGAGGAACGAGACGTATGCTTATGGGGAGTTTTGTGCTGCACTGCCAATGCTTCGACTACTAACGGAACCACAATTGCGTGCGCGCAGCATGCAACGCATACTCGTCTCGGTAATACAGGATAGAGCCTGGCGGAACGCCGCCAAGTCGGCCCCGGTGCCCCGTGTGCCCGGCGATTGCGACGCCGTTGCGACGTCGACTTGATCAATCTTGCCGCTTTCGTCGCCTGCGCGACCGGCCCCGCGGGTGGATCGCCGGATGCCCAATGCGCCTGCTTCGACGTCAATCTCACCGGGACGGCGGACCTGCTCGATTTTGCGGGAATCCAGAACGGTTTCACCGGTTAGCCAGACGCGCGGTAGGCCTCGGCCCGTTGAGAATCGCCTTCCCGCGCGGCGATGCCGGCCATGGCATTCTCGAGCTGCGCCAGCTCACCCAGGATTCCCGAACGATCGGGGAACACCGCCGCCCAGCCGCGCGCGTGCTCAAGACCTGTTTTCCAGACCGCGCTGGCGCGTTCATCGTCGCCGATTTGTGCGGCCATCGAGGCAGCCGCCACCGTGGCGCGCAGCCACTTGTATTGCACATCCGGATGATCAGGCGATTCGATCGCCAGGCGCCGGTAATACCGGTAGGACTCTTCGGTCAGGTGGCGCCCGATCTCGTTGGTTCCGAGGACGCTATCGAGCCGACTCCCCACGCCCTTGACGAGATAGTCAACCACCTCGGTGGCGTAGTGGAGGCGACGAGCAGCGGCGTCGCGCTGCTGGGTGGCCACGACGGCCTGGGCGATGGCGATGCCAGTGGTCACGACCAGGAGCAGGATCACAGCCACGCCGGAGGCAACGATCGCGCGATGCCGCCGGGCGAAGCGAGTGACGGTGTACCACGCACTGGCCGGGCGGGCCGTGATGGGCTCGTGGGTCAGTGTGCGGCGCAGGTCAGCCGCCAGCTCCGCGGCGGACTGGTAGCGGCGCTGCGCGTCCTTCTCGAGCGCCTTGGCAATAATGGTTTCGACGTCTCCGCGCAGGCGCACGTCGATGCGGCCCAGACGCGGCGGTTCAAGTTCCCGGATAGCTCGCGCCGTTTCGAGGATGGATTGCCCATCCGTGGGATGCGGCAGGCGGCCGGTCAGCAGCTCGTAGGCGATGACGCCGAGCGAGTAGACGTCGGAGCGCGCATCGACCGGATGCGGGTCGCCGGCGACCTGCTCGGGGCTCATGTAGGGCAGCCTACCGAGCAACTGACCCTCGAGGGTGTGCAGGCCCGTCTCGACGCTGGCGGCATCCGTCACGCGGGCCACGCCGAAGTCGACGATACGCGGCTGCACGGCGGCGCGCCCGCCGGCGCCGGCCGGCGGCGTCGCGGGCACGCGATCGATCAGAATGTTGCTCGGCTTGAGATCACGATGCACGACACCGTTGAGGTGCGCGTGGTGCACCGCGTCGCAAAGCTGCGCCAGCAGCCCCAGCAGGTCGCGCAGCCCGGGCCGGGCTTGTTCGACGTAGCGGCGCAGGGTCGGTCCGCGGACCAGCTCCATCGCGAAGTACGGCTGCGGTCCGTGGTCGGTCTGGGCCGTGCCGGCCTCGTAGACGTGCGCGATGCCCGGGTGGTTCAGCCGGCTGAGCACCTCAGCCTCGTGCTCGAAGCGCCGCAGCGCCTGCGGGGAGGCCAGCGCCGGACGGATCACCTTCAGCGCGACGACGCGGCGCGGCTTGTCCTGCTCGGCCTCGTAGACCGCGCCCATGCCGCCGGCGCCGAGCCGGGCCAGGATGCGATATCGGCCGAGGGCCTCGGGCAGGTGAGATGGCGTCGGATCGCACGGACCGACCAGCTCGCGGATGGAACTTTCGAGTCGCGCGTTCTCGCGGAGCTCCATCAGCCGGGACCGGCAGGAGCTGCACTCGTCGACGTGGCCGGCGACGGATCCCTGGTCGGCGTCCGCGAGCTCGTGCGAGAGAAACTCTTCCAACGCGTCAAGGTCAGGGCAGTGCATGATCGACCACCTCCGCTGGCAGTCCCGGCGCGCCGGGCCCCGGGCCTCCATGCAGTATTGTCGTCGCGGCCCCGAATCTCGCAGCGTTTCGCCAACCCGGCTTATTCATTACACAGGCCCAGGCACAGAGAAGAACGGACCCGATTCGTGAGAGCAACCGCGGGGCGTCTCTCAATAGTGTGTCGAGTTATCGATACCGGAATTCGGCGGTAACTCCTGTCTCCATCGGCCTGGAGGTCTCTGTGCCTTTGTGGTTCAGGAATCATCCGGGCTAGAGCTGCTGCTCCAGGTCCGCCCGCAGCTCACGCATCCGTTTGAGAACCGCGTACTTGGCGTTGTAGACCGACTTGGCCGGGATGCCCAGCTCGGCGGCCACGTCGGCCGGCTTTCGCCCGGCCCGCACCACCAGCTCGAATGCACGCATCTTCTCGGGCGCGACCTCGATCCGCACCCGGCTCAGACATTCCTCCAGCACACACCGCTCCCACTGGCGCTCCCAGCACTCCGAAAGTGAGTCGCGGTCCGCGACGCGGTCCCAGAATGAGGGCCGATCGGGCTCGCGGGCGACTTTTGCATCGCGGGCACGGACCCGGCGGGCGGCCAAAGCCCGGCGGCGCGCGATTCCGAACAACCAGTGGCTCAGCCGCCCGAGGCTGCGATCGTAGCGTCCGTCGCGGTGGGCCTTGGCGAAGGCGATGAGCGTCTCCTGAGCGACGTCCTCGGCGTCCTGGACCGAGAGGCCGATCTCGCGGGCGAATCGGACGATGGGAGTGCGGAAGCGGACGCAGAGTCGCTCCCAGGCGGATGGGTCAGCCGGATCGTTCAGGCCGGCCAGGATGGTCGAAGTTGTAACCCACTCCGGCTGCATGGCTTAGAAGAGGCCCCCACCGCCTGTCCTGAACAATTTTAGGAAATCCGGGCATCCCAAGACAAGACTCGTTGAGGCCGGCGCAGGGTCAACACCGGCCGTCGGCGCGAGGAGGACCAAGAAATGACCGCTGAGATAAGACGCGATGTTGGGCTGGGATCCCTGCTGATTGCATGCCTGGCGCTGACGGCCGAGGGCGGGAACTCGACGACGGCCATTTCGTATCAGGGCCGGTTGAGACAGGCCGGCGCGGCGGTGGCCGACTTCTGTGACTTTGAGTTCCGGCTGTTCGACGCTCCGGCCGCCGGCAACCGGATCGGCCCGACGCTTATGTTCGACGGAGTCGGCGGCAACCCGGGGCCAGTGAGTGTCGTGGACGGGCTATTCTCCGTTCAACTCGACTTCGGGGCGGGAGCGTTCGACGGCGCGCCGCGCTTCCTCGACGTAGCCGTCCGCTGTCCGAGCGGAGCGGGCGTCTACACGACGCTCAATCCGCGCCAGGCCGTCACGCCCGCGCCGGTTGCGATTCACGCCCAGCAGGCGAACACGGCGGCCGGCGTCACGACGCCGCTGCTGCTGTCGCTGAATGACCCGGGCCAGGCCACGCTCACGGCCCAGAACGTCGATCCGGCCGGCGTCGCGCTCGACGTGCAGGGCGACTTGTCGGTCGGGCCTGCGGGCGAGTTTCGGGTCGATGCGGACTCGGGGAACGTGCTATCACAGGGGACGGTGTCGGCCAGCGAGTTAAGCACATCGGCCGATGCGTCCATCGGCGGGGACGCGAGCGTGGCGGGTCGGCTGGAGGTGGGCGAGGGCTCTACCCAAATACTCGCCGTGGATCCATCGGTACTGGAGCTGCTCGCCGGTGACCTGGTCAACAACCGCGGTCTGAGGGTGATCTCCACGTCGGTCGAGGCAAGAGATGCGAATTTCCGCGTGCTGCAAGGGGGAAACGCCTTGTTCAGTGTGGACAACGACATTGACGGCACTACATCCGTTGCGCGGCGATTCGTGGCCGGCGCAACTCCCAGTGGATCCGCCGTGCTTGTAATCAATCCCGATCCCACGCCGTCGCAGGCTCACATGAACGTTGCGGGGAACACCAACGTTGATGGACACACAACAGTGGCCGGCCATCTCGAAGTCGACGGCGGATTCATCGACAGCGTCGACAACTCGATGGGCGCGTCGGGACAGTACTTGACGAGCACCGGTAACGGTACGCGGTGGGATCACCTCAAGTTCTTCCAGAATGTGGATGCGGGTGGATTCGCCCTGACCAACATTGGCAGCGCCGGGACATCCTTTGATGGGACCGGCGACCTCGACATGGCCGGCCGGACCATTGGCAACATCGGGTCGCAGGGTTCGTTCTTTTTCCCAGACGGCGGTTTGGCCGTCAGGCCCCACGTTCTGGTAAGCGGCCTCCCGGGCCAAACCGGAATCTTCCTGGCGGACAACCTTAGCGTCAGCGTATTCCGGAACTTTGACGTTCGCACGCCGGACAACTCTGCGATCCGGTTCTCCGTGGACAGCGGTCAGGGGCATACGACTGCGGAGGGATTCGTCGAGCCCAAGGGAGGAATCCGCGATGCATCCATGTCGCTCGGCGCGGCGGGGCAGGTGCTCAAGAGCACGGGCACGACGGTGCAGTGGTCGGCGATGGTCGACAGCGACCTGGACATGCAGAGCTTCGCCCTCACCAACATCGGGACCGGAAGTTCATCGTTCGGCAGTACGGGCGGTCTGACGTTGAACGGCGACCTGAGTGTCGGCCCCAATGCCGGCCCGCGCACGTTAGCTTTCGACGCGGCACTCGGGGGGCTGGCAATCGGTCCGGACGTGTCCTCCGACAGCGGTGAAACGTTTTATGTCGATGGAGCGAGCGGCGACCTTTTCATCGGACCTGCGGGTGGACCCGTCAAGTTCGGCGTATTCGGAAATGATGGCAGCTTGCTGATTGGCCCGGACATAGACTTCCTTGGTCTCAGATTCACGGTCAACGGGACCAGCGGTGACGTGGTTGTGGGACCTTTCGCTGCGGAGACATTCTCTGTTGACGGTGAGACCGGCAACACCTACGTGAAGGGATCCCTGGACCTGGACGGCGCGCTGCTCGATGGCACCGTACCCGGCGACGGTGGCTCGCCGGGGTCCAACGGACAGATCCTTTCCTCCACCGGAACGGGGGTGTTGTGGATCGATCCGCCGGGCCAGGGCGGCGACGCGCAGTTTAACACGATTGCCGTCGATGGAACCGCCAGCTTCGGAGTCGATTCGCAGAACCCGACTGCACAGATCAACGGAGCGACCGGCGAAGCCACGTTCACGGGGGCGGTCGCATCCCAGGGCGGCGTTCGCGACGCCGCCGGCTCGCTTGGCACCGCCAACCAGGTGCTCTCCAGCACCGGCACCGGCGTGCAGTGGATCGACTGCAATTGCTCGGGCGGCGGCGGCGCGTGCACGTGCGATGAGCTCAACGTTACCGGAAACGCCCTCCTGGGCGACTCCACGCTCGACGCGGTGGATGTGGCCGGATCGTTGTTGGTCAACAAGGGGATCCGGGCGGCCGCCACCGGGCTGCTGGTTCCTGCCCCGCCGGCGAATGAGATCGCCGTCTACGGTCAGGTCGCTTCCGGCCAACCGTCTGCGACGGCCGGCTATTTCGAGCGCCTGGGTTCGACGAACACGTTCTTCAACACTTCACCGAGCGCCACCCTGATTGCCAGCTCCAACAACGCGGGCGGGCCGGCGGCGATGTTCCTCAAGCCCGCGAGTACGGACGTTTTTCCCGCGGTCCTGGCGCAGTCTCAGGGCGAGGCCGCCGCGGCGGTCTTTCGGCAGGCGGAATCCGACTTTTCGGACGCGGCTTTCGCCGGCGCCACGGTCGGTGTGCTCAGCGAGCGACCGACCGGCGTCGGATTGAACGTGCAGACAACGCACAGTTCCAATGACGCCCCGACCTTTGTGGCCGACTCGATGGGAGACGGCGTCGCCGGCCTCTTCCTCTACAACAAGCCGACCGGGGCCGGCAGCGCGCTGGTCGCCGTCAATCAGGGTCTCGGCGCTGCCGGCAGCTTCACACTCGCCAACGCGAACAACGCCCAGACGGCCTTGTTCGCCGACACCGTCGGGACGGGGCCGACGACGTTTTTCCTGAACTCAGGGACCGGCCGGGCCGGGGTCTTTCAAATCGCGAGCTCCGGCAATAGCTCCAACGTCATTGAAGCGACCACCAGCGGCAGCGGTCACGCGGGCCGTTTCGAGGTGACCAACGCGTCGAGTACATCGGCGGCGCTCACCGCACACGGCAACCACGCGGCGGAAGCCTTTTCCGCGGTTCAAACCGGCGGCGGCGGGGCGGGCCGCTTCGAGGTGCAAAACGCGGCCAGTAGCGCCCCGGGAGTCAATGTTGTCCATCAGGGGACCGGCCATGGGCTGCAAATCGTGCACAACGGCCCCGGGCATGCGCTCAACGTCGAGGCGGCGCTCGGCGGGGGCGGCGGATCGATCGGGACGATGCGCTGCAACACCGCGGGCGTGGGCCTGCGGCTTGAAAACCTGAGCGTTGCCGCTCAGGCGATCGCGCTGGACGTGCTGGGACACAGCCAACTCGGCGGGAACGTCGATGTCGGCGGCAACCTCGATGTCGACGGCGACGCCAGCATTGCCGGAACTATGTGCGCCGGCTCCGTCTGCGCGGCCGTGAAGAGCTTCAGAATCGACCATCCGCTGGCCCCCGAAGTCAAGTACCTCTACCACGCGAGCATCGAGAGCAGCGAGATGCTCAACGTCTATAGCGGGAACGTGAGCACGGATCATTCGGGCTACGCTACGATCGAGCTGCCCGAATGGTTCGAAGCGCTGAACAGAGACTTCCGCTACCAGCTCACGGTGATCGACGAGGGCGACAGCGAGACGTTCGTGCAGGCGAAGGTGGTTCGCCCGGTCGTAGACAACCGTTTCACGATCCGCACGAGCCGGCCGGCGGGCCGGGTGTCGTGGCAGGTCACCGGCGTGCGGCACGATGCATACGCGCGGGCCAACCCGCTGCGCGTCGAGGTCCCGAAATCCGAGCGCGGGCGGTAGCTGCGTCCGAAAGCAGTGACTATTCCGGACGACGCGGGAACTGAGACACGCCATCCAGCTCCGCGCGCCGGACCGGCGCATCGTGACGTTCAGAATCACGAAGCAGCCGTCACTGCGCCGCGCAGGGCGAAGTGGTCGCGCTGGTATTGCGTGTAGTAATGCGATATTTCGGGGACTTGCTCGGGCGCGTAGCTCAGCGGCTGCGATCGCTGCTGCTCGACGCAGACCTCGACGTTTTGGCGGTGATACTCGAGCAGCTCGGTGACCGAGTGGCTGGTGAGGCCGCGCATGACCATGCCCGGCGCGGCGGAGGCGCCGCCGTCGGGCAGCGACTGGTTGCCGGTGAAGATGCCCGTGCCGTCGGCCAGCACGCTGAAGAACGTCAACATGCGCAGGTCGCGCTTGAAGATTAGCCCGCGCAGCCCGCGGTAGACCTGCGCCTCGGCGAAGATCTCGCCGTCGCCGTGGTAGAAGAAGCGCGTGAACGACGGACTCGGACCGTGCACGGTCTGGTAATCACCGATCGGCCGGAAGCCCTTGTCGGCCAGATCCGCTTGAAACTGTCCGGCGTACGCCTCCAGGTCAGCCGGCGTCTGCCCCGGACCGAGCCGCACCGGCTCCAGACGGCCCAGGATGAGGGGCCGGCGCAGCCAGAGCATGACCAGCACAAAGGCGATGGCCAGGGTTGCGACCGATGGAAACGAACTGAGCCAGGCTTCCAGCGCCCGCCACGTCCCCGCATCCATGATCCGCCCTCGTTGAGCGACGAGTGGTTAACCGGGAACATCGTCCAAAACACCCGGCGACTTTTTCGGTGCGGTTTCTCGCGGCCTCGGGCGATGAGGATCAGGCGTACGGCAGGCAGGCGGCGCAGCGGACTTCGCACGAATCGGTCGCGCCGATCCGATAAGACTGCCGGCCGCAGCGGCCACAGGGGATCGGTTCGAACTGCCGGCTGAGCGGGTTCCACGTGACGGTCAAGCGCCCCGAGCGAGCCCGCCGGGCCAGATCGACCGTGCCAATCACGACCGGCAGCCGAACATACGAGACGGTGAGCGGCTGCATCGTCACGACGAGGGCATGCGCGTCGCGAAGCTCGGCCACGCTGGATCGCCGGCGGCGCAGCAGCTCGTCCAAGAGCGCGTGGTGTAGCCGCTCGGATTCGGCCGCGCCGCTGGGAATCTGAGCACGCCGGGTCCGCCACTCTCCCCGCAGCAGCTCGTTGGCCTCGTCAATTCGGCCGTTCAGATCGCGTTGCCGTTGTTCGAGCCGGTCGGCGATCTCGGACGCAACGACCTCCGAACCAGCCTGTGCCGCCGCAGTCGCCCGGGCGAGGACGGTGGCCGCTTCGAGCCGGACGGCCGACACCGGTGCCGTGCACACGCCGGCCAGCGTTCCCGCCGGCAGCGCCAGCACCGCACCGCTCCGGCCGTGGACCAACGCTTCCGTAATTCCATCGCGCGGCGCCTCGCCCTCAACGGCAAAGTAGGTCTCGAACCCGGCATAGTCGGCCATCGACTCCCGAACGTCGGTCAGTTCGGTGCGGACGTGCAGCCAGTGAAACTCCGAGGCAAAGCGGTCTTCGAGTCTGCTGAGTCGAAGCGAAAGGCCTTGCGGTTCGTACCGCGGGATTTCGACCAGCCCCGCCGAGTCCTTCGCAGCGTCAAGGTCGGCGGCCAGATCGGTGGTCTCGACCTGCGGGCGGATCGCCACGGAGACCGGTTCGAGACGTGGCCATTCCGGCCAGTCGTCCGGCCGTGGAGCAGTCGGATCCGGCCTTGCCGGCGGCGGGGCGGCGGGTGTGTCAGCGCGAGGCGCCGGACCGTGCGTGGCTGCGGCCTTGGCCTTTTGCCGCTCCGCATCCTTCTGGCGCTGCAGCGCTTGCCGCCGTTCCTTCTCCAGCGTTCGCACGGCGTCAACGATCTGGCGGGCCGTCCGCGCGTCCTGCGCCAGCACGCTGTCGGGGCGGCGGCGCTCCCGCTCGTAGAAGGCCAACGCCTCGTCGTAACGGCCCAGCTCGCGGAACCCACGCAAGAGCAGCAGCAGATGCTTCGCTCTCGGCTCGCACCGGTACGAACGCAGGCCGATCTGAAGGAACTCCGGCCACTGCTGCTGATCGAAATACGTGCCGGCCAAAAAGTTCATGACGTCGACGTCATTGGGCCGCCGGGCGAGGTAACGCCTGGCACAGTCGACGGCTTGGGCGTATCGGCCGCGCGACTTGGCGGCCAGCGCATCGAGCCGGAGCCGATCGAGCTGGCTGCCGGGTACCGACACGTGCGGTCTGGGTCGCATATGCACGAGTATAGCATAGCCTGGAGAAGCGCGAACCCGCACCCATCGCCGCGCGTGCACGAGCGGACCTGCGATGGGCGCTGAGATTCTGAGCGACTGAGGGGGTTGAAACGATAAAGTGATCACTGCGTGCGATGGATCGCCATCCGCGGGTGTGGCTTGAGCATAGCCGACGTCGGCGCGCGCGCAAAGACCTCGATGTCTGCCGTAGATGCCGCCCTGCGCGATGGAGTCCACGCCAGTTACACAGCCGTTACCACCTCGGGGCCGAACGTGCGGTAGGCTTGTTTGGGCGGTGGCCGCGCGGTGCGGTTGCCGACGCACGAGGTCTGGTCCGATCGAAAGGAGCATGAGCATGTGGCGAATGCGTGAGTGGCTTGGAGTCTTGGCGGCGTCGTGTGTGCTGGGTTTGCCGGGTGGCGTCTTCGCCTGCGGCGGGTACGAGTCGCATCTCGTGCAGATGGCTGCGTCAGAGGATCCGGCTGAATCGGCTGAGGCGGTCGCCCGGCTGCGCGAACGCGGGCCGGCCGGCCTGAGAGCCATGCTGGCTGTCCATGCTGGCGTCGCGTCCAACGAGTCGAGTGACATCGATCCAGGCTTGCGGGCGCGTGTGCTGGCGGCCATCGACGCCGTCAGCGGCCAGCGCGATGGGCACGTGTCACGGCTCTACTGGTACACCGACTTCGAGGCGGCCAAGCGGGCCGCAGCCGAGAGCGGCAAGCCGATCCTGTCGCTGCGCCTGCTGGGCAAGCTGACCGACGAGTTCAGTTGCGCGAACAGCCGCTTCTTCCGGACGGCGCTCTATGCCAACGAGCAAGTGTCCAACGTGCTACGCGACCGGTTCGTCCTGCATTGGGAGTCTGTCCGGCCGGTGCCGCGCGTGACGATCGACTTCGGCGATGGCCGCAAGCTCGAGCGGACGCTCACCGGCAACAGCATTCACTACGTTCTCGACGCCGACGGCCGACCGCTGGATGCGCTGCCCGGCCTGTACGGGCCGGCGGCCTTTCTGCGCGGCATCGAGCGAGGACAGCACCTGGCGGCTTTGCTTCGGAAGGCGCCCGCGAGCAAGCGAGAAGGGCTGCATGCGAGCTACCATCAGCAGCGCCACCGTGAGCTCACGCGGGCGTTCGACAGTGACCGCGCACGGATCGGCCCGCGCCTGACGCCTGAGTTCAAGTTGGTCGAGCAAGCCGGAGGAGGCCCCGTGGCCGCACTCGTCATCGGCGCCGATGCCCGAATCGGCCGGAATCCACCGCCCGCCCGCCGCGCGGCAGCCGTGGCCGTCAGCAAGTCCGGTGTCGAGCTGCCGATTCTGGCGGCAGCGGAGTTGGGTGGTGCACCGGAGGCTCGGGACGCCGCCTCGCTGACCGACGACGACTGGCGTCTGATTGCGGCGCTGCACGCCGAGGAGGCCGAGCTTGATGAGCGCAGCCTGGCGCTGATCCGCCGAGAAAATCCAACCGCAGCCGAGGCAGGTCGCGCGGCGGAGTCCAAGCGGCGCGTCGAAGACCCGCTGGTGCGAATGATTCGAGAGTTTGAGAGCTCCATCGCGCTCGACACCGTCCGCAACGAGTATCTGCTCCACCGCACGATTCACCAGTGGTTGGCGGAGGCCAGCGATGTCGACGTACGATCATTGAACGAGCGCGTCTACGCTGAGCTGTTTCTCACGCCGAACTCGGACCCGTGGCTGGGGATGGCGCCGGCCGATACGTATACCGCACTGAGCGACGCGGGCGTGGTTTGCGCCGCGCAGCGATGATCTCGCTCGCGTCTGGCGCTGTTGCACGACCATCCTGATTGAGAACGATGGGCTGCCGTCGCGCGCTACGGGACGCGGCGCTTGATGCGCCAGTAGCGGCGGTCGCTGTCGAGGTAGTGGCCGCGGAACACCAGCTCGGTCGTGAGGCCGACGGTCAGCACCACGACGGCCCCCACGCCCAGCGTGACGGCCGCGAGGAAGGGAAAGCCGAACAGCGGTCCCCAGCGGAAGAGCCACTGGATTCCGGCAATCGCCATCATGCCCGCGGCCGCGAACGTCAACGCCTGGGCCACGCGGGCAAACAGGTGCGAAGGCCGCGTGCGGTACTTGGTGAGCAGACGAATCAGGAACAGGTCAGCGATGACGCGGGCCGTGCGATTCAGGCCATACTTGCTCGACCCGGCGACGCGCGCATGGTGGCGGACGACCAGCTCGGCCACGCGTCCGCCGTTGGCGACCACGAAGGCCGGCAGAAAGCGGTGCATCTCGCCGTACATATGGGCTGGGTTGAGGGACCCGCGTCGATACGCCTTCAACGTGCAGCCGTAGTCGTGCAGCTCCACGCGGGTGATGTGGCTGATGATGCGATTGGCCACGATCGATGGCCAGCGGCGAAGGCCGGTGTCCTGGCGTTTCTGGCGCCAGCCGCTGACGCAGTCGTAGCCTTCGTCCAACTTGCGCAGCAGCATGGCGATATCGGCCGGGTCGTTCTGACGGTCGCCGTCCATGGTGACGATGATGCGGCCGGTGGAGTTCTCCCATCCCGCCGCCATGGCCGCGGTCTGACCGAAATTGCCGTCGAAGTGAATGACCGTCAGTTGCCGGTATTGCCCGACGAGCTGGTCGAGCAGCTCGCCCGTGCCGTCGCGGCTGCCGTCGTCGACCACGATGACTTCGTAGGACACGCCCAGCTCGTCGGCTTCGCGCACGATGTCCACCATGAGCGGCTCGACGTTGTCGCGCTCGTTGAGCACCGGCACGACGATGGACAGATCAAGCGACATCGTTCGGAGCGTTCTCCCACATCGCCGGCGCCCGCCGACAACACTTCGCGCGCCGGCGTGCATTATTCTCGCTCCACGCGGGACGGCAAGGCATGTGCGGAGGGTGCGGCTCAGCGGTCGGCGGCCGAATTGGCTCGCGTTCGGCCTGCCCACAGCCAGCGCGCAGAAACCGCACGACCGTACGGCTCGTCGCTGTCGGGCGGCGACGCGGCACGAGTGGCTCGATCCCGCGTCCCCTCACCGGACGTTCGGTGTTCCGATCGCTTCCGTCGGACCACGCAAGCCGTCGCGGCCTTCAGCGGGGCGGTCCGCCGAGTGCAGGCCTTCGGCGCGCCGCAAGAGTTCCTCTTCGCCGCCGTGCGGGTCGCGGAAGAAGTGTGGCGTCCACACCCGGTGCAGCCGCCAGCCTTGCGACTCGTGGATGGCCGTGCGGAACAGATCCCACTCGACCGGATCGTCGGCCGCGTGGTAGCGGACGCCATCGCACAGCACGCCCAGCGTCACGTCGGCTGGCCGCTGCGGGTGGCGCAAGGCCAGGTCGACGCACAAGCCGTCGTTACCCCAGTGTACCTCGCTGCCGACCCGGTACAGCCCGGCCAGGCGACGGCCGAGCGCCTCGGCAAACGCCGAAGGCGCACCGCTCGTGTGCACGTGTACATCGGCCAGCCGGACGGATGCACCCGCCTCGTTCGCCCGCTCGCGCTCGTAGGCCGCCGCGAGCTGCTCGGCATACGCCAGATAGGCGAACAGCAGCCACCCGCCGCCGGGTCTCTGGCCGTCGGGCACGGCCGGCAATGACCGGTACACCTCCGGCGGAATCGACGTCACCAGGTGGACCTCCTGCCGGGCGCGCGTGACGAGCACGTTCAGGCGTCGCCCGCCTCCGGCCCGCCCGAGCGGACCGAAACGCCGATAGAAGCGGCCCTTCGGGTCAGGGCCGTATGTCGTGCTGATGATGATGTGGTCGCGCTCGTCGCCTTGCACGTTCTCCAGGTTCTTGACGAACAGCCCCTCGAACGATGCCGCGCCTTTGCGGGCCCTGGCCGCGGCCAGCCGGCGGGCGAAGTCGGCGTCCTCAGCGGCAGCTTCGTCGAGCTTCTCGACGATCAGGTCGCGCTGCTGAAGGTTGAAGCACGCCACGCCAATCGACGGCGGCTCGGCCCGCTTTAGCAGGTCGCGAACGATGCGCACCACCTGTTCGGCCTCGCGCTCATTGCAGCGATCGTCATAGACGCCTTCGGCGCGGTACAGCGTCAGCGGCGCAAACCGCGCGCGGTTGGCCGGATGGCCGGGAATGGCCTGCAGCCGGCGATGGTAGAAGTGCTCGTTGCTGAACTCGATCAGATCGGCGTTACGCGAGCGGTAGTGTACGTCAAGGTAGCACTGCTGGATCGACAGGTTCAGGGCCGCGCCGAGCAGGTCTTCGACTTCGCCTTGCTGCAGCTCGAAAAGCTGCTGATCCGTGTCGACCTCGTCGTCCTCACTGGCCACGATGGCCGACTCGAAGAAGCGCGTCGGCGGAAGCTGCTGCGGATCGCCGGCGATCACCACGCGCTGCGCCCGCGTCAGCACCGGCAGGGCCTCTTCCAACCGGCACTGCGAGGCCTCGTCGAAGATGACCACGTCGAACATCCCCGTCCGCGGAAAGAGCTGAGCCACCGTCTCCGGACTGGCCAGCCACACCGGCCGCAGGTCGAACAGCGGGTCGCCGCCTTCGGTGTCGGCGCCGATCGCGACGACTTGCCGCAGCCGCATGGCCCGCTCGCCGCGCATCACCAGGCGCCGGCGCACGTCAGCCCCAAGACTGCTCAGCCGCGTCCCCGTACCCGCCAGCAGGCGCTCCTGCTGGGCCGTGACCCAACGATGCAGGATCGCATCTCGGACGAGATCCTTCTTGCGGGCCTCCAGCTCGCGGTAGCGCTCGAACGCCCTGGCCAGACGTTGCCCGTCGATCGACTGAAGGTGCGGATCGTTCCGAAGTCGCCGGCCGATCTCGACCCCGAGCGCCGCGCGACGCAGGACCGACCAGCCGGTTCGCGCGTCAAGCGAAGCGTCCAGCAGTGTCGCCAGGATGTCGCGAAGCGGTGATGTCGTCTTTGAAAGCTCGTCGCGGACGCGCAGCACACCTTCGAGCGTCCCAAACTTCTGACTCAACCCTCCCACAGTGGCCGCGGCAAGCTGGCCGCCGCGCAGTTTCGAATCCAGTGCGGCGCGCCAACCGGCCTCAATCAAGCCGCAGGACTGCAGTCGAACGTCGAGCGCGTGAAGTGACTCGGCCCGCGGCGCGGACTTGCGCAAGCCCTCGGTCAGCGTTTCCGCAAAGGCCGCATCAGTCAGCGCGCGTTGCAGTGATTCGGCCAAGCCCTCGTACGGCGCATGCGTGTGGGCGCGGTTGAGCACATCGAGCAGCGACGCGTGATCGGCCATCGCACGATCCAGAACAGCATCGTCAATCAGCTTGTTGTCAGCCGGCGGCGCAACCATCTGACCGTACCAGTCTCGAAGCACCAGCCGCGCCCGCAGCCCCTGCAAGAGCGAACGAATGCGGGTCGCACCTTCCGGCGTGAGCGGCTGGCCGTAGCGGCTGACCACGGCCGCGGCCCGCGACTTTCGTCCAAAGCACGCGAACGCGTACCACTTGGTGGCGATCTGCAGGTAGGCTTCGAGCGCGCCGAGCTGCGCGATCACGTCGGAGAGCAGCGGCGGCCGGTCACGAACGGTCAAGGCCAGTTCGGCGTCGAGCGGGCCAGACCGCAGCGCAACAATGTGTGGCTCCAAGTCTCTCCGTTGCTGCGCGGCGCGGCGAATCGCGACGGCGTCCTGTGTCGACCAGCGCTGTCGCGCGTCGCTATCGACGCGCTCGATCACCGTTTTCAGCGCCTCCGCCAGCTCGACGCGCGCCTTGCCCTGGTCCGTCAGCGGTGCTTTGGATGAGAAGGGCGGAATCAGCGGATCGAGCGTGGCGTCGGCCTGTCGCGCCGCCTCGTCGCAGGCGGCTAGCGCCGCGCGAAACGGCTCGGCCGGCCGCCTGAGAAACGCAGGCAGCGCAATGCCGGCCGCGTCCTTCCAAATGTTCCCGCCGTAGTCGAGCGATTCGGCCCGTTGCAACAGGGCCTGTATCGGCTGTTCCCGCGCATCGATGTCCACCAGCCTGATCTGCGCCAGCTTGGCCTCGTCCAGCTTCATGTTGTTCGCGTCTGGCAACGACAGCCACTCGCCGACCAGGTCGTGGAAAGACGCGACTTCGCCGGTAGGGTTCAACAGGGCAACGTAATAGCGGGTCAGCTCGTCGTGCAGCTCCTGAAGCTCGGCGTTGACCTTTTCGAGCTGCTTCTCGGCCTTCGGATGCGTCTTCACCTCGGTCAGCGACTCGAGCTGCTCGCGCACCGAGCGATACAGCTCGCGCTGATCGCGCTGCGGGTCGTGAATCACCGCCAGGAGCTGACCGAGCCCGAGATGCTCGAGCCGATGGGCCACCACGTCGAGCGCCGTGCGCTTGTCGCACACCACCAGCACGCGCTCGCCCGTGGCCAGGTGGTCGCCAATGATATTGGTGATCGTCTGACTCTTGCCGGTACCCGGTGGGCCGTGGATCACCAGCCCGCGGCACTCGCGTGCCAGCCGCACAGCCCGCGACTGGCACGGATCGGCGGCGCTGACCATGCGCTCGTCGGCCACGCGCCGCGTGCGCCCGCTGCTCACCTGCGGCGTCTCGGCACGCTGCTCGACCGGCGCGTCCAGGTCAACATCGACGCGCACAAAACTGTCGACCGGGCCGACCAGCGGCTCGCCCGCCACCAGAGCCTGCATGTCGCGCAGCAGGCCCTGGTTGGTCATTGGAAACAGTCCCAGCACGGCCGATGTGATGAGGGTCGCAGCCTCCTGCTCGTCGTCGGCCCGCGGCGCCGGCGCGAGCTGCAGATCGCTGGGCGGCGCCGGCGCGCGTTTGGCCTTCGCATCCATTGTGCCTGCCGGTGCTTCCACCTCAGACGCCGCGCCCGTTGCGAACGTCACCGGGGCGTCAATACCGAGCAGCTTGGCCACATGCTGGACCAGCTCGCAGACCTCGCGCCAGGGCTGCTCGCCGTCCTCGTCGGCGAACAGTTCCGGCGCTGCCTGGCCGGTCTGCTGCTCGAGCCAGGCCAACAGGGCGGTGTTGGGCATCACACGGTCGCTGCCCTCACACCGGCAATCGAGCCGAATCGACGGCGCAGCGCCGCGCTGCACGCTCAGGTTGACGGGGATGAACGCAACCGGCGCGATGATGCGGCGTGTAGCACTTCCGCCACGGGCACGGAACGTCCCTGGCGGCAGCGACAGCAGCGGGAAGCCGACGTTGAGCACGTGGACACCCGTGTCCTGCTCATACGTGCGCGCATCTTCGGCAATCGTGGCCAGCTTCGCCAGCAGGCTCTGCTGCTCGCTCCAGGCGCGTTGGGCGGCTTGTTCCTCGGCTGTCAGCTCGGCCGGCTCAACCTCGCGTGCGGCTTCGACTGGCGCATCGTCTTCGGAGCGGGCTGGCGTTTGTGATTCGGCGCGAAGCCCGCGGTCCGGCGCCGCTGAGCGCCGGCGCGGCTGCGGCACGCGCGCCGTTACTTTGATTTCGGCGGCATCCCCAACCAGCGCCCTCAGAATGTCCTCGGGGGCTACGTCACGAAATCGGCCCAGCCCGCTGAGGTCCACGCGCTGCCGGCTCGAGTGCGGTCGGCAGTTCAAGCTCGGCCCGTTCACCATCGAGGCGAACAGCCGATCAAGCATCCTCACCAGAATCTTGTTGGCATCCGCCATGCCAGCGAGCATACCCGACAGCCCCGCATCACGGAACGCCACGCGCGTGGCACGGGCATCCTGCCCGTGAACCGTCCCACGGCCTTCCAGGCCGTGGCCAATCGCTGTCGGTACATCAAAGCGCGATGAACGGGCGGCACAGTCGTTGGCGGGCAGCGCTCCAGCGCTACAGCGGCTTGGCCTGCCGGATCGGGCGGGCTACAATTGATGCGAAGGGGTCGCTCGATGATTACGGGCATCTGCGAGCGTTGTCTGCGACTGAACCGGCCGGCCGCACGCTACTGTGCGACCTGCGGCCTCCGCCTCAACCGGGCGCTGTCGTGCAACCGCCACCGCCAAGCGCGATCGGGCTTCAGCGCCGCCTTGCTGATCACTCTGCTCCTAACGATCGCCCTGCTGACAAGCTTCACGAGCCGATCGATGCGTACCCCCTGCGCGCACGGCCGCCGGTACACGCCGGCCACCGGCATTCAGCGGCCCGCTCCGCCGCGCCCGGTCTGGCGCGCCTATAAGGAGCATCGGCCGAACCGACCCGAGGATATCTCGCGCACGCCCTGCTTCATCGAAGGCGATTCGCGCCGGGACCAGCGTTACGGAAACCGCTCGGGTCGCGGTCGAGATCGCACGGCGAGCGGCCAACGCCGCCCTTGTACGGACCCCCGCTGAGCACGCCTCAATCACCGCTGCGCTGAGTTCCCAAGCACGTCGGAAAAGCCGATTGCCACTCGCCTGCGGCGCAGAGTAGAGTAGTTCGTGAGGACGAGCGGAGGGATCGACCGCGCGTGCCAACGACTCGACGGATCCTGCAATCCCTCTTCCTTGGCTGGTGCGACGCGGCGACTGCGGACACGAGGGTTGGCCTATGGGAATCTTCATCGACTACGCCTTTCATGCCGACTGCTCGGAGCGGCAATTGCTCGAGCGGATGCGACGGCTGCGGCGCAGGCTCTTGACGTTGCCGTTCGACTCGGTCAGCCAGGTGTTGCCGGTGAATCCGGCCTATCAACCGTTGCTGGTCGAGCTGCTGCCCAAACACGGCTATCCGCTGCCGGCGGCCGTCCGCCGCCGCGTGCGGGGCAAGCTGCGCACGAAGCACGACGAGCTGTGCTTCCTGGCCGCTCCGCCCGTTCTCATGCACGTTCCGGACGAGCTCTTGCGCCGGTTCTACGAGCCGGCCCTCGAGTTCTGCCGGACGACCACGCTCTGGCGGGAAGACCAGCTTCCCGAAAAGCTCGATGTGCCCTACTGTTTGACCTACTATCGCGCGGCGTTCGCGCTGGAACTGGCCAGCGTGATGCTGCGCCGCGGACACCTGATTGTGGTGCGCCCGTGCGAAGGGTGCGAGACGTTGGCCATCGGCCTGACCAGCTTCGGCACCGAGGGCGAGCGGTGCTGGCTGGGCAGCGGCTTTACCAAGACGCAGTACGCGACGCGCTTCGTCGAGGCCCACGAGAGCATCTGCACGGCGCTCGATTTCGCCCGTGAGGAGGGCCTGCTGCTCGCCGCCGAGGACACCTGCGACTTCTACGCGCATCGCGACTGGTCGAAGAGCGCCGATGTGGTCAACACGGAGACACAATTCGCGCACGTGATGGGCGGATTGATCGACCTGGGCGTCGAGCAGGCCCGCAAACAGGGCATCGCCATCGAGAACCTCAGCAGCCCGGCCACACGACACCTGAACGTGATTCGCGTGGACGAGCCACCCAAACGCCGTCGACACGCGAAGTGACTGGGCACACCCCTTTTTCAGAGCCGCGCCCGTAAGGAAGCGGCGAAACCCACCCGCGCCGCTAACGCCCCAGCGCGCCTGGCACCTTGGGCCAGGCGGATTCTTCAAGCAGATTCGGGCAGCACTGAAGCGCGCGGAGTCGTCGACGCTCCCTCACGGTCGCGGCTCTGAAAAACCGCCGTTCGTCAGGTCGGTGAATCGGAACGGCACGACGAAAACCGCTACGCTCACAAATTGCGCCATGCCTGATTCTCCTCGGGCCTATTTCCATCCGACGCCCACACCCTGTCCTCCGGCGGCCAAGAGATCCTCATGAGCTTCGTGCCTTGCCGCGTGCCGTTCCTTCAGAAACACAAGCAAGTCAAGGACGTCGCGCTGCGCGCCGTTTTGAATTCCTCGATCAGCACGTTTGTTAACGCGCTCATGCCATCGTCACTCCCTCGGCCCTCGCTGCGGCTCGATGTTTCTTCAATCGCAGCGCCGCCGGAGTTCTTTGATCACATCCGTCCAGCGCCGGAACCACTTGTGACCCATGTCGGACGGAATGTCCATGGTCATCAGCCGGATCTCTTCGAGCTGATCCAGTTCGGCGCAGCCGGATGAAGCCACGATGCCGACCAGGTCACCGTTCAAGCCCTTTGCCTTCCGCGCCTTGGCCAGGGCTTCTCGCAGCTTGTCGTCGCCGAGCGAATGGGCCGCGTCCGAAGAAGACGCCGGTCCAGATCGCAGGTAGTCGATGGTCGCCTGCATCTCGCCATGGGTCTGGGCATCGTGCTCGTCCTTAGCCGCCGCTTCGAGAGCGGGCAACGATTCGACGGCGCAGATTTCATAGAGCCCGTACGCACCCCAGAAGCGCGTGCGCGCGTCGGCGTGCTTCAGTAGCTTGGTCAGGGGCACGACCGCCTCGGAGGCACTCAATTCCCCCAGCGCGAAGGCCGCGCCACCGGAACTGATGTCGTGGGCTTCCAGCAGCTTGAGCAGGGCCGGCTTCGAGGCCTTGTCCATGAAGAAACCCAGCACAAAGGCCGCATTCCGCCGGACGTAGGGATCCGAGTGGTCCAGCATGGGCCGCAGGTAGGGAATGGCGTCGCGGCCGTATCGGCCAAACACATAGTAGAGGCACTCGTGCGTGGGAATCGACCAGGCGTGCACGGGCAGGTTGACTTGCCCGTCGCGCGTTCTCAGCACGGCGAAAAGAGCGGGCAGATACTGCTCGCGGCGCTTGCTGGCCAGGCGACACGCGGTGTAGAACAGCGGCTCGAACGCGCTATCGACCGACGTGCACTTGGCCATCGCCCAAACTAGGAACGGCTCGCCCTGCTCGCCACCGAGTTGGTCGAGCGTCGTCGCGACCATCATTCGTTCCCAGTCGCTTTTGGCGCTGCGGAGCAACTCCACCCCGGCGGCGCACGCCGCGTCCGGGTTGGCGTCCAGCACACCGTACACCGCCTCAACCTTCCCTTCTGCCTCTTCTTGCTCCGCGTCCGTTTCGTACACGCGATCAGGCCGAAACTCTCGAAGAACGGACCAAGCCTCCATCGCCGGCTGCTTCGCCTCGAGGTCCACGTCCTTCCACGCCGCCCAATCCGGCTCACTCACCGGGGGAAGCACTTTCACGGCAGGGTCACCGGCACCGAGCGCGAGTAGGATGATGACATAGCGCATGAGGGCTCAGCCTGTAACTTTACACGTGCCTTCGATTCCTCACGGCGTGAGGTCTTCTTGCCGAAGCGTCTGGCGCGCGGCGTGCCGAATTCGCAGGACCCTCACGGTGTTCTCTCATACGACGAAGAGGATGCGGTACAAACCGTACACCAGTTGGCGGACCTCGGCGGGAAGCAACCCGCTCTCCCGCGCCAGCGAGCAACGGCGCGGGTTCGACTCAAGCGAAATGATGGCGTCCAGCAATCCGTTGAACCAGCGGGCCGCGTTCGCCTGCGACGAATTGGCGATCCATTGATACGCGGCTTCGGCTTCGGCCAGCGCGGCGGGCGACACCTCAACGAGGTACTCCATGTCTCTGACGAAGCTCCTCGAATGCCTCCCGCGCGGGTCGCCCCTCGCCGCGCTCGAAGGACGCCAGGGCCTCCCGGAGGGCCGCAACGGTGTCCGCCTGATCCGCCAGGTCCAGGAGCTGCTCGTAGGATTCGGCGTCGGTCACCACCAACTCGGGCCGCCCTTCAATCGTCAGGACCTGCGGCCGCCGCGTCGCGCGGATGCGCTTTGCGTGCGATGCCGCAT
>Ga0187892_10003835_pt1 | contig 26595 bp, 28 predicted proteins | sample MA1701073metaG_FD_139345 | JGI IMG/M metagenome (GOLD analysis project Ga0187892, IMG submission 139345) | Bio-ooze microbial communities from a basaltic lava cave in the Kipuka Kanohina Cave System on the Island of Hawaii, USA - MA170107-3 metaG ... | reverse complement strand
GGCGGGACGCTCGCTCTCAACAGCGCGTTCGACCGCGACGAGGGGGACATCGGCTACCTCGTGGCGCCGCCACCGGTGCCGCGCTACCTGCTCGCCTTCAGCCTGGTGCTGCTCGCGGGCGGCCAGATCCTGGCGCTCGCGCTGCCGCTCGGATTCCAGCTTGCGTACGCCGCCTGCCTGGTCCTCTCGGTGCTCTACTCTGTCCCGCCCTTTCGTCTCAAGGCCGTGGCGGGCGCCGACTGGGTGATCAACATGTGGGGCTTCGGCACGCTGTCGCCCTACGCTACCTGGGCGGCGACCGGCCGGCCGCTCGATCCGGGGCACGCGCTCGTATTGCTCGCGTTCTGCCCGCTCTTCGCCGGGCTCTACCCGCTCACCCAGCTCTACCAGCTCGAGGAGGACCGCCGCCGGGGCGACCGGACCCTGGCGCTGCTCCTCGGCATGCGCCGCAGCCTCGCCCTGGCGCTCGGCGCCACGCTCGGTGCCTTCGTCCTGTTCGGGGCTGCGGCCCTCACCTTGCGTCGCGGGCCGCTCGCCCTGGCGCTGGCCGTCCCCCTGGCGGCGTGGCTCGCGGTCCTGGTCCCCTGGTACCGGGATCACCACTCCTGGTGTGCGGCCGATCACCAGCGGGGGATGTATCGGGCGCTCGCGGCCTGGGCCGTTACAGATGTGATCGTGCTGCTGGTGTTTGCCGGCTGAATCGGAGACGCTAGATTGACACCATGACCGCGCCCGCCCGCCCCCTCGCGTCCGACCGCTCCGATTTCCGCACCGTGGTGATCGCAGGCACGAAGGTCGGCGCGCTCACCGCCGCGGCCGTGATCGTCTACCTGCTGGCGTCCCGCTTGCTGCCGGCGGGTCCGCCCCGTCGCGCGGTAGAGTCTCTGATCGTGCTCGCGGCCGGCTGTGCCGCGAGCTTCCTGCCCGCACGGTGGACCGCGCCGCGCAGCGCCGAAGGCATCGCCGGCGCGACGGCGGCGGGCTTCGTGGGGACCATCGTCTTCATGGCGATCGACATCGTGCTCCTCCGGCCCTTCAAGGCGTATCCTTGGACCTGGGACGCCGTGGGAGGCGGCAGCTCGTGGTGGTACCTGTCCCTGTGGTGGATGCTCGGGACGTTCGTGGCGTGGATGGGCGCGATGCTCACCGCGTCCCGGGCCGCGCGCGGGCACGACGGGCTCATGCGACTCGCCGCGCCGGTGGTCGCCGGTGCCGTGGTGCTCACCGTGATCGGGCGGGTCGCCGGCGTCGGGTTCCCGCTTCCGGCGATCGCGGGGGCCGGCTTCGTCGTCGCGCTCACCCTGTTTGCGCTCACCGCGCCGCGGCGCGCACCCTAGGAGCCGTCGGTGCCTCGCTGGCTCGCCCACCTGCTCGTCGTCCTCGGATGGCTCCTCACGCCGGTCCTCGCGTGGGGAGCCTCGTACGTCGGACTGTGGGCGGTCGCGCTCGTGGCGATCCACGTCGGTGACCCGCTGGTCATGCTCGGCGTCGTCGGCGCCTGCGCCGCGATCGCGGGGTTCACCGTGATCTGGCTGTGGGTGCGGTTCATGCGCCGGCTCCCACATCTCCTGTCTCATCACATGGCTCCGCGCGAGGGAGTCACCGAAGAGCCGGAGGCGGTTGCCGCGGCCGACTGACGTCGGGCGCTGTGCGGCGCTCGGCCTGGCGCTCATCTCGTGTCCCCGCGCCCTCCCCGCCCAACGCGCGCTGGAGCTTCACTTCGGTCGCGCGTCGGGCGACGGGGGCAGCAGCTCCGCGAGCTATGAGATCCGCACCAGCCGCCCGTTCGGCCGCGCCTTGGCGCACGGCCTGGGTGCTACGGTTCTCGTCGACGACGACCTGGGCCGGCGCCGCGCCTTTTACGGCGCGGGCTACGAGCTCCAGGCGCTGCGGCGGCGGCGGACCTTCGGACCCTATGGCCTGATCGGCGTGCAGCTCGGCCTGTCGACCGACAGCGCGGGCGACGAGGTCGCCCTGCTGTGGAGCGTTGGGGGCGGCCTCGAGTGGCGTCCCTTCTCCGGCTTCGCCATCGGCGCCGAGGCGCGCTACCGGCTCGAGGACCGGGGGCCGCGAGGGTTTTGGAATGCGGAAGACGGGCGCGACGGCATCGGCGTCGCGCTCGGAGTCACGATCGGGTTGGGGAAGGGGGAAGGGGGAGGGGGGAAGGGTACGTCCGGTTCACCATCGTCCACATCGTCCTCGTCCTCCCGGCCGCCGCTCGCGGTTCCGGCGACGATCACGGGCAGCGCGTCGGACGTCGTGCGGACGGCGCTCGATGCGCTGGGGACGCCGTACCGCTGGGGCGGCACGGCCGAGAACGGGTTCGACTGCTCGGGTCTGATCCAGTACGCGTATGGCCAGCACGGCGTGATGCTCCCTCGCACCAGCCGGGATCAGGCGCGGGCGGGGAATGAGATCGAGCGCGCCATTGCGGCGCTCGAGCCGGGGGACATCCTCACCTTCGGTGCGGACCCGGGCGGCCGCGTGAGCCACGTGGGGATGTACGTGGGGGAGGGGAAGTTCATCCACTCCTCGTCGACGGGGGTGAAGCTCTCCCGGCTCGACCACAGTGATCCCGAGGGGCGGTGGTGGCTGCCCCGGTGGGTGGGGGCGCGGAGGGTGATGTAGGCAGGACGGACCCTTGACCGTCTCCTAGATGCATGTTATGATGCACGGTGATGCACATCGCGATTCAGGGGAAGGTATGGCGACGCGCGACAAGGCGATTACGCTGCGCAATCTCCCACCCGAGGTGGCCCGACTCGTTCGCGAGAAGGCGCGGGCGGAAGGCATCAGCCTGAACCAGGCGGTGATCCGCGTGCTCGAGGCCCAACTAGGGGGCCGCGCCCGCACGGAAGCCGTGCATCATGACCTGGACGCGCTGGCGGGCGCCTGGAGCGCTGCGGAGGCGGCGGCCTTCGAGCAGGCGCTGGCCGAGGGGCGGCGCGTCGATGAGGAGCTCTGGCGCTGACCGGATGCCTCCTCGATACCTCGGCCTACTCCGCGTTTCTCCGCGGTCACAGCGGCGTCCACCACGTCCTGCAGCGCGTCGATCGGATCGTGCTGACACCGGTGGTGTTGGGCGAGCTGCGCGCCGGGTTCGTGCGCGGCGCGCGCCGCGGAAAGAACGAGGCCGAGCTGGCTCGGTTCCGCGAGTCCCCGCGCGTCGAGGTGGTCGATCTCGACGCGGGGACCGCCGACCGGTACGCGGCGATCGTGGAGAGCCTGCGCACGGCCGGAGCGCCGATCCCGACCAACGACGTGTGGATCGCGGCGAGCGCCATGCAGCACGGCCTTCGGCTGCTCACGACCGACACCCACTTCCGCCACGTTGCGCAGGTGATCGTGGACTTGTTCGATCCTGTTACCGGTGGGTGATGAGCCTTCCCTTGACACGACCGTTGCGACGTTCTCGCCCTGCGCCGTGACCGCGAAGGGGGGAAGTTCATCCACTCCTCGTCCACGGCGGTGAAGCTCTCCCGGCTCGAAGCATCAGACCCGGAGGGACGCCGGTGGCTGCCGCGGTGGGTGGGGGCGAGGCGGATGATTTAGCCCCCCCCTTGACACCACCGCTCCGTCCTGAGATTATTCACCCTGCGCGTTAGCACTCATCAATGCTGATTGCTAACACGCGAGGCAGCAAGCAGTTACCCATACCTGACACCAGACGTGGAGGGCAGCACACCATGGCAGCGACCACCAAGACCAAGCTCAAGGTCTATCCGCTGGCCGACCGGGTGGCGATCAAGCCCCTGGAGGAAACCGAGACGATGCGCGGCGGGCTCTATATCCCCGATACCGCCAAGGAAAAGCCGATCCAGGGTGAGGTCATCGCCGTCGGCCCCGGCCGCCGCGAGAAGGCCGAGATCGTGCCCATGGAGCTCAAGGTCGGCGACCGCGTCGTGTACGGGAAGTACTCCGGCACCCAGGTCGAGCTCGAGGGAGAAGAGATCATCCTGATCAAGGAATCCGACGTCATCGCGAAGCTCGCCTGAGGCGAGGAGGAGACGGACATGGCTGTCAAGAGACTCGAGTTCGACGCCGAGGCCCGCTCGCGCTTGAAGCGGGGCGTGGATCAGCTGGCCGACGCGGTCAAGGTCACGCTCGGGCCCAAGGGCCGCAACGTCGTGATCGATAAGAAGTTCGGGAGCCCCACGATCACCAAGGACGGCGTCACCGTCGCCAAGGAGATCGAGCTGGAGGACGAAGTCGAGAACATGGGTGCCCAGATGGTGAAGGAAGTCGCCACCAAGACCTCCGACGTGGCCGGTGACGGCACCACCACGGCGACCGTGCTGGCCCAGGCGATCTTCCGCGAGGGCCTGAAGTCGGTCACCGCCGGCGCCAACCCGATGGCCTTGAAGCGCGGCGTCGAGCAGGCCGTCGAGGCCGTGGTCGGCGACCTGAAGAAGATCTCGGTGCCCACCTCGGGCCGCAAGGAGATCGCCCAGGTCGGCGCCATCTCCGCCAACAACGACCCGGAGATCGGCAAGATCATCGCCGACGCGATGGACAAGGTCGGCAAGGACGGCGTGATCACGGTCGAGGAGGCCAAGGGCCTCGAGACCACCTACGAGACGGTGGACGGCATGCAGTTCGACCGCGGCTACCTCTCGCCCTACTTCATCACCGATCCCGAGAAGATGGAGGCCGTGCTCGAGGACGCCTACGTCCTCGTGCACGACAAGAAGATCGCGACGATGAAGGACCTGCTGCCGATCCTCGAGAAGACCGCGCAGGCGGGCCGGCCGCTGCTCCTCATCGCCGAGGACGTGGAGGGCGAGGCGCTCGCCACGCTGGTGGTGAACAAGCTGCGCGGCACGCTCAAGGTGTGCAGCGTCAAGGCGCCCGGCTTCGGCGACCGTCGCAAGGAGATGCTGCGGGACATTGCCATCATTACGGGCGCGGGCCCGAACGGCGACGGCACCGTGATCTCCGAGGAGATGGGACTCAAGCTCGAGAACGCCGTGCTCGGCGATCTCGGCCAGGCCAAGCGCATCGTGATCGACAAGGACAACACCACGATCGTGGACGGCAAGGGCAAGCAGGACAAGATCCAGGGCCGCATCAACGAGATCAAGGCCCAGATCGAGAAGTCCACGTCGGACTACGACAAGGAGAAGCTCCAGGAGCGGCTGGCCAAGCTCGCCGGCGGCGTCGCGGTGATCAAGGTCGGCGCAGCCACCGAGACCGAGATGAAGGAGAAGAAGGCCCGTGTCGAGGACGCGCTGCACGCGACCCGCGCGGCGGTCGAGGAGGGCATCGTGCCGGGCGGCGGCGTGTCGCTGCTCTGGGCGCAGAAGGCGCTCGACAAGCTCAAGAGCGCCGACCACGACGAGGAGACCGGCATCCAGATCGTGCGCCGGGCCCTTGAGGAGCCGATCCGCATGATCGCCCAGAACGCGGGGGCGGAAGCCTCGATCGTCGTCGGCAAGGTGAAGGAGTCGAAGGACAAGAACTTCGGCTACAACGCCCAGACCGACACGTTCGAGGATCTGGTCGCGGCCGGCGTCATCGACCCGACCAAGGTCACGCGCTACGCGCTGCAGAACGCCGCGTCCATCGCGGGGCTGCTCCTCACGACCGAGTGCGTCGTGGTGGAGAAGAAGGAGAAGGAGAAGGCGCCGCCGATGCCGGGCGGCGGCATGGGCGGCATGTATTAGTAGAGTAGGCGGGTAGATCGTAGACGGACAGCAGACGCACAGGCGCGTAGGCGCTCAGATGGAAAACAGGTGCTGGGCAGTAGGCCTGACTACTGCCACCTGCCGACCATCTGTGCGCCTACGCGCCTGTGCGTCTACGCTGTCCGTCTGTTATCTGCGCCCCGTGCTGCGACTCTTGGTCTCGACCACCGTCATCGTCCTGTCCGCGCCCGCTCTCGCCGCTCAGTCTCCCGCCGCCCGTCTGGTGGGCCAATGGCAGGCCCGCGGCCCCGACGACGAGATCCACGACATCATGGTGCGGCGCGACAGCTCGGCCCAGTTCGGCGACCAGCTCGCGCGCTGGCGCGTGGTGGGCGACAGCCTCTGGCTCACACTGGGAGACGGCGCGTGGCTGGTGTACGCGATGAAGCTCGAGCGCGAGCGGCTGACGCTGTCGGGCGGGGACCTCGAGAAACCGGTGACGCTACGGCGGGTGGGACCGGCCACGGCGCGGGCCGACACGGCGGCGATTCCCGAGGCGCCGCCCGCCGGCTCGCGGGCCTGGTAGCCGCTAGTCTTTTTTCCGCAGATCCGCGATCCGCCACGCGCCTGATACCCGTGTGAACCGCACGATCAGCTCCTGGCGGTCCTCGAGTGGCGGGCCGCCATCCCGCTTCGTGAAACTGTAGACCGCCTGCACCTCGGCGGCCGCCACGTCCCCTCGCGCGCTGGCACCGAACCCGATGATGCGGTAGGTGACGGTCGGCTCGTGCGCCGTCGCGAAGAACGCACGCCAGCGCGTATCGTTCTCCGGCGTCATCGCGGTGGCGAACAGCGCGCGCAGGTTCTCGATCCGCTCCGTCGCCACCGCGCGCTCCAGATCTCCCAGCAGGACGTTCACGGCCGCGCGGGGGTCGGCCGGCTGGGCGCTCGGGATCGCGATCCCGGCGTCGCGTCCCAGTCGCTCCATTTGCTCGGCGATCAGATCGATCATCCCGAAGTCTTTCGCCTTCAGCAGCGTGTCGGCGCGCTCCAGCAAGTCGATCGCCTTCGTCCCCTCGCGCCGGGCGCTGAGTGCGGTCGCGATGGGCGCCACACGCTCGATTGCAGCCCGCGCCTCGCGTCCCAACCGCTCCGCCTCCGCCTGGGCGGCACGATACTGCTCCGCGGCTTGTTGCAGGCCCTGGGAGGCCAGCCGGATACGCCCGGCGTCGAGGTCGCGGGTCGCTCGCTCGAACAGCGCCTCTCCCTGTAACCACGACGCCAGGGCGTTCTGCGCTGCCCCCGCGCGCTCAGCCCGTTCGCGCGCCGCGAGCGCCGCTTCCCGCCGCGCCGTCACCGCCCGCGGGAAGTCGGCCCGCGCGGGCGGCGGCGGGAGCGGGGTCGCGGGCTCCGTTGTCGCGGGCACCGCGGCCGGCGGCGGCGGCTCGTCGGGCGCCGCGATCGGCTCGCTCGGCGGCAGCAGCGCCAGCGCCGCCGCCACCACCGCGAGCGCCGTCAGCACCGCGAGCCGCCACTTCGCCGGCGCGCGGGTGATGAGCTTCAGGAACGGCCGGCTCCAGCGCAGCCCGATCACCTGCGTCGTGCCGTCCGTCGCGCCGGACAGCGCCAGCCGGATCCCCACCAGCGTCTGCCGCATCTCCTTCGCCGAGCGATAGCGCTCGCTCGGGACCTTGCTCATCGCCTTCGTCACCACGCGCTCGAGCGCCGCCGGAATCGAGGGCGCCACCATGCGCAGCGCCTTCGGATCGGTGGTCAGGACCTGGTACAGCACCCGGTGAATCGAGTCGCCCTCGAACGGCTTCTGGTAGCTGAGCAGCTCGTACAGCATGCAGCCCACCGCGAACACGTCCGTCGCCGCCGTGATCGTGCCCTCGGTGATCTGCTCGGGCGCCATGTAGGTCGGCGTCCCCATGATCGAGCCGCCCCCCGAGATCTCGGCCGACTGCAGCCGCGCGATCCCGAAATCCATGATCTTCACGCGGCCGTCGGGCATGATACGCACGTTCGACGGCTTCACGTCGCGATGGATCACGCCACGCTGATGCGCGTAGTGCAGACCTTCGAGCACCTCGATCACGATGTCGAGCTTGCGCTCCAGCGCCAGCGGCTCGCGACTCGTGATCATCTCGCTCAGGTCCCGCCCCTCCACCAGCTCCATCGCGATGAAGAGCTGGCCCTCCGCCTCGCCCAGGTCGTAGACGGTGACGATGTTGGCGTGCTGCAGCACGCCCGCCGCCCGGGCCTCGCGCAGGAACCGCTCGCGCAGCTCCTGCGTCGCGCCGAAGGTCGTATTGAGGAGCTTCAGCGCGACGTAGCGGCGCAGCATCGAGTCGTACGCCTTCCACACCACGCCCATCGCGCCTTCGCCGATGAGCTGGTGCATCTCGAACTTGCCGAGTCGCTGGTATTGTTGCGGGCGGGTCATCGGACCAGGCAATGTGGCGTCCCGGCCGCGCGCTCGCAATCGGGGCGGGCCCGAGTCCCGGTCACCGGACCGCCCAGTCGTGGATCCGGCCGAGCAGCGCCCGGGTCGCGTCGTCCAGGGCGACGTGGCGTCGGGGCAACACCCGCTCGGCGATGCGCAAGAATCCGTCCCGGCTCATCCGCTCGATGCCCTCCGCCCCCCAGGCGAAGGGCGGGACGTGGCGCGGGGGCCGCACCGGGCCGAAGACGTTGGCCCCCGCGCCCACCACCGTCCCGGTGCCGAGCAGCGTACCGATCGCCGTCTTGGCATGGTCGCCGATCAGGCTCCCCAGATTCAGCAGGCCCGTCTCCACCGGCGTCCCGTCCACGCTGAGGCGCACCGGGCTGTAGGTGTTCTTCAGGTTGGAGGTGATCGTGCCCGCCCCCAGGTTGACCCAGCGTCCGATCACCGAGTGGCCCAGGAAGCCGTCGTGCGCCTTGTTGGCATAGCCCAGGAACACGGCGGCGGTCACCTCGCCCCGCACCACGCACGAGGGGCCGATCGCCGACTGGCCGATGCGGCCGCCGAGCAGGCGCGTGTTCGGTCCCGCCCACAGCGGGCCCTCGAGCCGCGTGCCCGCCAGCACCTCGACGCCGCTCTCGAGCACGATGGGGCCGCGCGTCGCGTCCAGCACCACCCCCGGCTCGACCGCGACCCCGTGCAGCGCGATGGCCGCGGGGTCGCCGAGCACGATACTGCCGCGCGGAATGGCATCGGCGTCCCCCAGCATCCCGGTCAGGTCCTCCGCGAGCAGCCGCTCGAGCGCGGGGATGAGGTCGTACACGCCGTGCAGCACCTGTCCGGCGACCTCCACGGCCGCGGCACCGGGGACGGGCCCGCTCCAGGTCTCGCCTTCCCCCACACCCCATCCCACCGTGGTGCCGTGACAGACGAGGCGGAACGCGCCGGCGGGCAGGTCGGGCGCGAGGCCGCGAGGCGCAAACGTCGTCGAGCCGATGATCGCCGGGCCGGCGACGGCATGCCGCGCGGCGACGCGCGGCACCCCGGACTCCACGAAGCCCGCCAGGTGGGGCAGGGCGAGAATCTCCGTCGCTTCCTGGCCCACGAACGCCTCCCAGCGCTCGCGCACCAGGTGCGCGCCCGCCCGCAGCTCGGCGAGCGGCCGCACGCCGGCGAACGGGGCCCAGGCCGCGGCGGGATCGGGATCCAGGAGATAGAGCGCGTGCACTAGTCGTGCCCGCCCTGGAGCAGGCGTTTGAGATGCTCGGCGCGCCCCGTGGGCATCACGAGCGTGTGCCCGTTGGCGCGGACCACGATCGTCGCGGCGACGCCCACCACCGTGAGGTCCTCGTTCTCGGCCCACACCACGGAGTCCCGCACATCGTCGCCCAGCCGCACGTTCCCCACGACGACGTTGCCGCGCGCGTCGCGGGGACGGATGCGCAACAGCGCGTCCCACGACCCGATGTCGTCCCAGCGGAACGTGCCGGCGACCACGGCGAGCCGCCGCGTACGCTCCAGCACGGCCACGTCCACCGCCACCGGATGCGCGGCGGCGAAGAAGCCCGCCGCGTCGCCCGCGGCGAGGGCGGGCCACGCGGACCGCAGCTCGCGCGCGTGCGCGGCCGCCTCGCCCAGGAACCGCGCCACGCCCCAGGCGAAGAGGCCCGTGTTCCACAGCGCCCCGCGGCGCCGCAGCAGCGCCGCCCGCGCGGCGCTCGGCTTCTCCACGAACCGCCGCACCCGCCGCGCGCTCCCCAGCGGCGGCCCCGGCACGATGTAGCCGTAGCCCGTCTCGTTGCGCGTGGGCTTCACGCCCACCGTCACCAGCACGTCGTGCTCCCGGGCCACGGCCAGCGCGTGGGCCGCCGCGGCGCGGAACGCCACGTCATCCCCCACCGCCCAGTCGGCGTGCAGCGACAGCATCTGGGCGCCCCCACCGCCGGGCTCCCGCGCCGCGATCTGCTGGGCCGCCCACACCAGCGCCGGCGCGGTGGACGCGGGGCGCGGCTCGACCAGGATCTGGTCGCGCGGCACCTGCGGCACCGCCTCGGCGATCCGGTCGGCCACGAGCGGGCCGGTGAGAATGAGGATGCGCTCCGGCGGCACGAGCCCGCGCAGGCGCTCGACGGCCTCGACCAGGAGCGGGCGGCCGCCCGCGAGCGGCAAGAGCTGCTTGGGGCGGTCGGGCGTCGACAGCGGCCAGAACCGCACCCCGGCCCCGCCCGCGAGGATCGCGGCCCAGGTGCTCACGGCGCCTCGCTCAGCATCTGCGCGACCTGGGCGCTGAGCTTCGACGGGCTGAACGGCTTGGTGAGCACCGTGGCGCCGAGCCGCCGCGTCTCGTGCAGCACGCGGTCGTCCCCCTCGGCGGTGAGCACGAGCACGGGCAGCCGGCGCGTGGCGGCCGCGCCCCGCAGCTCCGCGAGCAGGCCGAGCCCCGAGCCGTCGGGCAGGTGCAGATCGAGCACCAGGCCGTCCACCGGGGGCGCCGCGGCGGCGAGCGTGGAGCGCGCCTCCGCGAGCGTGCGCGCCAGCGAGAGGCGATACCCCTCGCGCTCGAACTGCACGCGCAGCAGCACGCCGATGTGGGGCTGGTCGTCCACCACGAGCAGGTGCCGCGCGGGAGTGTTTCCCTGCACGCCGCTCAGAACAGGCCGGCGATCGCCGACCGATGACGACGCAGATCGAACAGCAGGTTGCCGATGTTGACCGACGGGCGGACGAGCACGACGAGGAGTGCTTCGGAGCTGAGCACGGCGACCACGGCGAGGCCCGCCCCGTACTCGAGCACGGCGGTGCCGAATTCGCCCCGCGCACCGGCGGCGCCTAGCTCGGTCAGGCCTTTGATCGCGCCGGGGAGGACCGCCGCGACGCTCTCGGTGTCCACGCCGTCGCCCGCCTTGGAGTCGATCGGCAACCCGTCGCGGCCTACGACGACGACGGCGTCGACTCCAGGCCGCGCGCCGAGCGCGGCCACCACGTCGCGGATCGTCGGCATAGGGAGTGGCGAAGCTAGGCCGCGGACGGGGCGAAGTCAAGGATTCACCGTGGGTTGACCCACTCGCCGCGCGTGCGGTATCTTCCTCCACCCGATGGTCCCTTCCGTCCGTCCGCTCTCGCTCGCCGCCGTCGTCGCCGTCATGGTGGGCTGCGGCGACGACTTCCAGCTGCCGCCGGCGACGTTTCCCAACATCGAGCAGGCGGCGACGCTGTACGCGCTCGACGGCACGCCGATCGGGGTGCCCTCCGCGTTCCACATCGAGCGACGCATCGTGGTCCGCACCGACCAGACGCCGATCTTCGACTTCGTGTACAACGTGGACCCGCTCGGTCGCTCCGTGCTTTTACCGACCGCGGTGGTCGGGCTGGGGCGTGCCTCGGGGATTCGCATCTCGGGTACGCCGTTCGACTCGATCGCGGTGGCGCCGACGGGCGAGTACGTGGATACGCTGGCGGTCGCCGTGGACCTGGGGACGGTGGCGGTGATTCGCTCTCGCCCGGTGCAGTGCAGCTTCGGCGCGACCGTGCCGTACTACGCCAAGCTCGAGGTCACGGCGATCGACACCGCGGCGCGGCGCGTCGACCTCAAGATCCTCACCAACATCAACTGCGGGTATCGCGGACTCGAGCCCGGCTTCCCGACGCGGTAGCCGATGATCGACCTGCGATTGCTGCGGACCTCGCCCGACGTGGTGCGGGCGGCGCTCGCCCGCCGCGGCGACGGGGCGGTGGGCGGGCTGCTCGACGAGCTGCAGGCGCTCGACGAGCGGCGCCGCGCGCTCCAGGCCGTGCTCGACGGGCTCAACGCCGAGCGCAACGTGGGGGCGAAGGCCGATGCCGAGCACGTGAAAGCGCGCGGAGCGCTGCCGACCGACGTGGTGGCGCAGCGCAAGGCGCTCGGGGCACGGATCGCCGAGGCGGAGGGCGCGCTGCGCGCGGCCGAGGCGGCGCTCGAGGCGAAGGCGTTGTACGTACCGAATCCACCGCTCGCGGACGTGCCCGACGGCGACGAGTCGTGCCGCCGCGTGGTGCGCGAGTGGGGCGAGCCGGCGCCGGCGGGCGGCCGGCCGCACTGGGAGCTGGGCGAGCGGCTCGGCCTGCTCGACTCGGGCCGCGGCGCCAAGCTCGCGGGGTCGGGGTTCCCGCTGCTCGTGGGCAGTGGCGCGCGGCTCGCCCGCGCCCTCATCGCCTTCATGCTCGACCTGCACACGCGCGAGCAGGGCTACGTGGAGTTGGCGCCGCCGCTGCTGGTGCGACGCCGCACGATCCAGGCGACGGGCCAGGTCCCGAAGTTCGAGGACGATCTCTATCGCACCGCGCCCGACGACCTGTTTCTCGTGCCCACGGCCGAGGTGCCGCTGACGGCGCTGCACGGCGACGAGATCCTCGACGGCACCACGCTGCCGCTCGCCTACACCGCCTATACGCCCTGCTTTCGCCGGGAGGCGGGCGCCGCGGGCAAGGACACGCGCGGGCTGCTGCGCGTCCACCAGTTCGACAAGGTCGAGCTGGTGCGCCTGTGCCGCGCCGCCGACTCGGCTGCCGAGCACGAGATCATGACCGGCCACGCCGAGACGGTGCTGCGCCGGCTGGAGCTGCCCTATCGCGTCGTGCTGCTCCCCACGGGCGACATGGGATTCGCCAGCGCCAAGACGTACGATCTCGAGGTGTGGGCGCCGGGCACGGGCGCCTGGCTCGAGGTGTCGAGCGCCAGCAACTGCACGGATTTCCAGGCGCGGCGCGCCGGCATCCGCTGCCGCCCCGCGCCGGGCGCCAAGCCGGAGCTGGTGCACACCCTCAACGCCTCGGGCGTGGCCCTGCCGCGCACCATCGCCGCCCTGCTCGAAACGCGCCAGCGTCCCGACGGCTCGGTGGCGCTGCCCGCCGCGCTCGTGCCGTACGCCGGCACTGACCGCCTCGGTGGTCGCTAACGCCGCGCTGCGCCGCGCGGGCCCCGTCGTGCTGCTCGGGCTCGCGCTGCTGTTCGGCGCGCTCTCGACGGGGTACGCCTGGATCGTGGCCCGCCACCTGCGCGACGACGCCCGCCACACGAGCCGCATGCTCGGGCTCGTCTTCGCGGGACTCAACGATCCCGACCCCGACGCCGCCGCCGGGGCGCTCCTCGCCCTCGCGTCGCAGGTGCGGGCGCTCGGCGTACCCATCGCCGTCACGGACACCGTGGGGCGGGTCACCGCGATGGATAACTCCCCGCTGCCGCCGGGCGCCGACAGCGCCGCCGTCGCCCGGTGGATCGCCGGGCTCGATGAGGTGAACGCGCCGATCCTGCAGCCCGGCGTGGGCATCATTCACTACGGCGCGCCGCCGATGGCGGGCCGGCTGACTGCCCTCGCCGTGATCCAGGGAGCGATCCTGCTGTCGCTCGTGGTGATCGCGGCCTGGGCCGTGCGCTGGTGGATCGCCGCCGCGCGAGACCGGTTGTGGGTCGCCATGGCGCGCGAGTCGGCGCACCAGCTCGGCACGCCGCTCATGTCGCTCACGGGCTGGATCGACTATCTGCGCGAGCATCCCGAGGGGGGGGTCGGGACGGACGAGCTGGTCCGACACCTCGAGGCCGACGCCGAGCGCCTCGAGCGCGTCGCGCGGCGCTTCGAGCGCATCGGCCGGCCGGCGCGACGCGAGGCCGTCGGGCTCGGGGCGGTGGCGGAGCGCGTGGTGGCGTACTTCCGGCCCCGCCTGCCCACGCTCGCGAGCCCCGTCCAGCTCACGCTGTACGCGTCGGGACCGGGTCCCGACGCGCGGGGCGATCCTGTGCTCATCGAATGGGCGCTCGAGGCCGTGGTGAAGAACGCGATCGACGCCCTGAAGGGGCGGGGCGGGCGCGTGGACGTGCGCGTCGAGCCCGCCGGCGCCCGTGCGCGGATCAGCGTGCAGGACGACGGGCCCGGCATCGCGCCGGAGGTCCGCGCCCGGCTGTTCGAGCCCGGGGTCACGACCAAGGCCGGCGGCTGGGGGATCGGCCTGGCGCTGGCGCGGCGCATCGTCGAAGACCAGCACGACGGGCGCCTGCGCCACGCGGGCGGGTCCGGCGGCACGACGTTCGTCATCGAGCTCCCACTCACCCGGACGTCGGGAGGCCAGCCGCGGATCTCCGGGGAGCACGCTTCCCCCTTCCCGCGTCCCCCTTCGCCCAAATGACCCTCCCCCTCAACGCCGCGCAGCGCTCCGCCGTCGAGCATCCCGGGGGCCCGCTGCTCGTGCTCGCGGGCGCCGGATCGGGCAAGACCCGGGTCCTGACCGCCCGCATCGCGCACCTCATCGCGGCGCGCGGCGTGCGGCCGGAGCGGCTCTTCGCCGTGACGTTCACCAACAAGGCGGCGGGCGAGATGCGGGCCCGCGTGGCCGCGCTGCTCGGCGCCGACCCCCGCGGGCTGTGGATCGGGACGTTCCATTCGCTCTCGGCGCGCCTGCTGCGCCGCGAGGCGCCGCTGCTCGGCGTCGGTCCCAACTTCACGATCTACGACGAGGAGGACAGCCAGGGCATCATCAAGCGGCTGCTCGAGCAGCGTAGTCTCTCCGCCAAAGCCTACCCGCCGCGCGCGCTCCATGCGCTCATCTCGGGCGCGAAGAACCGGCTCGTCTCGCCCGAAGAGTTCGCGGCCCAGGCCGAGAGCCCGCTCGCGCGGGTGGCGGCCGACGTCTACGCCTCCCTCGGCCCGGCGCTGCGCCAGGCCAATGCGCTCGACTTCGACGACCTGCTGCTCTTCCCGCTCGACCTGTTCCGAGCGCACCCCGAGCGGCTGGCGTACTGGCGGCGGCGCTTCGATCACGTCCTGGTGGACGAGTTCCAGGACACGAACGCGGCGCAGTACCGGCTCGTGCGGCACCTGGCGGGCGAGCACCGCAACCTCTGCGTCGTGGGGGACGACGATCAGGCGATCTACGGCTGGCGCGGGGCCGACGTGCGCCATATCCTCGCCTTCCAGCAGGATTTCGGCGGCGCGGCGCTGGTCCGGTTGGAGCAGAACTACCGCTCCACGCAGACGATCCTCGACGCCGCCAACGGCGTGATCGCCGAGAACCGGGAGCGGCTCGGGAAAACGCTGTTCACGGAGCGCCGGGGCGGCGCGCCCGTAGTCGTGCTGGCGGCGGCCGACGAGCGCGACGAGGCGGAGTGGCTGGCCGCCGAGCTGGCGCGACGCGCGGCGGAGAGCGACGTGGCCTACGAGGAGATGGCGATCCTGTACCGCACCAACGCGCAGTCGCGGCCGCTGGAAGAGGCGTTCCGGATGCGGGGCATCCCCTACCGCCTGGTCGGGGCCACCAGCTTCTACGAGCGGCGCGAGGTGAAGGACCTGCTCGCCTACCTGCGGCTCATCGCCAACCCGGCGGACGACGAGGCGTTCCTGCGGGTGGTCAACGTGCCGCGGCGCGGCATCGGCGACTCCTCGATCGCCGCGCTGGTGCAGGCGGCGGCGCGCTGGAGCCGGCCGTTGCTCGAGACGGCCCGCGCGGCCGACCGCGTACCCGAGCTGCGGCCCAACGTGCGCCAGGCGCTCACCGGCCTCGGCGCCATCGTCGATCGCGTGCGCGACGCCTGGGGGCGCGCCGACCCCGCCACGGCGCTGGAGCAGATCGTCGCGGCCACGCGCTACGAGCGATACCTGACGGAGGAGGGCGCCGAAGGCATCGAGCGGCTCGACAACGTGGCGGCGCTCATCGCCGGGGCGGCGGAATGGGCGGAAGTCGAGAATGATGCGGGAAACGGGAAAGGGGAAACGGGAAACGAAGAACCCGAGCACGCGACGCCCATCGAGCGCTACCTCACGCAGGCGGCGCTGATTACGCCGGCTGATCAACGGGAGGCGCGAGGCGGGAGGCGGGAGGCGCAACCGCATGGCGTCACCCTCATGACGGTCCACATGGCCAAGGGGCTGGAGTGGACGGTCGTGGCGCTGGCGGGTCTCGAGGACGGCCTGTTCCCGCTGGCGCGGGCGGCGGGCGAGCCGGGCGGCCTGGAGGAGGAGCGCCGGCTCTGCTATGTGGGTCTCACGCGCGCCAGGGAAACTCTGTATCTCTCATGGGCGCGCACGCGCTACCGCGGGGGCCGGCTGGAGCTGTCCGAGCCGTCGCGCTTCCTCGAGGCGGTGCCGGCCCCCGAGGAGCGGAGCACGACGCCGCTGTGGCACCGCGGGCCGCGCGCCGGCGGCGCCGGGCGTCGCGCGGCGGCCCGGGCGGCGTGGCGCGACGCCGCGGTCGAGACCGCCGTCGAGTTCCCCGAGCAGGCGTCGCAGGACGCGCCGCGCTATCTCGCCGGAGAGCGGGTGCGCCACCGCAAGTTCGGCGGTGGCGTGGTCCGCGCCGTGTCGGGGCAGGGGCGGAGCCTCAAGGTGACCGTCGAGTTCGACGACGGGGAGATCGGCACCAAGCAGCTCCTCGTTGCCTACGCCGGGCTCGAGCGCGAATGGTCCGGGGAGGGAGAGAGCGCATGAGCGTGTCGCGGGACGAGGTGGTGCGGATCGCCCAGCTGGCGGAGCTCGCGGTGGACGAGGAAGCGCTCCCCACCCTGGTGGAGCATCTGTCGCGCATCCTCGAGTACGTGGCGCAGCTCAACACCGTGCCCGGCGGCGAGGGGACCCGGCCGTTCGTCCCCGGACCGGACACCATCCGTTTCCGCCCCGATGAGGTGAAGCCCTGGCCGCTCGCGTTCGGCCCCGCCGAGATGACGGCGGCGTTCACGCACGGCTTCTTCGTGGTGCCGAAGCTCGCGGCGTTCGAGGAGCCTGAGTGAGCGACGGGAAGGAAGAGCTCGCGGCCGCCCGTGCGACGGCCGACCGCCTGCGGCGCACGCAGCGGCTCAACGCCGTGCTCACGCCGCCGCGGGAGCTGCGGAAGTCGCTGCTCGCGCAGGCGGCCGCGGCGCACCCCTCGGGCGTGCTCTACGGCATGCCGGTGGCCGTGAAAGACAACATCTGCACGCTCGAGTTCACGACCACCTGCGGCTCGAAGATCCTGGAGGGGTATCGCTCCCCCTACGACGCGACGGCCGTCGCCCGGCTGCGCGCGGCGGGCGCGCTGATCGCGGGCAAGACGAACTGCGACGAGTTCGGGATGGGGTCGTCCACCGAGCACTCGGCCTACGGGCGCTCGCTCCACCCCGCCGACCGGCACCGCGTGCCGGGCGGCTCGTCGGGCGGCTCCGCGGCCCTCGTCGGGGCGGGGGTCGTCCCGGCGGCGCTGGGTTCGGAGACGGGCGGCTCGGTGCGCCAGCCCGCGGCGTTCTGCGGCGTGGTCGGCATCAAGCCGACCTACGGCCGGGTGTCGCGCTACGGGCTCGTGGCCTTCGGCTCCTCGCTCGACCAAATCGGCGTGTTCGGGCGCAGCGTGCACGATGCGGCGCGCGTGCTGTCGGTCATCTCCGGACGGGATCCCCGGGACTCGACGTGCGAGGACCGCGACCCGCTGCGACTGCCGACGGTCCCGGAGAACCTGGACGGCTTCGTGATCGGCGTGCCGAAGGAGTACTTCCCCGCCGATCTCGATCCGGCGGTGCGCCGCGCGTGTGAGCGCGCGATCCGCATCATGAAGGATCTGGGGGCGGCGGTGCGCGAGGTGTCCCTGCCGCACACCGCCTACGCCGTGCCCACCTACTACATCATCGCGCCGGCCGAGGCCTCCGCGAACCTGGCGCGGTTCGACGGCGTGCGCTACGGGCCGCGCTTCGACGGCGCGAGCGACCTGCGGTCGCTGTACCGCGCCACCCGGGGCGAGGGGTTCGGGCCCGAGGTGCGGCGCCGCATCCTCATCGGGACCTACGTGCTGTCGGCCGGCTACTACGACGCCTACTACCGCAAGGCGCAGCAGCTGCGCGCGCTCATCGCCCAGGACTTCCGCAACGCGTTCGACCGCGGGGTCGATCTGCTGTTCACCCCCACTACCCCGACCCCCGCGTTCAAGGCGGGCGAGAAGCTCGGTGACCCGGTGCAGATGTACCTATCCGACATCTTCGTGGTCACGGCGAACCTCGCGGGGCTCCCCGCCATGTCCGTGCCGATCGGGCGCGTCAAGGGTCTGCCGATCGGCGGCCAGTTCGTCGGCCAGGCGTTCCTCGAGGACGAGATGCTGGAGGCCGCCTACGCGCTGGAGCGTGCCGTGCCCGCGGCGGAGGAAGCATGACCGCGGCGGCGGCGGGGGGCGGTTGGGAGACGATCATCGGGCTCGAGACGCACGTCCAGCTCGCCACCGTGTCGAAAATGTTCTGCGGTTGCTCCACCGCGTTCGGCGCCCCGCCCAACACCAACGTTTGCCCCGTCTGCCTCGGCCTGCCGGGCGCGCTGCCCGTGACCAATGAGCGGGCCCTCAAGCTCGCCGTGCGGGCGGCCCTGGCGCTGGGCTGCACGGTGCACCCGCGCAGCATCTTCGCGCGCAAGAATTATTTCTATCCGGACCTGCCGAAAGGCTACCAGATTTCGCAGTACGAGCAGCCGCTGGCGACCGGGGGCGCGCTCGCCTTCCTCTCGCCCGCCCGCGGCGTGGTCACGGCCACGATCGTGCGGCTGCACGTGGAGGAGGACGCGGGCAAGCTGATCCACGACCGGGTGCCCGGCGCCACGGCCGTGGACCTGAACCGCTCGGGCGTCCCCCTGATCGAGATCGTGACCGGCCCCGACCTCCGCTCGCCCGCCGAGGCGCGGGCCTATCTGCACGCCCTGAAGCAGGTGCTCGAGTACGTCGAGGTGTCCGATTGCGACATGGAGAAGGGCAGCCTGCGTGTGGACGCCAACGTCTCCGTGCGGCGCGCGGGCGACGCCGCGCTCGGCACCCGGACCGAGGTCAAGAACATCAATTCCTTCGCCTTCGTCGAGAAGGCGCTGACGCTCGAGCGCGACCGCCAGATCGCGCTGGTCGAGTCGGGCGGCACGGTCGTGCAGCAGACCATGCTGTACGACGCCAAGGAGAGCCGCGTGCGGCCGCAGCGCGGCAAGGAAGAGAGCCACGACTACCGCTACTTCCCGGAGCCCGACCTGCCGCCCCTGGTGCTCGACGCCGAGTGGATCGCCGAGCAGCAGGCGCTGCTGCCGGAGCTGCCGGCCGCGCGGCGCGAGCGGTTCGTCACGCAGTACGCCCTCGTCCAACAGGACGCGGGCGTGCTCACGGCGATCCGCGCCGTCGCGGACTACTACGAGCACGTGGTGCGCGCGGGCGCCGACCCCAAGGGCGCGGCGAACTGGGTCATGGGTGAAGTCCTGGCCGATGCCAAAGCCAACGGCGAGCGGCTGCGGGTACCGCCGGGCGCCTTGGCCCAGCTGGTCGCCCTGATCAAGGGTGGGACCCTGTCGCACCAGGCGGCCAAACGGGTGTTCGCCGAGGTGGCGGAGAAGGGCGGCGAGCCGCGCACGGTGGCCGAGGCGCTGGGGCTCGTCCAGGTGGCGGATTCAGGCGTGCTGGCGGGCTGGGTGACCGAGGTGCTCGCCGCCCATCCTACCGAGGTGGCGCGCTACAAGGCCGGCGAGACGAAGCTGCTGCCGTTCTTCATCGGGCAGGTGATGCGGGCGTCGCGCGGCAAGGCCGACCCCAAGCTGGCGCAGCGCCTGCTGGAGGAGAGACTCTAGCGCCCGTTCCCGCGGTCCCGCCACGGGCGCTGCGCTCGCGACGCCCGCCAATAGTCGAGCGATGCGTGCGGCAGCCCGAACTGTCCCTCGGCCGCCGCCGCGATGCGCTCGTCGTCGCGCCGCCCCGCCTGCGCCACCGCCTCGCGCCGCATCCGCTTCGCCAGCCCCAGCGCCTGGAGGCCCGCCGGATCGAGCCGCCGCGCGGCGGCGTCGGGTTCCTTCTCGCCCAGCGCGCCCATCACGTACTCGAACGCCACCGCCATGTGGCGCTCCACGTCCTCCCCGGGCAGGTCCCACCGGCTGATCTCGGCGATCGTCTCGAACGCCCGCTGCCAGCTCTGGCTCTCGGTGAGGTGCACCATCCCGCGAAACAGGCGCCGGCTCGTCGCCACGCTGAACAGGGTGGGGGAGAGGATCTCGTCGAGATGGTTGTCGCTGGCGGCGTGGTCGCGCTGGATCACGTCCTTCGCCTCGCGGGCGTAGGCGTCGCCCAGATGGGTCTCGAGCCGGCTCTCCCAGTAGGAATGGCCCAGCGCGGTGCTGGAGGACGTGAGGCACAGCTGCCGCGGCACGTAGAAGTTGTGGGCGACCGTGTCGGCCGCGAGGTGGGCGAGATAGCCGAGTCCGAACGCGCGCAGCGGGTCGGTGGGCGCGAGGTCGAGGATCTCCTGGCCCACGTGCCAGGCGTGGCAGTGGCGGCCCACGGGAGCGTACTTCTTGGCCATCGACGTATCGGCCGCGATGTTGCCGTACAGGAAATCCAGCGGGAAGGCGCGCATCAGATCGGCGATCGCCGTGGGGAGCTGGTGCACGTTGGCGAGCGCCGTTTCGCCGAGGTAGATGTGCGTCCCCGGGGTCCACGCGTGCGCCGCCGACGGGAAGAGGGCGAGCGCCAGGACGGCGATCCCCGCCGCGGCAAGCCAGTGCCGCCGCGTCATCGCCGGCGACGCGCCCTGCTCTTGCTCCCGCGCCCCTGAACGAGCCGACTCCCCCACTCCCACAGCGTGAGCCCGCGGCGTGCCTTGCGCAGCCCGGCGGCGACCTCGAGCGCGGTGTCCTCCACCTCCTCCTGCACGACGTCGAGCAGCGCGTCTACGTCGGCCAGGCGCGCTTCCGCCGCGTCCGCCGCCCGCACGATCCGCAGGCGCATGTCCCGCGCGGTGCCCACGAGCGACTCGGTCTCGCTGCGGATCGCGCCGATGAGCTGCCGCACGTCGGTGACCGCGGGCCCGGCGAGCTGCTCGAACAGCCGGAAGAACCGGGTCGCGTGCCGCGCGGTGAGCACGAGCGCCACCGACACGGCGACGATGGCCAGCGCGATCACGCCCAGGCTGATCGCCGTCACCACTCCCACCCAGGTCGGCATCATGGTCTAACCTTCACGGGCCGCGGTGGCCGCTGTCAACAGCCAGGGCGCCGTCGCCAGGGCCAGCGCCGCCGCGAGCACCACCGTCGTCAGCAGGCCCGCGGCCCCGTCGAACGTCAGGGCGACGCTCATGCCGGCCGCGACCGCGACGAGACCCTGCACCGTGGTCGCGAGTCCGCGATCGGGCGGCACCGCGGTCAGCGCGAGCGCCTGGCGCCAGCTGCGCGCGACGCCCCACTTCGCGCCGATACGGACGGCGACGAGGAGCGGTATGGCGACGAGCAGGGCCGGCGTGGGCAGACGCAGGCGCGCGCCGGCGAGTACCAGCAGCGCGACGGCTACCGGCCGCATCCCCGCGTCGAGCAGCCGCCGCAGCCATCGCCCGTCGGCGCGCGACACGAGCGCGATCGTCGCTCCGTAGGCGACGCACACGACGAACGGCGGGAGGCCGGCGGCGTGCCCTCCGCCCGCCGCCAAAAGGAGGGCGGCGGCGGGCACCAGCGGGCCGCTGCGGGCCTGCGGCGCAAGGCGTACGAGCCAGAGACACAAGAGACCCGCCAGCACCCCGGCGCCGGCGGCGGCGGCGAGCCAGCCCACGGCACCGCCGGGAATGGTCCCGCGGGGATGGCGGACCGCGAGCGCGAGCGCGACGGCGAGCGCGCCGAGCGCGGTCTCGAGCCGCGCGATCCGCACCGCCACCAGCGTGCGGCGGGGGTCCAGCGTCGTGTGGCGCGCGGCGAGCGCCACGGCGCCGGTGCCGGACACCATCGCGATCGCTCCCAGGACGAGCACCGAGGCGCCGATCGGGTGCCAGGCGTCGCGCAGGGCTGGCAGGGAGCGCGCCAGCGCCCAGGCGAGGACGCTCACGGCCACGACCGCGCCCGCGGCGCCGGCGATCGGGACCGCATTCGGACGCCGGACCACGCGCCGCAGCCGGCGGCGGTCGAGCTCGGCGCCGAGGGCGGCGCCGATCCAGCCGACCGCGAGCGCCGTCACCGGCGCCAGGGCCCGCTCGACGGGCGCCGTGATCACGCCCAGGCCCCGGCCGAGCGCCAGGCCCAGCAGGACGAGCGGCGCGCCCGCGGCGAGAAGGAGCGCGAGGGGCGGGGGCAGCTGCGGATTTCGCAGGGCCGGCGCAGGCCGCTGCGCGAGCCACAGGGCCACGGCCGCCGCCGCCGCCAGCGCGAGCAGGAACGACACGGCGCCAACGTTCGCGCGCGCTTGACGCCCGGTCAAGCCGGGCCGTAGCTTGCGCGGCCTATGGCTTCCGCGTTCCGCGTCGCCGGCGGGCGCCCGCTCACGGGGACGATCCGGCCCGCCGGCAACAAGAACGCCGCGTTGCCGATCCTCGCCGCGACCCTGCTGGCCGACGGCCCCTGCCGCCTCGACAACGTCCCGCGCATCCGCGACGTGGAAACCATGCTCGAGCTGCTGCGCCACCTCGGCGCCGCCGCCGACTGGAATGGCGCCAACAGCGTCACCGTGGACGCGCGCGCCGCGCAGCCGCGCGAGCTCGACCCCGCGCTGTGCGCCCGGATCCGCGCCTCGATCCTCCTGGCGGGACCGATGGTCGCGCGCTTCGGCCGCGTCACGCTGCCCCCGCCCGGCGGCGACGTCATCGGGCGGCGTCGCGTGGACACCCATCTCCTCGCGCTCGAGCGGCTCGGCGCCGAGGTCACGCTGGGCGACGCCTTCCGGTTCGAGAGCCGGGGCGCGGGGCTTGCCGGCGCGGACATCTTCCTCGACGAGCCGAGCGTCACCGGGACCGAGAACGCGCTCATGGCGGCGGCGGGCGCGCGCGGCACCACCGTGCTGCGCAACGCCGCCTCCGAGCCGCACGTCCAGGACCTCGCCCGCTTTCTCGCCGCGTTGGGCGCCCGCATCGAGGGTGTGGGCAGCAATGTGCTCACCGTCCACGGCGGCAAGACCCTCGCCGGTGGCGCCTACGAAATCGGCCCCGACCACATCGAGGTCGGCTCCTTCATCGGGCTCGCCGCCGTGACCAACGGCGCGATCACGATCGACCCCGTGCGCGGGGAGGACCTGCGCGCCACGCTGCTCGCGTTCGAGCGGCTCGGCATCCACCCCCGGCTCGACGGCACCCGGCTCGTCGTGGACGCCGACCAGGAGCGCCGTATCCGCCCCGACCTCGGCGGCCACGTGCCCAAGCTGGAGGACGGACCGTGGCCGGCGTTCCCGGCCGACCTCATGTCCATCGCGATCGTGGCGGCCACACAGTGCGACGGCCTGCTGCTCGTGTTCGAAAAGCTGTTCGAGTCGCGCCTCTTCTTCGTGGACAAGCTGATCGGCATGGGTGCGCGTATCGTCCTGTGCGATCCCCACCGCGCCGTCATCGCGGGCCCGTCGCCGCTCAGGGGCGGCGTGGTCGAGAGCCCGGACATCCGCGCCGGCATGGCGATGCTGCTCGCCGCCCTCGCCGCGCGGGGCGAGTCCACGATCCACAACATCGGCCAGATCGAGCGCGGCTACGAGAAGATCGACGAGCGCCTGCGACTCCTCGGCGCGCAGATTGAGCGAATGCCGTAGGGCCGTAGGGCCGCATGGCCGTTGTGTCGTAAGGCACGCCCAGCACGACGTTGACGGTTGGAGCGCCGCATGCTATGGTCCATTCGGGTGTGCGCACGCTCCGTGTGAGCGTGCCCGAGCCGGTTGGAGGCGTCATGCCTCGTGCCATCGTCGCAGTTGCTGTAGTCGTCATCCTCGCGTGTTCTGAAGCAGAGGCACCTTCCCATCCCATCACCGGTCCCTTTGTGCAGCTCTCGCAACGTGGACCCCGCACGGTAGCGGACGAGTACCGAGATCTGGTGGGAAGAGCGCCCGGCTTCGCCAGTGTCTTCATTGATTCCGCCGGATCACTTGTCATCAACGTCGCGTCCGACAACTTCGGGACGACCGCTCGGCAAACGGTGCTGGACTGGGTAGGTTCACACACCGGGGTAACGCATCCCAGCTCTACAGTGCGCCTGCGCCGTATTCAGTGGGATTACGCAGCCCTCGATGCATGGTACCAGCCGTTCATTATGGCGCTGGGTTCTCTGCCATCCGTGACGTCGACGCGAATCGATGACTTTCGTGCCAAGATGGTCATCACGGTCGCCGCCGTCGCTGATGCGCCAGCGGTCCGCCGGCTAGCCGCCGGCCTTGGTATGCCGGCCAACGCACTCGATGTCGAGGAGCTGGGTTTCGCTCGTCCCGAGGTAACGCTGCGGGATCAGGTCACGCCCGTGCACGGAGGCCTGAAGATCCAGAGCACGACGGGACCCTGCAGTCTGGGGTTCAACGGGTACGAGAACGACCAATCGGGCTATCCGGATCCGTCCAAGCCTGTGTTCATGACTGCTCGGCACTGCAATACCGGAGGACTTGGAACAGCGTGGGGTCAGCCGACCGCCAGTTCAACGGCCATCGGTATGACCATTCACGAAGCACCGATCCTACCCTATGGCGTCGGTGGATGCACCGTCGGAGCGTGCGTGTTGGCCGATGTGACGGTCGCCAGCTACGGCGCCGGTGTATCACAGGGGTACGGCGTCGTGAAGAAGACCAGCCTCAACAGTATCGTCATCACGGGCACGACGGGTGTAAGCGGCATTGTGTACGGCGCTGTCGCGGGTGAGATGGTGTGGAAGGTGGGTCAGGCAACCGGTACCACCAAAGGCCAGGTCACAGCCACCTGCGTGAACTGGCAGCTCGAGTTTCCAGGCCCTAAGGTCCTCTGCGGTCATTCAGCCACCTAGACATCCAATGTCGGCGACAGCGGGGCTCCGGTGTTCATTCCCTACAACGCGGCCCAGCCGAACTCGACGCCTAGGACAGTGGGTATTCACTCTGCTTCAGCCGGCTCGACGCGGTACTATAGTCCCATGAGCCAGATCTGGAACGCGCAGAGTGGGGCGTCCTACTGGTAGCGGAGCATCTCATTATGATGGCAGACTCTGCCGCGACGGTCGGTGCCCTGGTTCTTGTCGGTGCAATCGGGCTGGCCTCATGCTCCACAGCCTCGGCTCCCGAACCCTCTCTCATGCGCATCGCGACGGCCAGAGATGAATACGGTCCTGGCACCCAGGTGACGGTGCATTTCACAAACGTGTCGGCAGGCCGGGTGTACTACAGTCCGTGCATAGGCTTTCTCGACCGCCAGGTCGGCCTAGGGTGGCGGGCCGTGGGGCTGGCCGCGGGGCCCCTGGCCTGTCGGGACATGCTCGACATTCTCGAAGCCGGCGCGTCGGATTCGACCGTCCTCCCGCTCTCGGCGACACTGTCCCCCGGTGCCTTCCGGTACCGCTTTACGGGCATGTACCGCGATGACAGCGCCGCCGACAGTGCCCGACTGCCAGAGGCGCACCGTGTGAGCAACACCTTCATCGTCATAGTGCGAGACTGATCGAGCAATCGGGTGCCCTGCTCCCCGTCACGCATGAGCGCCCGATCCTTCCCGCCCGCCGACCAGCACTCGCTAGCCCCTCCCCAGAGATCACTCATCCACAACATCGGCCAGATCGAGCGCGGCTGCGAGAAGATCGACGAGCGCCTGCGGGCGCTCGGCGCGCAGATTGAGCGAATGCCGTAGGGCCGTAGGGCCGTAGAGCCGTAAGGCCGTAAAGCCGTAAAGCCGTAAGGCCGTAAAGCCGTTGGGCGTGTGGGATACGGGGAGGGCGATGACGGACCGCGAATCGCAACCAGATCCGGCGAACCGGCCCTACGGCCCTACGGCCATACAAGAAGTTCCGGCCGACGACCCGAGCGTCCCCCGCCTCGAGCTGGCCGAGTGGGCCGAGCGCTACGGCCTGGTCGCCGGCATCACCACGCGCGGCTCCGGCTTCTCCCTCGGCCTCTGGGGCGACGAGCTGGTAGGGCCGGTGCTCACCCGCTGGCGGGCGCTCGCCGAAGCCCTCCGCCCCCGGTTCACCGGCATCGCCGTCGGCCGGCAGGTGCACGGCGCCGCCGTTCACTGGCACGCGCGCTCGACCGATGGCTGGCTCCTGCTCGACGGCGTGGACGGCCACGCCACCGCGGCTACGGGTTTGCTGCTCGCCGTGACCGTCGCCGACTGCATTCCGGTCTACCTGGCCGCGCCGGCGCGAGGTGCCATCGCGCTGCTGCACGCGGGGTGGCGTGGCGTGGCCGCACGCGTCCTCGCGGCCGGACTGCGAGCACTTCAAGCCGAATCGAAGGTAGCCGCGAGCGACATCGTAATGCATTGCGGCGTTGGCATTTGTGGTGTGTGCTATGAAGTAGGTTCTGAGGTCGTCGAGCGTCTCACCGGCGAGCGCTCTGCCGGCCCGCAGCGCGTGGACCTGCGGGCGATCCTCGCGCGCCAGGCGACTGAGTTGGGTGTCGCATCCGTGTCGATGTCCCCCTGGTGCAGCGCCCACGACCGCGAACACTTCTTCTCGCATCGAGCCTCAGGCGGGCGCGACGGGCGGATGGTGGCGTACCTGGGACGGCCTACGACGGCCTAGGACGGCCCAGGGCGGCCCAGGACGATGTACCCTTAGGCCGTCTTGGGCCGTCTTGGGCCGTCTTGGGCCGTCTTGGGCCGTCCTTGGGCCGTCTTGGGCCGTC
>Ga0187892_10003834_pt1 | contig 26610 bp, 24 predicted proteins | sample MA1701073metaG_FD_139345 | JGI IMG/M metagenome (GOLD analysis project Ga0187892, IMG submission 139345) | Bio-ooze microbial communities from a basaltic lava cave in the Kipuka Kanohina Cave System on the Island of Hawaii, USA - MA170107-3 metaG ... | reverse complement strand
GTCGAGCACCTTCTTCTTGGCCGGCAGCACCTTGTACTCCGGCTTGAAGCCCTTCTTCTCGTCCACCCCGAGCTTGGACTTGGGCAGATCGCGGACGTGGCCCATCGAGGCCTTGACGACGTACTTCGAGTCCAGATACTTCTGGATCGTCTTGACCTTGGTGGGCGACTCCACCACCACCAATCCTTGCTTCGCCACCGTTCCCCCTATCCTTCCGCCACGCGCACGAACCGCTTGCCTTCGATCTGCCGCACGCGGCCGTCCAGCTCGAGGTCGAGCAGCGCCGCCGAGACCGGGCCCGCGCCGAGCCCGCTTTGTTCGATCACCCGGTCGATGTCGAGCGGATCCTCGCCGAGGAGGGAGAGGATCTGACGGATCTCGGGGCGTGCCGTAGCTGCGGTTAGCTTCGCTGTTGTATTCGCTCGGCTCGCCTTCGGCTGCGCCTCGCCCTGCTCGAACGGCTCGCCTTCGGCTGCGCCTCGCCAAGACACGCCGTCTCCTGCCGCTCCGATTCTTTGCTTTGTGGTAACGCAGGCCTTCCAGCGGTCAGGGAGGGCGGCGATGACGTCTTCCCAGCCGAGCGCGAGGGCGGCACCGTCCTGGATGAGCCGGTTGGCGCCGCGGCTCTCCAGCGCGGTGACCCGCCCGGGCACCGCCAGCACTTCACGCCCGAGCTCGGCGGCGAGGCGGGCGGTGATGAGCGAGCCGCTCCGCTCCGCCGCCTCCACCACCACCACCGCCAGCGACAGCCCCGCGATCACGCCGTTGCGTGTCGGGAAGTTGTAGGGCAGGGGCGGCGTTCCCGGCGCGAACTGGGAGAGGAGGGCGCCGCGCTCCACGATCTCGTCCGCGAGCCGCCGGTTCTCGGGCGGGTAGACCACGTCCACGCCCGAGCCGAGCACCGCGATGGTGCGGCCGCCCACTCGCAAGGCCCCGCGGTGCGCCGCGCTGTCGATGCCGCGCGCGAGCCCGCTCACGACGGTGACACCGCGCGCGGCCAGATCGGCGGCCAGCGTCTCGGCGACGTCGAGGCCGTAGGGCGTCGCACGCCGCGATCCCACGATGGCCACCGCGAGCGCGTCTCCGTCGACGAGACGGCCCCGCACGTGGAGCGGATCCGGCGCGGTCGGCACCGGCAGCAGCAGCGCCGGATACTCCGCGTCGCTCCGCCTCAGGGCGCGCACCGTGTCGTCGTGAATACGCTCGCAGATCACGTGTATCGTCCGCCTCACACCTTCAGATGGAGATTTGTGACGGTGCGTTTCAGTATACCGGACGAGCAGGGTGGGTCAAAGAACGGGGGTGGGGGCGGTCACCGAGGCTGACGGCCCGGTGATCCAAGCGAGGCGAGGAGCGCGCGCGCCTGGGTGGCGGCCTCCGTCTTCGGGTGCGACTTGACCACGTGCTCCCAGGTCTCTCGCGCGCGTGGTAGATCGTGCAGCGCGCGGTAACACATGCCGACCTTGAGCAGAGCCTCCGCGAGCGGCGGACTCTGCGGGTAGAGGTCGGACACTTTCTGGAACTCACCGAGCGCCTGATTGAAGTCGCGCTGCCGATAGTAGGCCTCGCCGATCCAGTATTGCGCGCTCGCGGCCAGGTTGTGCTTCGGGAACTTGTCGATCAGCTCCGTGAACTCGAGCACCGCCTGTCCGTGCTCCTCGGCGCGGAAGCTCGTCATCGCGGTCGCGTAGAGCTTCTCGGCGGTGACCTCGCGTCCGGGCGGCGGTGCCGGCGGCTTCGGCGCGGGCGGCGCGGGCGGCGGCACGCTGAGCGCGGCCACCTTCTGGTTGGTCTCGTCCATCGCCGAGCGGAGGCCACGCACGGCCGCGTCCTGCTGCTGGAGCGCCGCCTTCAGCTGCTCGCGCTCCTGCGTGCTCGCCTTGGTCTCGCCGACCAGGAACGCGGCCTGGGCGTCGAGCGCTTTCAGCTCTCCGGCCAGCCGGCCGACCTCCTTACCGACTTGCTCCTGACCCTTCTTCAGCTCCTCGACCTGCTTGACCAGCGCGGCCATCTCGGCCTCGCGGCGCGCTTTCTCTCCCGTGCCACAACCCGCCGCGATGGTGGGCAGCAGGCCGAGGGCGACGAGCCCGAGGATTCTGGCCGTCCGTTCGTGGGACGCAGGCGCCATGCCTCCGACCGTAGCATCCGTCTTCTCGAAAAGTCAATTTCTACGAGACTTTGACTGACATTTCCCTTTCCGCTAGCATGACGTTGCCATGGACGACCTGCCCTGGATGTTCTTCGGCTCGGCGCTCGGGGTCGGCGCCGTCTTCGGCTACATCATCCAGCGCGGGGGCTTCTGTCTCACCCGAGCGCTCTCCAACGTGGTGCTGATGCGCGACGGCAGCATCCTGCGGGCCTATGTCTTGGCCCTGCTCGTGGCCATGGTAGGAGTCCAGCTGATCGAGACCCTGGGTCTCGTCGACATTCCGATGCGCCCGCTGCGCTGGCTGTCGAACGTCGTGGGCGGTGGGCTGTTCGGCATCGGTATGATCCTCTCCGGCGGCTGCTCCGGCAGCACCTGGTATCGGGTCGGAGAAGGCGCCGTCGGCGCGCTGGTCGTGCTACTGGGCTTCGCGATCGGCGCGACCACCGCGGGCATCGGCCTCCTGGCTCCGGCGCGCACGATACTACAGAAGCCCGCGGTCACCCTCGGTGACGGGGCGGCGCCGACGCTCGCCAACGTCACTGGCGTGTCGCCGTGGATCGTCGTCGCGGTGCTCGCGGTGCTGGGCGCCATCTGGCTGATGCGCGGCCGCCGCGAGCCCGAGCACGGCAAGTGGCCGTGGCCGCTTACCGGCGCCGCGGTCGGCGTGATGGTCGCGGTCGCCTGGTGGGCCTCGGCCTTTGGCGACCGCCCCGTCGGCATCACGTTCGCCGCCAACACCGGCCACCTCCTCACCTACCCGATGGTCGGCTACCCCAACCGAGTCACCTGGAGCATGCTCATGGCCCTCGGCGTCCCCGCCGGCGCATTCGTAGCGGCATGGACGACCGATCAGTTCAGCTGGAAACTCCCCGCCCCCTCGAGCCTCGTCAAGATCTTCTGCGGAGGCTTCCTCATGGGCTCGGCTGCCCTCGTCGCCGAAGGCTGCAACATCAACCAAGGCCTGACGAACTCCGCGACACTGGCCCTTGGCAGCCTCCTCACCTTCGCGTCGATGAGCGCTGGCGCCTGCCTAACCCTGTGGTTCCTCTTCCTCCGGAAGACCTGACGAGCGGCAACCGGGACGGCAGGGCCGTGGGGGGTGGTGGGTGGGTCGGGTGACCCGTTCCTGCCAAGCGAGGCGAGGCCGGCAACTGCCCAGATTGGGAACTCCTGATCGGGTCGCCGGAGAACAGGGCATCGTGGTCAGAGACCCACCCACCACCCCCCCACGGCCCTGCCCTCCCGCCTCGCGCGAGCGCTACAGGCCTGGACGGAGGACGATCACCTTAACGGGCTGGCCAGCTTGGATGGTGGTCTCGCCGGGGACGATGGCGAGGCCGTCGGCCGCGACCATTGAGCGCAGCGCCCCAGAGCTCTGCGTGCCGGTCAGGCGCGCGCCGTAGCTCTCACCGTCTGGCGTGAGCGTCACGCGGAGATAGCCGCGGCGGCGGTCGCGGTTGCCGATGGTGTCGAGCGCGCGCGCGGTGATCGTCGGGCGATGCAGGCGGGTGTGGCCGGCCATGCGGAGGATCGCGGGGCGCACGAAGAGCTCGAAGGTCACCATCGCGGACACGGGGTTGCCGGGTAGCGCGAAGAGGGCGAGCGCGCCCTTGTCGTCCTGCGGGATCGTGGAGAACGCGATCGGCTTGCCTGGGCGCATGTCCACGAGCCAGAGATGCTGCTCGGCGCCGAGCCGGGTGAGCGCGTCCTTGACGAAGTCGTGCTCGCCGACCGAGACGCCCGCCGAGGACATCACGAGGTCGCAACCGAGCCCCCACCGGAGGCGCGCTTCGATCTCCTCGAGCCGGTCGCCCGCGATGCCCAGGCTCACCGGGATCGCGCCGGCCTCGATCACCTGGGCGAGGAGCGAGTAGCTGTTCGAGTTCGGGATCTGGCCCGGGCCGATGGTCCCCCCGAGGTCCACCAGCTCGTCTCCGGTTGAGAGGACGCCGACGCGCGGACGCCGGGTCACGCTCACCCGCGCGTGCCCCACCGTCGCGAGCAGGCCGACGTCGGCCGCGCTCAGCACGCGGCCCCGGTCGAGTACCCGATCCCCGCGCTTCATGTCCTCCCCCCGCGGCCTCACGAAGTCGCCCTCGCGAACCGGACGGGGGACGAGCAGGGCGCCACCCTCTGCGGTCACGTCCTCCTGGGGGATCACGGAGTCGGCGCCCTCGGGCAGCGGGGCCCCCGTGAAGATGCGAAACGCCTCACCGGGGCGGAGCGCTCGCTCCGCCACTCCGCCCGCGGGGACGCGTCCGGCGATGGCCAATCGGACGGGCGCGGCCGCAACGGCCGCGCGGGTGTCTTCGCTCCGGAGGGCGTAGCCGTCCATGGAGGAGGCCGGCCAGGGCGGCATGTCGAGCGGGCTCTCCACTCCCTCGGCGAGCACGCGGTGGAGCGCGTCGGGTAGCGCCACCCGCTCATCGCCGAGCACGGTGACGCGGGAGAGGATGCGGTCGAGCGCTTCCTCGACGGAGATCACGCCCGCATTCTACCGCGGGGCGCCCCCGCGCGGCCCGGGCTACTTGGGCAGGCTCAGGACCGGCTTGTAGCGGGCGAGGAACCAGTTCCGGCTGAGCACGAACAGCGCGAAGAAACCGAGGGTCACCAGGATCTCGATGGGCCCGATCGGCACCGTGTTGTCACGCAGGACGGCCGGGAAGACGAGCAGCATCCGCTCGAAGAAGATGGCGACCCAGCCGAGGATCAGGATCACCTTGAACACCTGGTGGCGCTCGGGCGGGCGCCCGGTCAAGCGCTTGAGCAGATACGAGAACGGGATGAGCCAGCCGATGATGAAGATGGCCCACGCGATGTAGCCCCAGGGCTGGGTGAAGAAGCGCCGGGCCACGAAGCGGGTCTCGGCCGGGACGTTGCCGTACCAGATCACGAGGTACTGCGAGAAGAAGAAGTACATCCAGAACACGCTGAGCGCGAAGGTCAGCTTGGCCACGTCCTGGATGGCGGGCGGCGCCACCCGGCTCATCCCCCGCTCGTTGGCCCGGATCGTGAGGTAGGTGACGAGCCCGAAGCCCGTGTACATCGACGTGACCACGTAGTAGCCGCCGAAGAGACCGCTCCACCACCGCGGGTCGAGCGACATCAGGAGGTCGAAGCCCCAGAGCGAGAGCACGACCACGTAGAGCACGAGCAGGATAGCGGCGAGCCGGTAACGCCGATCCTTCGCCGCCGGGGTGTCCTGGCCCGGCTGGTCCTCGGCCAGCACCGCCTTCACCAGGAGCATGGCCACCCCGTACAGCAGCAGCACCCCCAGGCCGATGCGCAGCGACATGAACGGCACGTTGAGCCAGGCCGCTTTGATCGGCAGCGGCTCGGTGACCCACGGATAGAGCGCGGCTCGGCCCCAGAAGAGCACGACGAACAGCACGAAGGAGACGGGCAGGAAGCCCGCGGTGGTGAGCGCGATGCGTTTGACGCTCGGCGACCACCGCCCCTCGGTCACCTGGATCATCCCGGCCAGCGCGGGCCCGGTGATCGACAGGCTCGACCAGAACAGCAGGTTCACGAGGTAGATGCCCCACACCCGCGCGGGATTCGCCTGGGCGACCCCGTACAGGAAGGCGACGATGCCCAGGATGGCCAGCAGCACCAGGAGCGGATGGGGCCGGGTCGGCGTGACCGGAGTGGCGGTGACCGCGCTCATTTCTTGGCCAGGGTCCGGAGGTAGTTGACTACGTGCCAGCGCTCGTCGGGACTCATCGCCTCGGCGTATGACGGCATCACCGCGCCCCCCGCCGAGAGATAGCTCTGCCAGTAGCCGTCCGTGCGCGCCTTGTGCAGCTCCGGGTTGGTGAGGTCGCCGGGCGGCACGAACTTGGTCGAGACCGGCCCGTCGCCCCGCCCGGAATCCCCGTGGCAGGGCGTGCAGTAGATCGCGTAGAGCTCACCCCCCTTGCGCACGGAGTCGGCGGTGGCCGCCACCGGATTGCGCCGGGCGGTGGCCGCCTCGCGCTCCGCGGGCGAATGGTAGAGCTGGCCGCCGTCGCGCGGCAGGCTGCCGGTGGGCATCGCGAAGTTGAACTCCCCCGGCATCACGCGCTGGGTGTGGAACATGTTGTTCATCCAGCGGTAGCCGGCCGCCCCCCCGAGCACCGCGCCCACCGCCCCCAGCAGGAGCAGCACGAGGAGGAACGCCCACTTCATCATTACCGCACCCTCTCCGCGCCCTGTTGCCGCACCTCTTCCGCCCCCGCCGCCGACAGCAGCGACTGGACCGACTCGACCTTGTCGGGCGGACAGGCCACCGCGACCCCGAAGCGGTCCACCGTGAAGCGCGGGTCGTAGGTCGGCGACGGCTTGAGCTTGGGCAGATGGCCGAGGATGAGCACGGCCAGCGCGCTGGCGAGCCCGCCCAGCAGGATGGTCAGCTCGAAGGCGATGATGACGAAGGGCGGGATGGAGACCGGCGCCTTGCCCCCGGTCACGAGCTCCCACTTGAGGGAGGACCAGATGGTGAGGAAGAAGCCGGTGGCGGCGCCGGTCAGCGCTCCCACCACCGTGAACAGACGCACCTTCGAGAGTGGCCGGACCTTCTCGACCTCGTGCTCGATCTCCTCCACCGGCACCGGCGTGTAGACCGTGAGCTCGGAGAAGCCCTTGGCCCGCAGGTCGCGGATGGCCTGCAGCGTGGTGTCCACGTGGGCGAAGACCCCCAGCACGTTGGCGGTCGTCATCTCAGTGGTGACCCCCGTGCTTGAGCGGGTGCGGCAGCACCTCCTTGACCTCGACGATGGAGAGCGACGGCATCACCCGGATGAAGCCCAGGAACAGGATGAAGAACCACGCGAAGGAGCCGATGATGATGGCGGTGTCCGTCACCGTCGGGTAGTAGGTGCCCCACGTGTATGGATAGAAGTCGTGGGCGAGCCCCGGCACGATGATGTTGAACCGCTCGAACCACATGCCGATCAGCACGAAGATCGAGACGACGTAGAGGGTGACCACGTGGACGCGCGCCTTCCGGCTGAGGAAGACCAGCGGCACCAGGCAGTTGCAGAAGTACATGAGCCAGTAGGCCCACGCGTACTCCTTGGTGGCCTTGGCGAACACGCTGGCCCGCTCGAAGTGGTCTCCGCTGTACCAGGCGGTGAACACCTCGCACGCGTAGAAGTAGGTCAGGACCAGGCTCGTGACCAGGATCAGCTTGGCCATCGCATCCAGGTGCTTGTCCGTGATGTACGGGTACCAGTTGAACAGGTACCGCATGGGCAGGATCAGCACCAGGACCATGGCGAAGCCGGAGAAGATGGCGCCGTTGACGAAGAACGGGGGGAACAGCGTCGAGTGCCAGCCCGGGACCAGGGCCATCGCGAAATCGAAGGACACCACGCTGTGCACCGAGAGCACGAGCGGGGTGGCGAGCGCGGCGAGGAGTCCGTAGGCCCGCCGGTAGTGGCGCCACTGCTGATCGGAGCCCTCCCACCCGAGCGACAGCACCGCGTAGATCTTCCGCCTGAACCCGGTCGCGCTGTCCCGCAGGGCCGCGACGTCCGGCACCAGCCCTACGATGAAGAAGACCACGCTGATGGTCAGGTAGGTCGAGATGGCGAAGACGTCCCACACCAGCGGCGACTTGAAGTTCGGCCAGAGATAGCGCTGGTTGGGGTACGGCATGAGCCAGTACGCGAACCACATCCGACCGGCGTGGATGAGCGGGAAGAGGCCCGCGGTCATGACCGCGAAGACGGTCATGGCCTCCGCGCCGCGGTAGATCGAGGTGCGCCACTTCGCGCGGAACAGGTACAGGACCGCGGAGATCAGGGTCCCCGCGTGCCCGATGCCGATCCAGAACACGAAGCTGGTGATGTACATCGCCCACATCTGGGGAGTGCGCTTGCCCGCCGCGCCCATGCCGACCCAGATCTGCCACGCCCACGCGGCGGCGCCGCAGGCCAGGGTGAGGGCCACCAGGCACATCCAGGCGAAGTACGTCTCGCCCGGCATCCCGACGGTGCGGATGACGTCGCGGTTGACGTCGGCCCAGGTGGGCGAAGCCGTCGTGGCGGTCGCGCTCTGAGCCGCCGGCGCGCTCATGCCTAGTGGCCGCCCTTGCCGTGGCCGCCCGCGGGCTCGGCGCGGACGACCTTCTTGAGATAGGTCACCGCGGGAGTCGTGCCTAGCTCCTCGAGCACGTGATAGCTCCGGGGGGAGGCCGACAGCTTCGAGACGAGCGCGCCCCCATCCTTCAGGTTGCCGAAGGTGATGGCCTGGGTCGGGCAGGTCTGCTGGCAGGCGGTCTGCATGTCGCCGTCCGCGACCTTTCGGCCGGCCTCACGCGCCGCCCCCTTGGCCGCCTCGATGCGCTGCAGACACATCGTGCACTTCTCCATGACGCCCAGCTGGCGGACCGTCACGTCCGGGTTCAACTGCAGATCGAGCGGAGCGGGCCACGTGTAGTTGAACCAGTTGAACTTTCGCACGTGGTACGGGCAGTTGTTGCCGCAGTAGCGCGTGCCCACGCAGCGGTTGTAGACCTGCCCGTTGAGACCTTCCTTCGTGTGGTAAGCGGCGTACACCGGGCAGACCGGCTCGCACGGCGCGACCTCGCAATGCTGGCAGAACATGGGCAGGAACATGTTGACCGGCTTGGCCGCGTTGCCTTCCTGCCAGCGCTCCACCCGCATCCAGTGCTGGATGCGGCCGTAGGCCACCTGCGCCTTGCCGACCGTGGGCACGTTGTTTTCGCTCTGGCAGGCGAGGACGCAGGCCTGGCAGCCCGTGCATCGGTCCACGTCCACCGTCATGCCCCAGCGATATTCGGGGTACTTCACCGGCGGATACATGCTCGGCTGGCTCGCGTGCTCCGGAGGCTTTCCCCGCAGCTCGAGCTCGCGCGCCGGGCCAAGCGCGACCCACTGGGCGATCTCTCGATCGTCCTGGTCGAACTGCGCCTGGGGGATGGCCAGCGGACGGCGGCCGCCCGTCCGGGTGATAGCGACCTTGACCGCGAGATGCGGGAGGCCGCCCGAGGCCGGATCGGGCGCCGCGGGCAGCAGCTCGACCGGATTGGCGCCGACGTTGAGGAAGTTCGCTTGGCTCACGGTGCCCGGCGCCGCGTTGCCCTGCTGGGCGAAGGTCCCCGGATACTTGTGCCCCTGCCCCATCGCCACCGCGACGATGCCCGGGTGGACGAGCTCGGTCGGGTAGGCCGGTAGCTCGATGGCGCCGTGCGGGGAGGTCAGCTTGACGAGGTCGCCTCGCGCGATCCCCATCTTCTGCGCCGTCTCCGCGGGAATCTCCGCCCACGAGTCCCAGGCTACCTGCGTGATGCTGTCCGGCACTTCGTGCAGCCAGGGCCGGTCCCCTCCGCGGCCGTCGTAGAAGCGGCTCGACGGGTAGACGACGAGGACGTGGGAGCCGTCTCCCTCGAGCTGCGGCGCCGCAACTCGCAGCCGGCCCGCCTCGGGCCGCAGGGACACGGTGGGGGCGCCCGGGGCCCTCCACACGCCGCCGCGCCGGAGCGCAGCTTCCCAGAAATCGACAAAGGGCCCGCTGCTCCCGTATTCCCGAGAGGCCTTTTGCCACTCGTCCTTCAGAAAGTCCTGGAAGGCGCTCCACTTCAGCGGCCCCTTCCCCTCCTCGAGCCCCAGCGCCTGGCGTCCGACGCTCAGGAGGAGGTCGCCGGTCGCCCGCGCGGCAACCACCTTGCCTTCGATCTGCACCGGACCCATGGTGGGCTGCATGAGCCCGAGGACGCCTTCCTCGGACATGTAGTCACCCCACGACTCGAGCGGGTGCAGGATCGGCAGCACCAGGTGCGCGCGCGCCGTGGTCTCGTCGGGCCGTGAGGCGAGCGCCACCACCAGCGGCACCTTGCCGAGCGCGTCCGCGAAGCCCGACTTGGGCGGCATCGCGTAGACGGGATTGACGTCCACGAGCACGAGCACCTCGATCTGGCCGCCCGCCATGGCCTGGGTGAGCGCCACCATGTCGGAGTACGGACTCACCTTGCCGAACGGTGACGCGCTCCCGAAGCGGACGCGAGTACCCACCGCCCCGATGGCCGCGTTGAGCAGGTTGACCGCGACGAGCCCGTCGGTGGCGGTCGAGCCGGACGCGGCCATGCCGCCGCCGAGCACGAGGCCGGCCTTCGACTTGGCGAGATCGCGCGCGACGTGCTTGATGGTGTCGACGCGAATGCCCGAGGCGGTCGCGGCCCCCTCGACGTCGGCGGCGCGGACCGCGGCCCGCAGGGTGGCCAGATCGGCGCCGGGCGCCTGCAGCCCCTCGTCCACGATGATCTTCAGCATGGCCAGCGCGATGAGGCCCTCGGTGCCGGGCGCGTTGCGCAGCCACTCGTCGGCGTTGGCGGCGGTCAGCGACAGCCGCGGCTCGACGTGCACAAAGGTCCCCTGCTTGCCCTGGAAGAAGGCGTGCATCCGGGAGAAGTCCGCGGTGTAGCCCTCGCAGTTGAGCCAGGTCTCGAGGAAGTCGGCGCCGAAGGAGACCAGGTAGGTGGCTTCGCCGATCGCGTAGTCGGGGATGGCGTCGCGCCCGAAGGCCACGCGGTTGGCCGCGCGCAGCGCCTCGTAGCCGAGCGGCTCGTAGGCGATGCGCGGCCGCGCGCCCAGGAGCCGCACCCACTCGTCCATGAGGCGGCCGAGGCTGCCGGTCTCGAGCCCGCTGACCACCGCGATGCGCCCGCCCTGCCGGGCCTTCGCGAGCGCGCCGAGCTTGTCGGCGAGCTGCTTCTCCGCGGCGTCCGCGTCGATCGGCTTGCCGCCGCTCAGCGCGCCCCGGAAGCGGTCCGGATGGTAGAGTCCCTGCAGCCCGGCGTGGGCGCGGACGCAGAGGGCGCCCGTGTTGGACGGGTGATCCGGATTGCCCTCGAGCTTGATGACGCGCCCGTCGCGGTTCTTGGCGATGAGGCCGCAGCCGGACGGGCACTCACGGCAGACGGACGCGAAGTAGGCCGGGATGCCCGGGATGATGTTGTCGGGCGGGACGACGTAGGGAATGAGATGCTCGGCCGACGGCCCGCAGCCCCCGGCGGCCGCGGCGGCGCCCGTGGTGGCCACGACCTTGAAGAACGACCGGCGATCCATCACGCTCATCCACTCCCCCGCCCTACTCGCAATGGAAGGCGACGCAGCCCAGCTGGACGCTCTACGAGGCGTGCTGAGGATGAAGACCGGCGGTGTGCGACGTGTATCCGGGCTCCAGCCTTGTGAACCCTATCACGTGGAAAAACCGGGTGTCAACAAGCAAGCAGGGCGAGGTGTAGCCGAAGTCGAGCCGAGCGAATACAACAGAGCAGTTACGGTAGCGTGGTCACCCGCGCCGGCGACGCTAGGCGAGCTTTTCCATCGCCCGTCGGCAGGCGCCCGCCGCGACGGCGAGATCCTCATCGGTGTGAGCGAGCGAGACGAAGGCCGTCTCGAACTGGGAGGGAGCCAGGAAGACACCGCCTTCTCTCATCCCGTGGAAGTAGCGCGCGTACCGGCCGGTGTCGGCGCGCTTGGCGGAGGCGTAGTCGGTGACCGGGCCGGCCGTGAAGAAGACGGTGAGCATGGAGCCGACGCGATTCACCGTGACCGGCACCCCGCTCGCGGCGGCGGCCGCGACGATGTCCCGCTCGACGCGGGCGCCCCGCTCCTCGAGGCGCTCGTACACGCCCGGCCGGTCGAGGGCACGCAGGGTGGCCAGACCGGCCGCCACCGCGAGCGGATTTCCGGAGAGCGTTCCGGCCTGATACACGCCGCCGAGCGGCGCCACGCGCTCCATCAGGGCGCGCGAGCCTCCGTAGGCGCCGACGGGGAGGCCGCCCCCGATGATCTTGCCCAGACAGGTCAGGTCCGGACGGACGCCGTACCGGGCCTGCGCACCGCCCCACGCCACCCGGAAGCCGGTGATGACCTCATCGAAGATGAGGAGGCTCCCGTGACGGGTGGTGAGATCCCGCAGCCCGGCGAGGAAGCCGGGCCCCGGCTCCACCACCCCCATGTTGCCGGCCACCGGCTCCACGATCACCGCCGCGACCTGCCCCGGATGCGCTTCGAGCTGGCCGCGCACCGCCTCCAGATCGTTGAAGGGCACCGTGAGCGTGAGCGCGGCGAGCGGCTTGGGCACGCCCAGGCTGTCCGGCACCCCGAAGGTGGCGCCGCCCGAGCCAGCCTTGACCAGCAGGCTGTCGGCGTGGCCGTGATAGCAGCCGTCGAACTTGATGATGAAGTCGCGCCCGGTGGCCCCCCGCGCCACCCGGATCGCGCTCATGGCCGCCTCCGTGCCCGAGGAGACGAGCCGCAGCATCTCCATGCTGGGCACGGCGCGCCCGAGCAGCTCGGCCATCTCCACCTCGCCCGGGGTGGGCGCCCCATAGCTGGTGCCGCGCCGCGCCGCGTCGTTGACCGCCTCCACCACCGGGGCGGCGGCGTGTCCCAGGATGAGCGGCCCCCAAGAGCCGAGAAAGTCGACGTAGGAGCGGCCGTCGACATCGACGAGACGCGCGCCCTCCCCGCGCGCCACGAAGAAGGGCGCGCCTCCCACCCCGCGGAACGCCCGCACGGGGCTGTTCACGCCTCCAGGCATGAGGCGCTGAGCGGCCTCGAAGAGCGCGTCTGAGTCGGTCACGCGGTCAGGGCTTCTTGAACTCGGTGGGCGCGAAGTCGCGAGCCGACGCGTCCCAGACGAAGGCGGACGCGTCCACCACGCGGCGCTCGACCACCGACAGCACCACGTAGACCGCGTCCGGATAGGCGGGCTCGCCGTTGATCAGCGCGTTCTGCCGATCGGTGGCCGAGAAGTAGGCGCCGGTGTCGATGTGCGAATGGTAGATGGTGGCGACCCGGTAGCCCTCGCCCTCGCGCCGCCCGATGGTCAGGAGATCCTTGGGGTCGATGAAGTAGGCGGTGCGGGCATCGCGCGGATGGCGCACGGGGTCCTTCGCGTGGAGCTCGTTCTGGATGTTCCGGCACGGCATGAGGAGCCGGTCGGACGCCGACGTCCCGCGCGCCAGCAAGACTCCGCAGCACTCCACCGGGTACTCGGCCACCGCCTGCGCCTGTACCCGGACGAGCTCCTCGGGCGTGAGGATCATCCGCCGCGGTCAGCCTCGCCCGCCCGCGAGGGCTGGCCCGCCGCCTGCGAGGGCTGGCCCGCCGCCCGCGAGGGCTGGGATGATCGAGACCTCGTCGCCGTCCTTCAGCGTCGTGTCGAGCCCCTGGAGCGCCTCGATGGCCTCGTTGTTGACGTAGACGTTGACGTGGTGGTGCACCTCACCCTGCTCGTTTCGGACGAGCCCCTTCAGCGCGCCGAACTGGCCCTCCAGCTCGTCGAGCAGCGCGCGGACGTCGGGCGCGTCGACCGCGACGCGGTCCGCGTTCCTGGTCGCGCGGCGGAACGGGGTGGGAATGTAGACCTGGATGCTCATGACCGCTCTCTCTCCTAGAACGTGACGCTCAGATAGCGCTCGCCAGTATCGCACAGCACCGTCACCACGACCTGGTCGGGGGGCCGCGTCTCGGCCACCTGGCAGGCCGCCCAGACGTTCGCACCGGAGGAGATGCCCACCAGCAGTCCCTCCTCGCGGGCGAGCCGGCGAGCCATCGCGGTGGCGTCCTCGTCGCGCACCGTCATGACCTCGTCGAGCACGGCGCGGTCCAGCACGCCCGGCACGAACGAGGCCCCGATTCCCTGAATGCCGTGCGGACGCGCGCGGCCCCCGGTCAGTACCGGCGAGCGGGCGGGCTCCACGCCCACGATGCGTACTCCGGGCACTCGCTCCTTCAGCACGCCGCCCACCCCGGTGACGGTGCCGCCCGTCCCCACCCCCGCGACGAAGACGTGCAGGCGCTCCTCGGTCGCGTCCAGGATCTCGAGCGCGGTGGTGAGCCGATGCGCCTCCGGGTTCGCCGGGTTCTCGAACTGCATGGGCATGAAGTAGTCGGGATGCTCGCGGCAGATCTCCTGGGCCGCGAAGACGGCACCACTCATGCCCTCCATGGCCGGCGTCAGGTGGATCTCGGCTCCGTATCGCGCGAGCAGCCGTTGCCGCTCCACGCTCATGTCATCGGGCATGGTGAGGATGAGGCGATAGGCGCGCACCGCGCACACCATCGCGAGGCCGATGCCGGTGTTGCCGCTGGTCGGCTCCACCAGCGTCGCGCCGTTCTTGAGCACCCCGCGACGCTCGGCATCCTCGACCATGGACAGCGCGATGCGGTCCTTGACGCTCCCGCCGGGATTGAGCGATTCCATCTTGGCGAGCACGGTGGCGCCTCCCGGCTTCGGGATGCGGTTCAGGCGCACCAGGGGCGTCGCCCCCACCAGGTCCAGGACCGAGCCCGCCATCTTCGGACGCGCCGGCGCGGTCACTCTCTTCGTCGTCATGGTCGAATCCTATCGGTGACCACCGGCTGAGAAGCTCTCTTCATATCCGCTCGGCTCGCCTGCGGCTGCACCTCGCCAAGCTGCCAAGCTAGATGTGATACATGGGGCGCGCCGCGCTGCGCCGCTCTTCGGCGCGGCGGCGCAGGTCCTCGAGCGTGGTCCGATCCACTACTGAGGCCACCGCGCCGGCGATCTCCTGCCACAGCTCGAGCAGTCCGGCCGCGTCCTCCCCGGGTCCGCCGCGATCGCCGCGACGCGGGGAGTGCGGCCCGGGCGGCGAGCCCTCGACCGCACGCAGGAGCGCCCCCACCGTGATCTGGTCCGCGGGGCGGCTCAGCCGGTAGCCGCCCGCGGATCCCCGCCGCGCGTAGAGGAAGCCGGTGCGCTTGAGCTGCAGCAGCACCTGCTCCAGATAGCGCTGCGGGATCGCCTGACGGCTGGCGATGTCCTGGATCGGCTGGAGATCATGCCCGGCATGCAGGGCGAGATCCACCATCGCCTTGATGGCGTACTCTCCCTTGGCCGAGATCCTCACGCGCGGCCCTGCTCGATGAGCCGCGCCGCATCCTTGGCGAAGTAGGTGATGATGATGTCGGCGCCGGCCCGGCGGATCCCGGTGAGGGCCTCGAGCACCGCCCGCTCCTCGTCGAGCCAGCCGAGCTGCCCGGCCGCCTTCAGCATGGCGTACTCGCCGGAGACGGAATAGGCGGCCACCGGCAGGCCGAATTCCCCCTTCACGCGGGCAATGATGTCGAGGTACGGCAGCGCCGGCTTCACCATCACGATGTCGGCGCCCTCGTCGACATCGAGGGCGACCTCCCGCATCGCCTCGAGGGCATTGGCCGGGTCCATCTGGTACGAGCGCCGGTCCCCGAACTGCGGCGTCGAGTCCGCCGCCTCCCGGAACGGCCCGTAGAAAGCGGAGGCGTACTTGGCCGAGTACGCCATGATGGGCGTCTCGGTGAAGCCCGACTCGTCGAGCCCTTCCCGGATCGCGGCGACCCGGCCGTCCATCATGTCCGAGGGCGCGACCATGTCCGCGCCCGCCTCCACGTGGGAGACCGCGGTGCGCGTGATCAGCTCGAGGGTGGGATCGTTCTTCACGCGCCCGTCCTCGACCACCCCGCAGTGGCCGTGGCTCGTGTACTCGCAGAGGCACACGTCGGTGATCACGAGCAGGTCGGGGATGGTCTCCTTCACCGCCCGCACCGCCTGCTGGATGATGCCGTCCTCCGCGTACGCCTCGCTGCCTCGCGGGTCCTTGTCGCGCGGCAGCCCGAAGAGGAGCACGGCCGGGATCCCCATCGAGGCGGCGTCCTTGCACTCCTTGAGCAGCTCGTCGATGGAGAGCCGGTACTGCCCGGGCATGGAGCCGATGGGCTCGCGCACGCCCCGGCCGTGGACCGCGAAGAGGGGGTACACGAAGTCGTCGGCGCGCAGCGCGGTCTCGCGCACCATGGAGCGGAGCAGCGGCGATTCGCGAAGCCGGCGGGGGCGGTAGATGGGAAACGGCATGCGCTAGCTCCTTGCTGGCTCGAAATAGGCCACGATGGCACGGGCCAGTCCGGGGATCGTATAGTCCTCGGGCACGATGTGGGTGGCCAGCCCGCGTTCTTCGGCGGTCGCGCGCGTGATGGGACCGATGCAGGCCACCGTGACACTCGACAGCAGCCGGGGCAGCTCGGCGGCCCCGAAGAGCGCGCAGAAGCTCCGGACGGTGGAGGAGCTGGTGAAGGTGACCACGTCCACCCCCCCGGCGGCGAGCACTCCACGCAGAACCCCCGCCTGCTCGCTGGCCGCGCGCGTGCGGTAGGCGGCCACCTCGGTGACGTGGGTGCCGAGCTCGATCAGCTCGCGCACCAGCACGTCACGCGTCTCGGCGGCTCGAGGTAACAGCACCGTCTCGCCCCGCGCGACCAGCGGGCGCAGGCACCGGATGAGACCCTCGGCCACGTACTCTCCGGGCACGACCTCGGCCGCGAGACCCCAGTCACCGAGCGCGCCCGCGGTGGCGGGGCCGATGGCGGCCAGACGCGCGCGCTCGAGCAGATCGCGCCCGCGGCCCGTCGCCTCCACCCGGCGGCGCACCATCGCGACGCCGTTCACGCTCGTAAAGACGACCCAGCGGAAATCCCCGGCCAGGGCGGTGTCGAGAGGAGCCCAGGAGTCAGGGGGCTCGATGGCGATGGTAGGGACGAGCAGTACGCGGGCACCGGCGGTCTCGAGCAGCCCGGCGAAGACCCCCGCCTGCTCGCGAGCCCGAGTGACCAGTACCACTCGACCCGTCAGGGGTTTAGGTCCCCTCATCTCGGCCATCACTTGATCACCGGTGGCTCGCATCGAGAAGTGCTTTCGCTCCCTTGGCCAGCAGCTCGTCCGCCAGCGCCATGCCCAACCGCTCGGCTTCCCGGGCAGGCCCAGTGGCTCCGGCGCGCAGCATCGTCGTGCCATCCAGGCTCGCGACCACTCCGGTCACCGTCAGCGCGACACCGTCGATCCGGGCGTGCCCGGCCACCGGCGTGTGACAGTCGGCACCGAGGCGGCTCAGAAACGCCCGCTCCGCAAGCGCTTCCGATCTGCTCCGAGTGTCGTCCAGCCGGCGCAGAAGTTCAAGCACTTCCCGGTCGGCTTCACGGGCTTCGACGGCCAGGATGCCCTGCCCCACCGCCGGGACAAACTCGGAGACGTCGAGAGGGGTCGCGTGCGGCGGGTTGACGCCGAGCCGCTTGAGCCCGGCTGCCGCCAGCACGATGGCGTCGTAGGCCCCGGCGGCGAGCTTGTCCACGCGGGTCTCGACGTTGCCGCGGATGGGCTCGGTCCGCAGATCGGGGCGGCGCGCCAGGACCAGGGCCCGGCGCCTGAGGCTCGACGTCCCGACCGCGGCGCCAGCGAGCAATGCCTCCCATCCACCCGGGGCCCGGGTGAGCAGGACGTCGCCCGGATCCTCGCGGGGCGGAAAGGCGCCAAGGGTGAGCCCGGCCGGCAGCGCGGCGGGCATGTCCTTGAGGCTGTGGACCCCGACGTCCACCTGCCCGCCGAGTAGCGCCTCCTCGATCTCTTTCACGAAGAGAGCCTTACCCCCGAAGTCCGCGAGGGCGACCTGAGCGAGCCGATCGCCAGAGGTCTTGATCACCACGATCTCGACCTCGGCGCCGGTGGCCCGGAGCGCCGCCGCCACCTCCTCGCATTGCGCGAGCGCGAGGCGGCTGCCCCGCGTGCCGAGACGGAGGTTCATTCCGGCGGCCCGGACCGGCCGGGGGCGCGCAGTCCGAACAGCTCGGAGATCACCTCGGTCCAGCGCCGTCCGTGCCCGGCGCGCGAGGAGTCCTTGAGCTTCACCATCGGCGCGTGCAGCACCTTGTTCACGATCGACTGGCTCAGCGCCTCCATGACCCGCCGGGTCTCTTCGCCACTCCCGGGCAGGCGCGCGAGCGCGCGGTCCAGCTCGGCTCGGCGGATGGCCTCGAGTTTCTCCCGCAGCGACACGATGGTGGGCACGACCTCGAGCTGCTGGAGGCGGGCCATGAACTTCACCACCTCCTGTTCCAGGAGGCCCTGAGCGCGCACGGCCTCGCGCTGCCGCTCCTTCAGATTGGACTCGACCACCGAGCGGAGGTCGTCGATGTCGTAGCAGAAGGCGTTCTCGAGATCGTTCACCGCGGGGTCCACGTTACGCGGCACCGCGATGTCGATGAGGAAGAGCGGGCGGCCCCGGCGCGCCTGGAGAGCCGCCCGCACCGCAGCGGTGGTGACGATGGGCGCGCGCGCCGCGGTCGAGGTGATGACGATGTCCACGAGGGCCAGCGTCGCGTCCATCTGGTCGAACGGCACCGGGGTGCCCCCGAGGCTCCGGGCCAGCTCCTGGGCGCGACTCCACGCCCGGTTGGCCACGTACACCGGGAGCGCGCCCTGATCGACCAGGTGCCGGGCGGCCAGCTCGCTCATCTCTCCTGCGCCCACCAGCAGCACCGAGCGGCCCTCGAGGCCCTCGAAGATCTTCCGGGCCAGCTCCACCGCGGCGTAGGAGATCGAGACGGCCAGGCGCCCGACTTCCGTCTCCGACCGCACGCGCTTGGCCGCGCCGAAGGCCTGGCTCATCAGCGCGTGAAGGACCGGCCCCGCGGTGCCCACGGACTGCGCCAGCGCGAAGGCGTCTTTCACCTGGCCGAGGATCTGGGGCTCGCCGAGCACCATCGAGTCGAGGCTCGCGGCGACCCGGAAGGCGTGGAGCGCGGCCTCCTCCCCGGTCACGGTGTAGACCAGCGGCTCGAGGTCTCGCCAGGCGAGGCCGCGCTGGCTCGCCAGCCGGCCGAAGGCCAGCGACCGCGCCTCCCCGGGGACGGCGGCCACGCCGTAGACCTCGACGCGGTTGCAGGTGGAGAGGATCATGATCTCCTCGAGGAGCCCGCGGCCGGCCAGATCGGCCAGGATCTCCCTGATCTTCTCCTCCTCGAGGGCGAGCTGCTCGCGCAGCTCGACCGGCGCCGTCCGGTGATTCATCCCCGCCACGAACAAGGTGCCCGCTCGGCTCATGGACCGGTCAGGAGCCGTGGCGGCCGTGGAGGAAGACGCCGGCGCCCAGGGTGACCAGCATCACGCAGAATCCGGCGATCGAGAAGTAGGCCGCCCGGCGGCCGCGCCAGCGGCCCATCACGCGGCCGACGAGGATCGCCGCGTAGATCACCCACATGAGCAGGGAGAGGAGGGCGAGCGGGTCGAAGGTCATGACGCTGCCCCAGGCGGCGCGCGCCGAGAACACCCCGAGCGCCAGGCCCACCGTGAGGAACGGGAAGCCGACGGTCAGGGTAGCCACCGTCAGCCGGTCCAGCGTCTCGAGCGGCGGCAGCCGGTAGTAGATCTTGCCGGGCCGCCGGGCCTTGAGCTGCCGCTCCTGGAGCAGGTACATGAGGGCGCCCCCGAAGTTGACCACGAGCGCGGCGAGCCCCACCAGCACCAGCGTCACGTGCACGACGACCCAGCCGGTCGGCACCGGCGGCTCGAGCGCGATCGAGCGGAGGCCGGTGGGTAACCCGAGCCCGAGGGCCAGGACCACTGGCAGCACGAAGGCGGAGAGCGGCCCGATGCGGTGACGCCGCTCCACCCACAGGTCGACCAGGATGACGGCCCAGATCACGAGCGATATCACTTCCGCCATCGTCATGAAGGGCAGGCGCCGCAGCTCCATGCCCCGCAGGATCACCGCGGCGGTGTGACAGACGAAACCCGCCTGGGTCAGGAGCAGCGCGACCCATCCGAGCTGCTCCCGGCGCCCGGCGAAGGAGCCGATCGCCGCGGCCGCGGCCAGGATGTAAGCGGTCAGCGCCACGTCGAAGAGCACCGCGTTCACGCCGAGGGTCCTCGTCCTAAGCGCCTTCTTCCCCAGGGTCGGGGGCGGCCAGTTGCACCAGGCTCGGAGTTCCCCGCCAGTAGCCGCGGCGACGGGCGATCAGATCCAGATGCGGCGTACCCCAGTCCTCGATGAGCGGCGAGGCCGCGTTCCACCGAAGCCGACGGTCCACGCCCTTGAGGTAGCCGCGGCACAGGTCGCAGGCCTCGACCACGTACCCCTCCTCGGCCCCTTCCGCCGACAGCCGCGTGAGGGTCCTAGCGTCCCGATTGTCGCAAAACGGGCAGCGCAGGCGCCCGATGGTCCACCGGCCGCCGCACAGCGCGCAGGAAAGCCAGCGCTTGCCGTCGTCTGCGATGTCACCGAAGGCGGGCGGCGCGGCGCAGAAGGGGCAGTGGCCGGCATCCCAGAAGTCCGCCGAGAAGTACGGGCGCACCTGGGCGAAATAGGCCTCGAGCGGGGGACGCAGCCCTAGGTAGCCCACGAAGCCGAGCAGGTCGCCCGAGATCCCGAGCGCCGCCGGAACGTTCTCTCCGCCCTTCTGGAGGCCCGGAAGCAGGGCCGGCGCTCCCAGCCGGCCCTCGTCCCACGCCTCGGCAAAGCGGCGCATGGCGTCAGCCTCCTCTTCCCCGATCCCGGCCACCGCTTCGATCACGGGTCCGAGGATGGGCTCGAGGGCCTCCGGGTCGAAGGCCGGAGGTGCCTCGGCGATGAGGGCCGCTCCGCGCTCCCAGCGCTCACGGCACTCCTCCGGGCTCCAGCCGAGCGCGCGGACTGCCGAGGGGTTCCACACGCCCCACGCCTCCAGCACCACCCCGTAGAGGTAGAGCGAGTCGCGGAAGTCGGGCCGGCGGGCGAGGAGGTCCTCCCACTCGGCGCTGAGGGAACTGGGCTCGAACATCAGCCGAGGTCGAGCGCGTCGCCCGCGTAGAGGTTGAGGCTGTCCTGGCGGAGGTAGCCCACCACGGTGATGCCGAGCTGCTCGGCCAGGCCCACAGCCATCTCGGTCGGCGAGGTCCGGGAGGCGACCAGCGGCACGCCCATCCGCGCCGCCTTGAGCAGCATCTCGGAGGAGACGCGCCCAGTGGAGAGGAGTATCCGGTCGACGGTCGGGATGCCGCGCAGCAGGGCTTCCCCCTTCACCTTGTCCACGGCGTTGTGGCGGCCCACGTCTTCGGCGACCACCAGCAGCGTCTCCCCGTCGGTGAGCGCGGCGCCGTGGATGCCACGGGAGGCGCGATAGTGCACCGCCTCGGCGAAGAGGTCCCTGAGTCGCGCGCTGAGCTGGGCCGGCTTCACTCTGAGGCAAGAGTCCAGCCGGCTGAACAGCCGCGGGTCGATCCGGAACGTGATGCCCCCGCCGCAGCCGGAGGTGAGGACGCGCTCCGTGGGCAGCTCTACGGGGCGGGTCAGAGTCACGTCAGCCCGCCCGTCCACCTCGGAAACGTGCAGGGACACGATCTCCTCGAGACCACCGATGACCTTCTCCATCCAGAGATAGCCGACCACCAGGGCCTCGAGCTTGAACGGCGAGCAGAGCAGGGCCAGGAAGCGGTCGCCGTTGACGTAGACCGTGAGCGGCTGCTCGCGGACGACCTCGGCCTTGACCTCCTCGACCCGGCCGCCCCTGACCTGGAGAAAAGTCCGCATGGAGCCTCCTGCCCCCACCATTCTAAAGCCAAGAGGCCCCTTGACGGGGTCTCTTTGCAACCACTCGAGCCGCGCGGCACGATCAAAGACGCGGCGGGCGAAATCAGGGAACGCATGGGTATGAGTGATCGCGATATACGCCACGTGCTCCCAGGACTGGTAAGGGTTGAACTTGCTGAGCGTCCTCTTCCGGCCGTAGGAGATCCATTGCCGTGAATAAGAGGCGAGCCAGGAGCCCGTAGGTCATGCGGGGTGTTGCAACCACTCGAGCGGCGCGGCTCTTACGAGAGCACCACCTGGCCCGCGCCGATGATCACCCACTTGGCCAGGAAGCCGCCGAGCAGCACCAGCACCGAGATGAGCGCGACCATCCCGGGATTCGCCTTCCGGATCGCGCCTCCGAACTGAAGCGCCAGCGGCACGAGGAGCCCGACCACGACGATGCCAAGCCAGAAGGCGACACTGTACTGGCCCGAGACGAGAACGGAGAGGGCCCGGCTGATGTCGGCCGAGCCCGCGCTGGACACGGCCACGAGGAACAGGATCAGGGTCACGAGCTGGATGATCAGGGCAAAGGCCGTCACCTTCATGAGCCGCGACAGCGCGTCGCGGGCCTGAGCGCCCATGGAGGACATGATCAGCGCGATGGCGGCGCCTCCGGTGGCCATCCCGACCGCCACGAACATGGCCCCCAGCCAGTGGGCGCTAACGAACAGCGGGCGCGCGGTGGCACCCAGCAGGACCCCGGGATAGGCCGCGATGAAGAACGCGAAGAACCCGCCGATGATCCCGACGACCACGCGGAGGCCGCCGAGGCTGGCCGGCTTCTTGATGTCCTCGAGGAAGACCAGCAGGGCCGCCAGGAAGGCGAAGCCGCTGAAGCCCAGCAGCGCCCAGGCCCCCGCGTTCATCGGCGACAGGAGCTTGAGGTGGAACGGCCCGATGTTGATGGCCCCCACGCCGATGGCGGCATCGGGCTTGGCCACCATCATCATGTGCAGGAAGCGGCTCGGCACCCCCAGGTCGATGACGAGGAAGATGGGCGCGGGGATGATCGCCAGCAGGGCGAGGTAGTACCCCACCCGCACAACGTCGCGGTAGCGCTGGGAGTCCAGCATATGGGCGATGGTGGCGATGACGAAGGCGCCGCCCGCGATCCCGCCCAGGAAGAAGTAGAGGTCGATCAGCAGCGGCCAGTCCGCGCTCTTGAGCAGGCCGGGCTCCATCAGCTGTCCCCCTTGCCGCCGCGCTCCCTGAAGGCGACCACAGCCCCGATCCCGACCACGATGGCGGAGCCGATGGACAGCAGCGAGTCGACGAAGACGTTACTCTGAGGCAGCTTGGGCTTCTCGGGCAGGCCGTACACCGACGGCCGGTCGAGCAGCAGGAAGAACGCGTTGAGGCCGCCCAGCGGGCCCTTCTGGTCCTCGCCGTACAGCTGGGCATTCTTGTAGCCCATCTCGCGGAGCGTGACCACCCGCTTCTGGGCCTTGGCCGCGAGCTCATCCCTGAATCCGAACTGGATGGACTCGGTGGGACAGGCCTTGGCGCAGGCCGGGCCGAGGCCGTTGTGGATCCGGTCATTGCAGAAGGTGCACTTGTTTGCGCGCCCCGTGTCGTGGTTGAAAGCCACCACGCCGAAGGGGCAGGCGGCCACGCAGTACCGGCAGCCATTGCAGATGTCCTGGTTGATGTTGACGGTGCCGTACTCGGTCCGGTAGATGGCGCCGGTCGGGCAGGCCTCGAGGCAGCCCGCCTGGGCGCAGTGCTTGCAGACGTCGGACATCAGGTGCCACTGGAGCTGGTTCTTCTCGTCCTTCTTCTCGATGAAGCGGACGAGCCGGAAGGTCTTGTCGGTGAAGTGGCTGTGGTTCTGGTAGGTCCCCGTCCACTCGGGCTCCTCCGCCGGAAGCTCGTTCCACTGCTTGCAGGCGACCTGACAGGCGCGGCACCCGATGCACAGGGAGACGTCCGTGAACATCGCGAGCGTGCGGGCCATTTACGCCACCCCCTTCCTGACGTTGCAGAGGAGCGCTTTGGACTCCTGGATGAAGGTTGTCGGGTCTCCCAGGCTCGCGACCAAATCATTTGTGATGTCGCCGCGGGAGGACTTCATGACCCCCTGGTACCCCCAGTGCCACGGGATGCCGACCTGGTACACCTTCTTGCCGTTGATGACGAACGGCTGGATGCGGTCCGTGACCAGCGCGCGCACCTTGATCTTCGCGCGCGGCGTTTCCACCTCGAGCATGTCGCCGTTCGCGACGCCCAGCTCCTTGGCCATCTCCGGGCCGATCTCGGCGAAGTGGCCAGAGAACAGCTCGCTGAGCCACGGCACATGCCGCGACATGCCGGCCGCGTGGTGCTCGGTGAGCCGGTAGGTGGTCAGGATGTACGGGTACTTGTCGGGCCCGCCGAGCTTGTTCAGGTCGCCGATGTCGTAGACCTTGGCCACCGGGTTATTGTCCACCTTAGAGAGCAGGTTCTTCGTCGGCGACTCGAAGGGCTCGTAGTGCTCCGGGAATGGGCCGTCCAGCAGGGCGGCGAAAAACTGCCCCCGGCCGTGAGAGTTCATGATGAACGCGTCGATGCCGCTGATGCCCTTGAGCGGGCCCTCCTTGGCTCGCGGGGCGTCGGGGGCCATAGTCAGGCCGAAGTCAGGCACGTCGTTCCCCACCCATTTCTTCTGCTCCGCGTCCCACCAGACGAGCTTCTTCTTCTCGCTCCACGGCTTGCCGGAGGGGTCGGCCGAGGCGCGGTTGTAGAGGATGCGCCGGTTGGCGGGCCAGACAAAGCCCCACCCGTGGGCCAGGTAGTCGCCCTCCTTGCTCTTCTCGCGCCGCGCGGCGAGGTTCTTGCCTTCCTCCGGATAGATGCCGCCGTAGATCCAGTTGCCGCAGGCGGTCAGCCCGTCATCTTTCAGGTGGGCGAAGGTCTTGAGCGGCTCGCCTTTCTTGTAGACCGTCTTGCCGTCCTTGTCGGTGATGTCGTCGGTGGCGTAGCCGTTGATCTCCTTGAGCACCAGCTCCATCTTGGGCTCCTTCTTCGCGCCCTCGGGCTGGTAGTCCCAGACGAGATCGAGCACCGGCCGGTCCTTCTTCGCCTTCGAATCCTTGTAGAGCGCCTTCAGCCGGAGCCCCAGATCCACGACGAACGCCGCATCGGAGCGGGCGTCCCCCGGCGGCTCCACCGCCTTGGTGTGCCACTGGGCCAGGCGCATCGTATTGGTGATGGAGCCGTCCTTCTCCGCCGCCGGCGCGCCGGGGATGAAGAACATCTCGACCTTGGAGGCTTTGGGATCGACTCCCGGCTCCTTCCACACCGCCGCGGTCTCGGTCTCGAAGAGGTCCACCACGACCAGCCATTCGAGGTTCCGCAGCGCCGCCCGGGCCATCTTGGCGTTGGGGCTGTCCACCGCGGGATTCTGCCCCATGCAGATGAAGCCCTTCACGGTCTTCTTGTACATCCCAACCAGGAAGTGCTGGTGGGAGTAAGCATCCCCCTTCTCGCGCTTGGGGAGGTAGTCGTAGGCGAAATCGTTCTCCTTGGTGGCCGCGGGGCCCCACCATGCCTTGAGCTGGCTCACCACGAACTTCGGATTGTTGGTCCAGAAACCGCCCATGGGCGTGGTCTTCTCGAGATAGTCCTTGAACGTCGGGTGGGGACCCTGGAGCGGCATGGCAGGGTAACCGGGGAGCATATGGTAGAGCGTCCCGAAGTCGGTCGCCCCCTGCACGTTGGAATGGCCGCGGAGGGCCACCACCCCGCCGCCCGGACGGCCGATGTTCCCCAGCAGCATCTGGAGCATGCACAGCGACCGGATCTGCTGGACGCCGTTGGTGGACTGGTTCAGCTGGAGGGCGTAGGAGATGGTCGCCGTCTTATCCGGCCCGGAAGCGGAACAAAAGATATCCGCCACCCTCAGGAACAGCTCCTTCGGAATCCCGCACACCTTCTCGACCATCTCCGGCGTGTAGCGGCTGTAGTGCCGCCGCATCACCTGCAACACGCAGTTCGGATCCTTGAGCGTAAGGTCCTGCTTCGGGTAGCCCATCTCGTCGAGCTGGAACTTCCACTGCGACTGGTCGTAGCTCCGCTTGGGCGGGTCGAAGCCGCTGAATAGCCCGTTGAGGTCGGTGGGCGTCTTGAAGCTCGGGTCCAGGAGGAAGGGGGCGTTGGTGTAGTTGACAATGTACTCGTGGAAGTACTTCTTGTTCTCGATGGCATAGCGGATGAGCCCGCCGAAGTACACGGTATTGGTCCCCGAGCGGATCGGCACCCAGATGTCCGCCGTGGCCGAGGTGCGGGTGAAGCGCGGGTCCACGTGGATGATCGTGGCGCCCTTCTCCTTGGCCTTCATCACCCACTTGTAGCTCACTGGGTGGCACTCGGCCCAGTTGGAGGTCGGCATGATGACGTCCGCGTTGACCACGTCGATGAGGTTGGTCGTCATGGCACCGCGCCCGAACGTGGCGCCCAGCGCCGGCACCGTGGCCGAGTGGCAGACGCGGGCCGAGTTCTCCAGGTTGACCAGGCCCATGGCTCGGGCGAGCTTGGCGATCAGGTAGTTCTCCTCGTTGTCGAGCACCGAGGAGCCCAGCCACGCGAGGCCCTCGCAGCGGTTGACCGTGACCTCCGTGCCGCCGACCTTGGCCTTCTCGACGAAGGTCTCGTCGCGGGTTTTCTTCACGCGCTGGGTGATCTGCTCCATCATCCAGTCGAGCGGCTTCTCCTCCCACTTGTCGCTACCGGGTGCGCGGTACATGCCCCTGGTCAAGCGCCGCTCGTTGATGGAGAGCTGGTAGGTGGACGAGCCCTTGGGGCAGAGCGCGCCTTCCGTGTGCGGGGTGCTGGGATCGCCCTCGATGTCGATGATCTTGTTGTCCTTCACGTAGATGAGCTGGGCGCACCCGACCGCGCAGTAGGGGCAGACTCCGGGAAAGGCCTTGGCGTCCTTGAGCCGCATCGTGGTGGCGAAGGACTCGACGGCGCCCAGATCGAGCGCACGGCCGCCCACTGCGGCCCCGGCTGCCGTGGCCCCGCTGAACTTCAGGAAGTCACGCCGTGACAAGGCCATGGTTGTGCTCCTTGTGGAAGTCTTCTAAAGGAGAGC
>Ga0187892_10003833_pt1 | contig 26612 bp, 26 predicted proteins | sample MA1701073metaG_FD_139345 | JGI IMG/M metagenome (GOLD analysis project Ga0187892, IMG submission 139345) | Bio-ooze microbial communities from a basaltic lava cave in the Kipuka Kanohina Cave System on the Island of Hawaii, USA - MA170107-3 metaG ... | reverse complement strand
TTGTTCATGCCCATCAGCGCGGCCGCCGTCTTCGCGGCGCGCGCGGCCTCCGGCGTGAGATGCGGCGCGACCTCGGCGGCGACCGCCGAGATCACCTGCGGGTTGCGCGAAGCCAGCGCCGAAGCGAGGAAGGTGCCGGCGCGCTTCTGCGGGTCAAGCACGCTTTCGGCGGCGAGCGACGAGAGGTTGAGCTTCAGGTCCTTGGCATAGTCCGGCAACGCGGATTTCAGGTTTTCGAGCGACATGATCTTTTCTCCCATGTCTGCGGGCCGGCCGCCGGCGTTCCGCGAACGGGACACCGGCGACCGCTCCCGCGGCAGTTTCCTCAGGCGGCTTTCAGGACGTCGTCGCCCTTCTGCCAGTTGCAGGGGCAGAGCTCGTCCGTCTGCAGCGCATCGAGCACCCGCAGCACTTCCTGCGGATTGCGGCCGACGCTGAGATCGTTGACCGACACGAAGCGGATCACGCCCTCGGGATCGACGATGAACGTTGCGCGCAGGCAGACGCCCTCGTTGACATCGAGAATGCCGAGCGCGCTCGAGAGCTCGCGCTTGATGTCCGCCAGCATCGCGAACGGCAGGTCCTTCAGGTCGGCATGGTTCTGCCGCCAGGCGAGATGGACGAACTCGCTGTCGGTCGAGACGCCGTAGACGACCGCGTCGCGATCGGCGAATTCGCCGTTGAGCTTGCCGAACGCCGCAATCTCGGTCGGACAGACGAAGGTGAAGTCCTTGGGCCAGAAGAAGACGATCTTCCACTTGCCCTTGTCGCTGTCGTTCGTCACCTGCGCGAAAGCGGATTTCGGATCGGTCGAAACGACCGACTTGAGATCGAAGGCCGGAAATTTCTGGCCGACGGTGAGCATCTTGGTATCCCTCCTGGGAATGGGTTGCCGCGATCCGGGGACCGGCCGGCACTCCCTTGGAGGGGAGCGATATGACCGGCGGGAGACATCGTTCTCTTGGGCGATCGACGTGCCTCGCCGCCCCGGTTCGCCTGTCTCTTGACGCCAAAGATGGGCTGTCCCATTTAATCGATCTAATGAATGTTTCTGATGCTACTAATCGAATGGATCGATGAATAATCTGCCCAGCGTGCAGCAGCTCCGGTACCTGGTTTCTGTCGCGGATTCCGGCCATTTCGGCCGCGCCGCCGAGGCCTGCAACGTGACCCAGTCGACCCTCTCCGCCGGCATCAAGGAGCTGGAAGAGCGGCTCGGCGCGGTCCTGGTCGAACGGCGCGGCCGGCGCAGCCTGCTGACGCCGCTGGGCGAGGCGACGGTGCGGCGCGCGCGTCTGCTGCTGGAGGACGTTTCGGCGCTGGTCGATGCGGCGCGCTCGGCGCGCGAACCGCTGACCGGCAGCTTGCGGCTCGGCGTCATTCCGACCGTCAGCCCCTATCTGCTGCCGCGCATTTTGCCGGCGCTGCGCGAACGCCATCCGAAGCTGCGGCTCTACCTCACCGAGGACCAGACGCTGCGGCTGGTCGACCGGCTCGAGGAGGGCAAGCTCGACCTGCTGCTGCTCGCGCTGCCGTTCGAACTGCCGGGGCTGGAGACGATGCCGCTTTTCGACGATGCGTTCCTGTTCGCCTGCCGCGCCGATCACGCGCTCGCCGCAACGAAGCCGCTGCCGCTCGACAGGCTCGGCGAGGAGCCGCTGCTGCTGCTCGAGGACGGGCATTGTCTCGCCGACCAGGCCCTCGCCGCCTGCAGGCTCGCCGACCGTCGCCACCGGGCGCCATTCGCGGCGACCAGCCTGCCGACGCTGATCCAGATGGTCGACAACGGCATCGGCGTGACCTTGCTGCCGGCGCTCGCGATCGCCGGCGGCGCGACCGAGGGCACCGGCATCCGTCTGCGCCCGCTCGAAGGACGGCCGGTGCCCGGCCGGACGATCGCACTGGCCTGGCGGGGCAGCAGCCCGCGCGCCGCCGAGTTCCGGCTGTTCGGAACTGCGATTCGCGATCTCGCCGGCGGCGCGGTTACCGCCGACAAACCGGAAAAATCCGCGACGGCGCTGCGCCACGCGAAAAAATGACGACGGTTACCTGAACGAACCTACTTGTCGCATGAAACCGGCGGGGCGACATGGCCGCGGAACCGGCCGGCGTGCCGGCTTTTCCGATCACAGTCGCAACACCACGCATCAAGGGGTGACCTCATGAAGCTCTATTACAGTCCCGGCGCCTGCTCGCTCTCGCCGCACATCGTTCTGCAGGAAGCCGGTATCGACGCCACGCTGGTGCCGGTCGATCTCGGCGCGCACAAGGCCGGCAACGGCAAGGATTATTACGAGATCAATCCGAAAGGCTACGTGCCGCTGCTGGAACTCGACGACGGCCAGCGCCTGACCGAGGGTCCGGCGATCGTGCAGTACATCGCCGACCAGAAGCCGGAGAAGAACCTCGTGCCGAAACCGGGCACCATGGAGCGCTACCGGCTGCAGGAGTGGCTCAATTTCATCACCTCGGAACTGCACAAGGGTTTCAGCCCGCTCTTCAACAAGGACTTCCCGGCCGACGGCAAGGCGATCGTGCAGCAGAAGCTGCTCGACCGGCTCGCCTATGTCGACCGTCAACTCGCCGGCAAAGACTATCTGATGGGCAGGAACTTCACGGTCGCCGATGCGTACCTGTTCACCGTCGCCGGCTGGGCGCCCTATCTGAAAGTGGACACCAGCCATCTCAAGAATCTTGGCGCCTTCATGACGCGCATGGCGGCCCGCCCCGCGGTGCAGGCGGCCATGAAGGCCGAGAAGCTGAAGGCGGCCTGACGTTCGGGCGTTCGACGGTTTCCTGCGATGGGGTCGCCCGACGGGCGGCCCCTTTTCGTTTCGGTTAGAATGGCAGCCATGACGCGACACCCGACATATCCGGCATGACACTCGCGCTGACCGAGCGCGAACGCGCGGTCGCCGACGGCGCCGACGGCGCCGCCGCTTCGATGGCGATGCGCATTCTTGCCGAAACCGGGCGCCTGCTCGGTGCGAAGCGCCTGATCCCGGTCGTCTCGGCGCATATCGACGGTGCGGTCTATCACGGCGACAGCGGCGTCCATTTCGGCGAGCGGCTGCGGGAGGGCGGCGGCAAGGTCGCGGTGCCGACGACGCTCAATGTCGGCGGGCTCGATCTCGTCAATCACACGGTGCGCCAGACGACGCACGGTCACGACATGGCGCTGCGGCTGATGCGCGCCTACGAGGCGATGGGCTGCCGGCCGACCTGGACCTGCGCGCCCTACCAGGCGGGCCACCGGCCCAAGGCCGGCGAGCAGGTCGCCTGGGGCGAAAGCAACGCGGTGGCGTTCTGCAATTCGGTGCTCGGCGCGCGCACCAACCGCTACGGCGATTTCCTCGACATCTGCTGCGCCATTCTCGGCCGCGCGCCGGACTATGGCCTCCATCGCGCGGAGAACCGCCGCGCGACGGTGCTGGTCGACGTGACGGCCCTGCCCGACCGGCTGAAACCTCTCGACGTGCTCTATCCCGTGCTCGGTTACTGGTACGGTCAGACAATCGGCAATTCGATCGGCGTGGTCGCGGGTCTCGCGCCCGACATGACCGAGGACCAGTTGAAGGCGTTCGGCGCCGCTTCGGCCTCGTCGGGTGCGGTCGGGCTCTTCCATATCGCCGGCGTGACGCCGGAGGCGCCGACGGTCGAAGCGGCGCTCGGCAACCGCAAGCCCGAGAGCGTCATCCGGCTCAACCCGGCCGACCTGCGCGCGATCAGGGACAGACTCTCGAATGCGACGGCGTCGCGCATCGATGCGGTGGCGCTCGGCAGCCCGCATTTCTCGAACGAGGAATTCCGCCAGCTCGAAACCTTGCTCGCCGGCCGTCGCGTCGGCATTCCTTTTTTCGTCTGCACCGGCCGCGACGTGGTGCGAAAGCTCGAAGCCGAGGGCCGCGCGGCGACGCTGAAGGAAAGCGGCGTCACGATCGTCGCCGACACCTGCGTCGTGGTGGCGCCGATCCTGCCGGAGAAGGTCGGCGCGCTGATGACCAACTCCGGCAAGTTTGCGCATTACATGCCGTCGAACACAGGCTACGGCGTGATCTACGGCAGTCTCGAGGATTGCGTCGAATCGGCGATGAGCGGCGCGGTCCGGCGCGACGAGCAGGTCTGGTCGTGAGCGCCGAGCGCCGATCCAACCTGCGCGGCGACGTGCAGATCGCCGGCACGGCCGAGGGCAAGGTGCTGAAGCTGCGCCAGCCGATCAGCTTCTGGGGCGGCGTCGATCAGAAATCCGGCCGCATCGCCGATCCGCGCCATCCCGATCATCCCGCCAGCGTGAAGGGCACCGTGCTGGTGCTGCCGGGCATGATCGGTTCGTCCTCGTCCAGCTACGTGATGGCGGAGCTGATGATGGACGGCAATGCGCCGGCGGCTTTGATCCTGCCGGAGCCCGATGCGATCCTCGCGCTCGGCGTGATGGTCGCCGCCGAGATGGGCTGGGGCTCGATCCCGGTCCTGCTGCTGCCGCGTGCCGAGCAGGCGGCGCTGGAAACCGGGATGCGCGTGCGGATCGCCGAAAACGGCTTGATTCAGGGTGTAAAGTGATTATAATCCAGATTATAATATCGATTGGGAGATCCTGATGAACGTCGCCAAGATGAAAATTCGCAAGGTTGGCAGTTCGCTCGGCGTGATCTTGCCGAAGGAGCTTCTGGCCGAACTCAATCTCAGCGAGGGCGATGTTCTGTTCGCAACGCGAACCAACAGCGGTCTTGCGATCACGCCCTACGACGCCGAAGTCGAGCGGCAGCTCGAGATCGCCGACCGCGTAATGCGCCAAGACCGAGATATCCTGCGCAAGCTTGCGAAATGAACCCCGTCGAGCCGCTTTGGCTTCGACGGGCAGCGATATTGGCGATACATGCGCGCCAACTGGGAGAGCACGGCGGTTTGCCCGGCATTCGCGATGAAGTGCTGCTGGATGCCGCTCTTGCCCGTCCCCTGCAAGTCCGGTCGCACGAATCGCCAACGCCCGATGCAGCGCGGCTGGCTGCGTCCCTTGCTTGGGCGATTTTTCGAAACCATCCGTTCATCGATGGCAACAAGCGGACGGCATACGTCGCCATGCGAACGTTTCTGATCGGGAATGGTTGGGACTTCACGGCCTCCCTCAAGGACCGCTACCTGATGATGCTCGCCGCCGCAGCCGGCGAGATCGATGAGCCGGCGTTCGTCGCCTGGGCCCAAGGGAACGTCAGATCCGGTTAATCGGTTCCCAAAAACTCCAGAAACAAGCCGCCCGTCGCGATCGGCGGCAGGAGGAGCCCCTCGCCCAGACGCGCCGGCGCGAAACCGCCAGCGGCGAGCGCACGTTCGCAGCGCGCGAGATCGGCGACACCCAGCGTCATCGCCACCGCCCACGGGCGCGCATGATCGGGCAGGGGCGCAATGTCGCGGTAGCGCGCCGCCAGCGTGTCGGGCGTGGCGAACAACAGCCTTCCCATCCCGGTCTCGACCAGCATGGCCTGCGCATCCGCGCGCACGGACAAGTCGCCGAACAGCTTGCGCCAGGCCGGCACCAGCGCGCGCGGCCGCTCGACGGCGATCGTCATGCCGAGCAGCGCGGTCGCGCCGTTGGGATGCGCGAGCCAGCCCGGCCGCCTTGTCAGCGCCGGCGTCAAATGCTGACAGACGAACGCCTTGAGCCCCGGCAACGCATCGGCGGCGGGATGCACGAGCGCGAACTCGGGCACGACGGTGCCCTCGGGCAGTTCGAGCAGGCGCTTCAGTTGTTTCGGACCCTCGGTTTCGATGCCGGCCCGGCGCAGCGCGGCGGCGCAGGCTTCCGCATCGTCGGTGGCGAAGGCGAGCCCCATCAGCCCTTCGCGCGTCTTCAGAAACGTGTCGAGATTGTTGGTGAACCGGCCGGCATCGACGATGCCGAGCAGCTCGATATAACCGCGTTCCAGCATGATGCAGTAGTTGCCGGTGCCCCAGCCGATATGCCGGCCGCGCGGCGTCACCGTGAAGCCGAGACGCTGCCAGGCCGCGCGCGCCGCCCCGAGGTCGCGCACGCCGATTAGCGAATGATCGATGCCTTTAATGCCGTTCATCGCATGGGGTCCAAAAACGAAGGGCCACCCTGCCGGGCGGCCCTTCATCGTCTCATGCCGTCGGCGCGGCGTTCAATGAACGCCGGCCCAGACCTTGCGCTTGACCGCATAGGCGAGCGCGGTCAGCACCAGCAGGAACAGCAGCACCTTCACGCCCATGCGATGGCGCGCCTCGAGATGCGGCTCGGCCGTCCAGGCGAGAAACTGCGTCACATCGTGCGCCATCTGGCCGACTGTCGCCGGCGTGCCGTCGGGATACGCGACCGCGTCATCGAACAGCGGCGGCGGCATCGCGATCCTGTGGGCGGGGAACACGGCGTTGTAATAGAGCCCGTCCGGCACTTCGAAACCCGCCGGCGGGTCAACGTAGCCGGTCAGGATGCCGTAGACATAGTCCGGTCCGCCGGCGCGCGCCTTGACCATCAGCGAGAGATCCGGCGGCAGCGCGCCGCCGTTCGACGCGCGCGCCGCGGCATCGTTCGGGAACGGCGAGACGAACCGGTCGGCCGTCGTCGCCGGACGCTCGTACATGTCGCCGTTGTCGTCCGGCCCGTCCTGCACGAGGTAGCCGGCCGCGATCGCCTTCACCTCGTCCTCGGTGAACCCGATGTCCATCAGGTTGCGATAGGCGACGAGGCGCAGCCCGTGGCAGCTCGCACAGACATCCTTGTAGACGAGGAAGCCGCGTTGCTGCGCATCGCGCTCGTAGGTGCCGAACAGGCTGTTGAAGGACCACTCCTGCTCCGGTAGCGCGACGTGTTCGGCGGCGTACGCCGCCGAGCCGGCGAGCAGCGTGGCAACGAAACCCGCGACGCCGAGCGACTTCGTCCAGCGCGCGCGCATCATGCCTTCTCCATCGGCTTGGCATGGGCGCCGGTCGCCAGCGCACCGCCGCCCTTCAATACCGGCTCGCTGATCGACATCGGCAGCGGCTTCGGCCGCTCGAAGATGCCGAGCAGCGGCATGACGACCAGGAAATGCGCGAAGTAGTAGACGGTCGCCAGGCGTCCGATCCACAGCACCGGCAATCCCCAGTCTTCGCCGACGCGGATCACCGCATCCGGCGATTGCGCGCCGACCCAGCCGAGCACGAGGCAGGCCAGCACGAGGATCCAGAAGAACTGCTTGTAGAGCGGACGGAAGCGCGCGCTGCGCACCGGCGAACGGTCGAGCCAGGGCAGGAAGAACAGCAGGACGATCGAGCCGAACATGGCGATCACGCCCGCCAGCTTGGCGTCGATGAACCAGATGTCCGGCACCGCGCGCAGGATCGCGTAGAATGGCAGGAAATACCATTCCGGCACGATGTGCGGCGGCGTCGCCAGCGGATTCGCCGGAATGTAGTTGTCCGGTTCGCCGAAGAAATTCGGCCCGAAGAACACGAACCCGGCGAAGATCAGCAGGAAGATGCCAAGGCCGAAATAGTCCTTCGCCGTGTAGTACGGGTGGAACGGGAGCGAATCCTGCGGCCCCTTGGTGTCGATGCCGAGCGGGTTGTTCGATCCGAACCGGTGCAGCGCCAGGATATGCACGATCACGACGCCGACGATCACGAACGGCAACAAGTAGTGCAGCGAGAAGAACCGGTTGAGCGTCGGGTTGTCGACCGTATAGCCGCCCCACAGCCAGGTGGTGATCGACTCGCCGATCCACGGAATGGCGGTGAAGAAATTGGTGATGACAGTGGCGCCCCAGAAGCTCATCTGGCCCCAGGGCAGCACGTAGCCCATGAAGGCGGTCGCCATCATCAGCAGCAGGATCACCACGCCCAGCATCCACAGGAGCTCGCGCGGCGCCTTGTACGATCCGTAGTAAAGGCCCCGGAAGATATGGATGTAGACCACGATGAAGAACATCGAGGCCCCGTTCATGTGAATGTAGCGGAGCAGCCAGCCATAGTTCACGTCGCGCATGATTCGCTCGACGCTGTCGAAGGCGAGCGAGGCCTGCGGCGTGTAATGCATCGCCAGCACGATGCCGGTGACGATCATCACCACCAGCACGATTCCGGCGAGCGACCCGAAGTTCCACCAGTAATTCAGGTTCTTCGGCGTCGGGTATTCGTGCAGCTCGTGATGCAGGTAGCTGAAGACCGGCAGCCGGTAGTCGATCCAGCGGACGATCCGGCTCTTGAACCTAGGCGCTGCCATTCTCGCCTCCGGTCGTTTCCGGCGCCTGGCCGATCAGCACGCGCGTCTCGTTGAGAAACGTATAGGGCGGGACGTGAAGGTTCTGCGGCGCGGGGCCGGAACGGATGCGGCCCGACGTGTCGTACTGCGAGCCGTGACAGGAGCACAGCCATCCGCCGTAGTCGCCGCGCGCCGAGCCCGGAAGCTGGCCCTGAGGGATGCAGCCGAGATGGGTGCAGATGCCGATGACGATCAACCACTGTGCTTCCTGGACGCGCGATTCGTCGGTCGCCGGGTCCGGCAGGTCGGCCACGTCGACCGAGCGCGCCTCCTCGATTTCTTCGGGCGTGCGATACCGGATGAAGACCGGCTTGCCCTGCCATTTGGCGGTGATCGCCTGGCCGACCTCGATCGCGCTCAGATCGACCTCGATTTCCTTCAGCGCGAGCGTGTCGGCGGCGGGGTTCATCTGGTCGATGAACGGCCAGGCCACCGAGGCGACGCCGATGGCGCCGACGGCGCCGGTTGCGAGGAACAGGAAGTCGCGACGCGTGGTCTCTTCGCCGGTCGCATGAGCAGCCGCGGCAGCGGCGCCCGGTTCATGTGCCATGCCTTGCACCCCGGAAATGAACGGATCGTCGGCCAGCGCGGGCCGGCCCGATCCGCTTATAACATTGGCCCCAGCCGGCCCGGATTTGGCGGACTTGCGACAAACCGACGCAGAGTTCGGACGATCCCCTACCGGGGCGTGGGTATAGTCGAAAAGCCCCGGTTTGCCTAGACGTTAACCGTCAGGGGCCGTGCCTTCGGAGCCGCCCGATATGCGCGTTGCACTCTACGAACCCGACATACCGCAGAACGCCGGCGCCATTCTCCGCCTCGCCGCCTGTCTCGATGTCGGCATCGACATCATCGAGCCCTGCGGCTTCCTGCTCGACGACCGCAGGCTGCGCCGCGCCGGCATGGATTATCTCGAGCTTGCCGTCCTGCGCCGACATGCGGGCTGGGATGCGTTCCGGCAGCAAATGCGCGGGCGGCTGGTGCTGCTGACGACGCGCGCCGAAATCTCCTATGCCGGTTTCGCCTTCGAACGCGGCGACGTGCTGCTGCTCGGACGCGAATCGGACGGCGTACCGGACGCCGTTCACGCCGCCGCCGACGCGCGGATCAAGGTTCCGATGCAGAAGCCGGCGCGCTCGCTCAACGTTGCGCTCGCCGCCGCCATCGTATTGGCTGAGGCGCTGCGCCAGACGGGAAGCCTGCCGCCATGAACGACGCCGGAGCGCGCCCGGAAGACCGCCAACGACGCGCCAGCGCCTGGTTCGAGACGCTGCGCGGCCGGATCTGCGCGGCATTCGAGGCGCTCGAGGATGCGTATGCCGGGCCGTTGGCCGACCGGCCGGCCGGGCGATTCGAGCGCAAGCCCTGGCAGCGCACCGACGAGGCCGGCACCGCGGGCGGCGGCGGCACGATGGCGATCATGCGCGGCCGCCTGTTCGAGAAGGTCGGCGTCAACGTCTCGACCGTGCGCGGCACGTTCTCGGAAGAATTCCGCAGGCAGATTCCCGGTGCGGCCGAGGACGGCGGCTTCTGGGCCAGCGGCATCAGCCTCGTCGCGCATCTGCACTCGCCGAAAGTGCCGGCCGTCCACATGAACACGCGCTACATCGTGACGCGCCAGGCCTGGTTCGGCGGCGGCGCCGATTTGACGCCGATGATCGACGACGCGGCCGATGCCGAAAGTTTCCATGCCGCGCTCCGGCGCGCCTGCGACGCGCACGATGCCTCCTACTATCCGCGCTTCAGGCAATGGTGCGACGAGTATTTCTTCCTCAAGCACCGCAACGAGCCGCGCGGCGTCGGCGGCATCTTTTTCGACAATTTGACGAGCGACGACTGGGAGCGGGATTTCGCCTTCGTGCGCGATGTCGGTCTGGCCTTTCTCGATGCCTATCCCGCCATCGTGCGCCGGCACATGAACGAGAGCTGGACGCCGGCCGAACGCGAGCACCAGCTCGTGAAACGCGGGCGCTACGTCGAGTTCAACCTGCTCTACGATCGCGGCACGGTCTTCGGCCTCAGGACCGGCGGCAATGTCGAGGCCATCCTGATGTCGCTGCCGCCCGAGGCGAAATGGCCGTGAGGGCCGACGCGTTGGCCTAGGCTGAAGCTTTGTCGCCGATGGGCCGCCGGCACCAGTCGCGCCAGGCGACGCGCAGGGCCGCTTCGAGATCGCGTACGAAGCGCGGATTGTCGCCCAAGGTCGAGCGCGCGAAGCGCGCCCGCATGTCGCCGCGCAACGCATCGAGCCGGGCCGGATCGCGCGCCAGCGCGAGCGCGGTCTGCACGTAGCCGGCGCTGTCCGGCGCGACGAGATCGCCGAGGCCGAGCGAGACCAGGCTCGATTCCGAATGATGGCCGCAATAGCGGTCGCCCTTCTTGCTGACGACCGGCACGCCCATCCAGAGCGCCTCGACGGTGGTGATGCCGCCATTGAACGGAAACGGATCGAGCGCGATGTCGATGCCGTTATAGGCGCCGAGCAGGTCGCGGCGCGGCGCGTGGCCGGCGAAGTCGATGCGCGACGGATCGACGCCCGCCGCGGCGAACAGGTTCCGGAAGCGCACGATTGTGCCGCGATCGCCGAACGCGCCGGTGCGCAGCGCGAGACGCGCATCGGGAAGCGCGTTCAGGATCTGCGCCCAGAGCGCCAGCACCGGCGGGCCGAGCTTGGCCGCATTGTTGAAACAGCCGAAGGTGACATGGCCGCGCCCGAAGAGCGGCGGCCGCGCCGGCACCGGCGAATCCGCGGGCGGCGCGAAGGTGACGTAGGTGTCGGGCAGCAGCAGCTTCCGTTCGCTGTACTGGTCGTATTCGTCCGGCGGCACGAGCCGCGCATCCGCGATGATCCAGTCGACCGTCGGCAGGCCGGTGGTGGCGAAGTAGCCGATCCAAGCCGCCTGCACCGGCGCCGGCCGGCGTGCCAGCGCACCGAGCCGACCGCCCGCGGTGTGGCCGGAGAGATCGATCAGTATGTCGATGCCGTCGGCGGCGATGCGACGGGCAAGCGACGCATCGTCGAGCCCGGCGGCCGAAATCCAGGCATCGGCGGAACCCTGCAGGGAATGCGTCACGGCATCGCCGAGCTTCTGGTTCACATAGCAGGCGACGTGGAAGCCGCTGCGATCGTGGTGCGGCAGCACGCCCAGCAGATAGAGCCCGACCGGATGGGCGCGGAAATCGCCCGAAAGATAGCCGATGCGCAGCTTGCGCTCGGGATCGCGGTCGCGCGGCGGCAGTACGAGCTGAGGAACCTTGACCGCGTTCCGGCCCCATTCCAGCGCCTGGCGCGTGCGCGTCGCGGCATCGCGCTCGGGATCGTATTGCAGCGCCGCCAGCAGGTTGCCGACCGGGGCGTTGTCCTTCGGGGCCAGTTCGACGGCGCGCGCGGCGGCGATGGCAGCTTCGCGGGCGCGGCCCTGGTTGATCAGCGCCACCGACAGATTGAGATAGCCGGCAATCGACTTCGGATCGCGGTCGACCGCGTGTGCGGTCACGTCGAGCGCCTCGGAGAGCGCATGCCGGCCGATCAGGTTGGACCCGAGATTGACCAGGGCCGGCGCGAGGTCGGGCTCGAGCGCGACCGCGCGGCGGAAATGCGCCAGCGCCGCATCGGCCTGGTTGCGGCCGCTCGCGATCAGCCCGAGCGCGTTCCAGGCCGCGGCCGTGTCGGGCGCACGCGCGAGGATGCGGTTGAAATCCGCTTCGGCCTCGGCGTGGCGCCCGGTACGGAAGCGCAGCTCGGCGCGGCCGACGAGCGCCGGCATGTTGTCCGGCTCGAGCGCGAGCGCACGCTCGAAAAGGCTTTCGGCAACGTCGTCCTTGCCTGCCTTGGCGCGCAGCTCGCCCAGCCGGACGATCCAGTCGACGCGCTCGGGTTCGCGCACCAAAGCCGCCTCGAAGGCCCGCATCGCACCCGCAATGTCGCCCTTCCCGCCCAGCATCACACCGAGATTGGCCTGCACCGCGGCAAGGTCGGGCCGCAGCGCCACGACCTCGCGGAAACTCGCGATCGCGCCGGCCAGATCGCCGAGCCGGTGAAGTGCTACGCCGAGATTGGCGCGCAGCACCACGTCATGCGGCGTTTCGGCGAGCAGCGACTGCAGCAGGGGCGCCGCCGACGCGGCATCGCCCGCTTCGAGCAGCGCGAGCGCGCGCCGGCGCGGCGTTTCGGTCGGTATTTCTGACGATGGCTCAGCGCCTGCCATCGGCGGCGAGCTCCCTCAGCTTCGCGAGGCAGGAATCGCGGTCGGCGCGGAAATCGCCGTCGATCCACCATCGCTCGACGGCGCCGATCAGTTCGCCGACGCGCGGGCCCGGCGCCACGCCGAGCGCCAGCGCATCGGCGCCGCGCACCGGCAGCGACGGGGCGTGCCACGTCGCCGCCTCGCGAAGCTGCGCCTGCCAGTATTGGGCATCGATGCGCGACGCCAAGCGACCGGCCGCAATCTCGTCGGCCCAGCTCAGCAGCGTGCGATCGCGATAGAGCGCCGCGCCTTCGGCATAGAGGCGGCGGCGGCCCGTCCGCGACGGCAGATCGCCGGTCAGCGGTTCGAACGAAGCAAGCGCCAGCAACCGGTCGCGTTCCTCGTTCGACAGCCGGAAGCGTTCGGCGACGGATTGCGCCGCGCCGGTGCCGCCGCCGATCAGCGAAGCGAGGCGACGGATCGCATCCGCGCCGGCGACCAGGTCGCGCGGCAGGGCGCTTTCGAGCGCGACGAGCGCCGCAAGACGCCCGGGGCGATCGGCCTCGGCGAGGAAATGCCGCATCACGCCGCGCTCGCGCATCAGCGTCAGCACCGGCAGCGGGTCGGGCGCCAGCAGCAGGCGCAGCGTCTCGTTGCGGACGCGCTCGCCGGAGAGTGTGGCGAGTTCAGGCGCCATCTTCTCGGCCGCGGCAAGCGCGTCGGCATCCAGCTTCTCGCGCCCATAATGCGCCTGAAAACGGAACAGCCGCAGCAGCCGCAGCACATCCTCGCGGATGCGGTCTTCGGGTTTGCCAACGAATCTCACCCGACCGGCGCGCGCATCGCCGATACCGCCGAAATAGTCGAACAGCGCGCCGTCGGGCCCGCAGGAGATCGCGTTCATCGTGAAATCGCGCCGCGCGGCATCCGCCTGCCAGTCGTCGGTGAACTCGACGCGCGCATGGCGGCCGAAAGTCTCGACGTCGCGCCGCAGGGTGGTGATCTCGAACGGCCGATGGTCGGCGACCGCCGTGACGGTGCCGTGCCTCACGCCGGTCGGATGCACGGCGATGCCGGCAGCCTCAAGAATTTCCGTCGCGCGTTCGGGCGGCGCCGGCGTCGCGATGTCGATGTCGGTGACGGGACGGCCGAGCAGCGCGTCGCGCACGCAACCGCCGACGAAGCGCGCCTCGACGCCGGCATCGGCGAAGGCCGACATCACGCGGCGCGTCGCCGGCGCGGTCATCCAGTCCTGCGGTGCGATGCGCTCGCTCTCCCCCATCGGCGCGATTCTACCTGCGCGCGCGGCCGAGGGCGAACGGGGGCCAAACCAGGCGGCGGATCACTCCCCCGCCAGCAGCTCGACGAGGTTGTTCAGCATGCCGGCCGTGGCCCCCCAGACATGGCGGCCCTGCCAGTCGAGCGCGTAGTACCAGCGCTCGATCCCGTCGAAGCGGCGCGACTGCATGTAGAGCGCGCCGGGCCGCAAAAGCTCGTCCAGCGGCAGCTCGAAAATCTCGGCGACCTCGTGCGGATCGGGCACCAGCGACAAGGGCGGCGCCAGCAGCGCTACGACCGGCACGACCTCGAAGCCGGTGCGCGTGACATAGGTGTCGAGCCGGCCGATCACCCTTGCCCGGCCGGCGACGAGCCCGATCTCCTCGTTCGCCTCGCGCAGCGCCGCCGCTTCGGCATGGTCGTCGCCCGGATCGATGCGGCCGCCGGGAAAGCTGATCTGGCCGGCATGATCGGTCAGGTGATCGGTGCGACGCGTCAGCAGGATGGCCGGACCGTCGCGTTGCTCGACGATGCCGACCAGCACCGCCGCCGAACGCAGCGGCAGGCGCGGTTTCAGATCGGGATTGAGATCGTGATCGCCGCGCGCACCGGCAGGCAGATCGAGCGCGACCGATTCCAGCGGATCGCCGGCGAGGACGGGCTGGACTTCCGACGGCGGTTGCGTCGGCGAGCGACGCCGGCCCGGCACCGAGGCGGCGATGCGCGCGCGAATTTCGTCCGGCGTCAGCGCAAGCCGACGATGCTGCCCAGGGTAAAGAACCGGCCGCCGCTCCATAGACCGAAACTCTCCTCGCCATCGACCTGGCGGAACTCGCCGAGCTCGACGAGCCGGTAATAGACCGGCCGCAGGATGCGCGCCTCGAGCCCGCCGCGCACATGAATATAGGGCCGCGGCTCGCCGGTCGCCGTGTCGGTTGCGACGCGGATCGGATGCCCGGCATCGGCCGTCACGCGCTCGTCGAGATTGGTACGGAACGTCAGCCGTTGCGACGCCCCCTCGCCCTCCGAATCGACCTCGACCGCAACGAAGGGTGCATCGTCGACGACGATGGTGCCGCGCTCGACCGGGGTCACCAGCCAGTAACTGCCGTCGGCCTCGCGCCGCAGCACCGACGCGAAAAGCCTGACCAGCGGCAGCCGGCCGATCGGCGAGTTGCGGTAGAACCAGGTGCCGTCGGCCGCAATCCGGATGTCGAAATCGCCGCACGGTTTCTCCGGACCCGCGGCCGACGGCCGGGCCGGACCGGTCCCACCGGAACGCGACTTTCCGTCGTCCGCGGCACCGGTCAGGCCGCGCAGGAAATCGGCGGGTTTCGGGTCCGGTCGGGTCATAGATTGGCCATGAAGTCTGCTAGTCTAGCGTCCCATGCAAAGAGCGAGGGAGCGCCTGACGTGAGCATGATCGACACCGCCCCGAACGACGAGAGGCTCGTCGCTCAGGTTGAGGCGCTCGGCGGGCGCCTGCAAGAGGTTCGCCGCAGCATCGGCAAGGTGATCTTCGGCCAGCAGAACACCATCGACCAGACGCTGATCACGCTGCTCGCCGGCGGGCATCTGCTGCTGATCGGCGTGCCCGGCCTCGCCAAGACCAAGCTCGTCGAGACGCTCGGCACCGTGCTCGGGCTCGACGACCGCCGCATCCAGTGCACGCCCGACCTGATGCCGGCCGACATTCTCGGCTCCGAGGTGCTCGAAGAGAACGAACAGGGGCGCCGCGGCTTCCGCTTCATCCGCGGACCGGTCTTCTGCCAGCTGCTGATGGCCGACGAGGTCAACCGCGCCAGCCCGCGCACGCAGTCGGCGCTGCTGCAGGCGATGCAGGAGCGGCGCGTCACCGTCGCCGGCACCACGCACGATCTGCCGCAGCCGTTCCATGTGCTGGCGACGCAGAACCCGCTCGAGCAGGAAGGCACCTACCCGCTGCCGGAAGCGCAGCTCGACCGGTTTCTGATGGAAGTCGACGTCACCTATCCCGACAGCGAGGCCGAGCGGCAGATGCTGATCGCGACCACCGGCGTCGAGGAGGCGAAGCCGGTCAACGTGATGAGCGGCGGCGAGCTGATCGAGGCGCAGCGCCTCGTGCGGCGGATTCCGGTCGGCGAGAGCGTGGTCGAGGCGATTCTCACTCTGGTGCGCGGCGGCCGGCCCGACACGACGGCGATCGACGAGGTGCGCCGCCATGTCGCCTGGGGCCCGGGACCGCGCGCGAGCCAGGCGCTGATGCTCGCCGTGCGCGCCCGCGCGCTGCTCGACGGGCGGTTCGCGCCCTCGCCGGAGGACGTGCTGGCGCTGGCGCCGTCGGTGCTGCGCCATCGCATGGCGCTCAACTTCGCCGCGCGCGCCGACGGGGTGACGCTCGACGACATCATCGATCGTCTCTGCCAGCCGCTGGGCTGAGCGCGAGCGGGCCGCCGCCATGCCAGCGATCTCGCAGCGCCGGGCCAGGGCCGAGGCGCTCGCGGCGCGCCTGCCGCCGCTGCTGGTGGCGGCACGCCAGGTCGCGGCCACGGTCGAGCAGGGCATTCACGGCAGGCGGCGCGTCGGCACCGGCGAGACGTTCTGGCAGTTCCGCCGTTACGAGCCGGGCGACACGCCGAATCGCATCGACTGGCGGCAGACCGCAAAATCGGACCGCGTCTACGTGCGCGAACACGAATGGGCGGCGGCGCAGACCGTCTGGCTCTGGCGCGATGCCTCGCCCTCGATGCGTTTCACCTCGGACGAGAACCGGCCCGACAAGCGCGATCACGCGACGCTGCTGACGCTGGCGCTCGCCGCGATGCTGCTGCGCGCCGGCGAGCGCGTCGGGCTGCTCGGCACGCAGGCGCGGCCGGTCGCCGGCGCCTCGGCGCTGGATCGCCTTGCGGCCGAGCTCGACCGGATCGAGGCGACCGACGACAGCCTGCCGCCGCTGCGATCGCTGCCGCGCCATGCGCCGGTCGTGCTGTTCGGCGATTTCCTGACGCCGCTGGATGCGGTCGATGCTCGCCTGCGCGGCTTCGCCGACGGCGGACGGCCCGGCCATCTCGTGCAGGTGCTCGACCCGGCGGAGGAAGGTCTGCCTTACAGCGGACGGATCCGCTTCGAAGGTCTCGAGGGCGAAGGCCAGATGCTGGCGAGCCGTGCGGAAGCGCTGCGGCCGGAATACGAACGGCGGCTGCGCGCGCACCAGCAGGGTCTTGCCGACATCGCGCGCACGATAGGCTGGAGCTGCACGCGCGCCCACACCGACCGGCCGCCGCATCTGACACTGGTCGCGCTCTACCGGCTGCTGGCGGAATCCGATGACTAGGCGGCGCGCATGCTGAGCCTCGGCCCGTTCGCCTTCGCCGCGCCCTGGCTGCTTGCGGCCCTGGTCGTGCTGCCGGCGATCTGGTGGCTGCTGCGCCTGACGCCGCCCGCGCCGCGCCGCATCGCGTTCCCGCCGCTGCGCCTGCTGCTGGGCCTCGCGCCGAAGGAAGAGACGCCCCATCGCACGCCCTGGTGGCTGATCCTGCTGCGGCTTGCGATCGCGGCGCTGGTGATCGTCGCGCTGGCGCAGCCGCTGCTGCGCGCGAGCGACGTCCTCGTCGGCGACGGGCCGATCGTGGTGGTGGTCGACAACGGCTGGGCTTCCGGCGCGCACTGGGAGCGTCGCAGCGATGCGCTCGACGATATTCTCGACCGGGCCGCGCGCGCCGAACGGCCGCTGCTGATCGTCGCCAGCGCCGATCTCGCAATTCCGGGTGCAGCGCCACCCTCCCTGCTGCCGGAAGCGGAAGCGCGCCGGCTTGCCGCCGGCATCGAGCCGCGGCCCTGGCCGAACGATCCCGCGGCGACGCTGGCGGCGCTGGAGGCGGCTGCGCCGCCGACGCCGCTCACCGCGATCTGGCTGACCGACGGGTTGAAGCAGGGCGACGGCAGCGGACAGGCCGCGCTGGCGCAATGGCTGCAGGGCCAGGGCGAGCTGATCGTGCGGGCCGAAGGTGCCGGCGAGCGAGCGCCGCTCGTACTCGCGCCGCTGCACGAGAGCGGCAAGCTGGCGCTGCGCGTGGCGCGCGCCAATGAAGGTGCCGAGGAGACGGTGTTCCTGCGCGCACTCGACGAGGACGGCGGCTTCGTCGCGCGGCAGGAGGCGCGCTTTGCCGCCGATGCGACGGTCGCCGAGGTCGCGCTCGACGTGCCGAACGAGTTGCGCAACCGGATCGGCCGCATCGCGATCGAGAACGAGATCGGCGCCGGCAGCGTCTACCTGCTGGACGAAAGCTGGCGGCGACGCCCGGTCGGGCTTGTCTCCGGCGGCCAGGAAGGCACGCGCGAGACGCTGCTCGGCGACCTCTTCTATATCCAGCGCGCGCTCGAACCGACCGCCGAGCTGCGCGAGGGCACGGTCGACGAGTTGCTGGAACGCGAGCTGGCGGTGATGATACTTGCCGATGTCGGCGCGCTCGGCGACGGGCAGCGGCAGGCGCTGCGCGAGTGGATCGATCGCGGCGGCGTGCTGGTGCGCTTCGCGGGACCGCGGCTTGCGCAGAATGCCGACGACCTGCTGCCGGTGCGCGTGCGCGCCGGCGACCGGCTGCTGGGCGGCGCGCTCTCCTGGGAACAACCGGCGACGATCGCGCCCTTCCCCAACGAGAGCCCGTTCGCGGGTCTCGCGATTCCGCCGGACGTGTCGGTCGCGCGCCAGGTGCTGGCCGAGCCCGATCTCGATCTCGGCCGCAAGATCTGGGCGCGGCTCGCCGACGGCACGCCGCTGGTGACCGGCGAGCGCAGCGGCGACGGCTGGATCGTGCTGGTGCACACGACCGCCAATGCGGACTGGTCGAACCTCGCGCTCTCGGGTCTCTTCGTCGAGATGCTCGACCGGCTGGTGGCGCTGAGCCAGGGCATCGTCGCCGCCGAACCCGACCAGCCGCTGCCGCCGATCGCGACGCTCGACGGCACCGGCCAGCTCGGCGCGCCGCCGCCGCAGGCGGGACCGCTGGCGGCGGCGGGCGAAACACCCGTGCCGGGCGCAACCCTGCCGCCCGGCTATTACGGCTACGAGGCCGCGCGGCGCGCGTTCAATCTGGCCGACGGCATTGCGCCGCCCGAGCCGCTCGACGCGCTGCCGGCCGGCATCGCCGCCGAGCCCTATGCGACGACGCCGGAGACGGCGCTGGGTCCGTGGCTGCTGGGCGCGGCCCTGCTGCTGCTCGCGCTCGATGCGGTCGTGGCGCTGCTGCTGCGCGGACTGCTGCTGCCGACGCGCAGCGCCGCACGGGCGGCGGCAGTCGGGCTGGCGATCGGCATGTTCGGCGCTGCCGGCAGCGCGACGGCGCAGGACGAGGCGGCAGCCGCCAGCGCGATGAGCGACGAGGCGATCATCGCCGCCATCGAGGTGCCGCGGCTCGCCTATGTCGAAACCGGCGACCGCGAGGTCGACGAGACGACCCATGCCGGGCTGCAGGGGCTGACGCTGATCCTGCACCAGCGCACGGCGGCGGAGCTCGGCACGCCGGTTGCGGTCGACCTTTCGACCGACGAGCTCGCCTTCTATCCGATTCTCTACTGGCCGGTGACGCAGAACCAGGCGCCGCTCGACGAGACCGGCCGCAAGCGCGTCAACGAATACATGCGCAATGGCGGACTGATCGTGTTCGACATGCGCGACCCCGGCGTCTCCGGCATCGGCGCCGGCGCGCTGCAGCAGATGACCGCGGGCCTCGACATTCCGCCGCTGATCCCGGTGCCGCCCGAACATGTTCTGAGCCGCACCTTCTACCTGCTGCGCGATTTCCCCGGCCGCTGGGCCGGCGGCGCGGTCTGGATCGAACAGGGCGAAGGCCGCATCAACGACGGCGTTTCCTCGGTCATCGTCGGCTCGAACGACTGGGCCGCGGCCTGGGCGATCGACGAGCTCGGCCGGCCGATCTACCCGGTCGTGCCCGGCGGCGACCGCCAGCGCGAATATGCCTATCGCTTCGGCGTCAACCTCGCGATGTACGCGCTGACCGGCAACTACAAGTCGGACCAGGTGCACGTGCCCGCGATTCTGGAGCGGCTCGGCCAATGACGGCGCAACATGTCAGCATCATGTTCGCGCCGCTGCTGCCGTGGCTGCTGATCGCGGTACTGGCGACGCTCGCGCTGCTGCCGGTGCTGTTCGGCGCCTGGCGGCGCGCGCGCGGCACCGCCTGGCGGCTCGGTGCCATTCTGGTGCTGACCGGCGCGCTCGCCAATCCGACGCTGATCGAGGAAGAGCGCGCGCCGATCGACGATGTCGCGGTCGTCGTGCTCGACCGCTCGCAAAGCGAGCGCGTCACCGGGCGCGCCGACGCGGCCGAAGAAGCGGCCGATGCGATCGCAGCCCAGATCGGGGCGATGCCGGGCGTGGTGCTGCGGCGTCTGACAATCGATTCCGACGCGCGCGAGGCCGATGCCGGCACGCGCGTCTTCGGGCCGCTGCGCTCGTTGCTCGCCGATGTGCCCGCGGCGCGGCTGGCCGGCATCGTCATCGTCGGCGACGGACAGGTCCACGACGCGCCGGGCGATCCGGAAACCGCCGGTATCGCGGCGCCGATTCACCTGCTTCTGACCGGCAGCGAGGACGAAGGCGACCGCCGTCTCGCGGTGCCGGAAGTGCCGAGCTACGGCGTGGTCGGCGAGAAGATCGCGATGACGGTGCGGATCGACGATTTGCCCGTCAACGGCGGCGCCCCGATCGCGGTCAGCCTCGCGATGGACGGCGAGCCGCTGGACCCGATCCTGGTGCCGCCCGGCATGGACTATGTCGTCGAGCTGCCGGTCGAGCATGCCGGCCCGATCCTGTTCGAGCTTGAGGCCGAGCCGGGTCCGCAGGAGCTGAGCCTCGCCAACAACCGCATCGCCTTCTCGGTCACCGGCGTACGCGACCGGCTGCGCGTGCTGCTGATCTCGGGCGAACCGCATCCCGGCGAGCGCACCTGGCGCAACATCCTGAAATCCGACCCGACGGTCGATCTCGTGCATTTCACGATTCTGCGGCCGCCGGAGAAGCAGGACAACACGCCGATCGAGGAGCTGTCGCTGATCGCGTTCCCGATCCGCGAGCTGTTCGAGGTGAAGCTCTACGATTTCGACCTGGTGATCTTCGACCGGTACAAGCGCCGGGGCATCCTGCCGCGCCAGTATTTCGACAACATCGTCGACTATGTCGAGAAAGGCGGCGCGCTGCTGGAGGCATCGGGCGAGGAGTATGCGACGCCGCTCGGCCTCTGGCAGACGCCGCTGGCGCGCGCGCTGCCGGGCGAGCCGACGGGCAATATGCTGCATGCCGGCTTCCAGCCGCGCCTGAGCGAGATCGGGCTGCGCCACCCCGTTACCGCCGACCTGCCCGGCGCCGGCGACGATCCGGATGCGCCGGAATGGGGCCGCTGGTTCCGCCAGATGGATGCGATCGTGCGCGACGGCGAGGTGCTGATGACCGGCATCGACGGCAGGCCGCTGCTCGCGCTGCGCCGTCACGGCGAGGGTCGCGTCGCGCAGATTCTCTCCGACCAGATCTGGCTGTGGTCGCGCGGCTTCGAGGGCGGCGGCCCGCAGGCCGAGCTGCTGCGGCGCATCGCGCACTGGCTGATGAAGGAGCCGGCGCTCGAGGAGGAATCGCTGGTCGCCACCATCGTCGACGACCGGCTCGAAATCGAGCGGCGCAGCCTGACGCCGGGCGACGTCGAGATCACCGTGCGCATGCCCGACGGCGGCGTGCGGACCGAGACCATGGTGGTCGGCGAGGACGGCGACGGAAGCCTCGCGATGCCGGCCGAGCAGAGCGGGCTCTACCGGATCGGCGACGGCACGCACGAGACGTTCGCGGCGAGCGGTGCGCTCAATTCGCTCGAGCTCGCCGATCTGCGCGCCTCGCCCGACCGGCTGGCGCCGCTGGTCGAGGCAACCGGCGGCGGCATCCTCAGGATTGCCGATACCGGCGTGCCGGAAGTGCGGCGCATCGAACCGGGTCACGACAGCGCCGGCCAGCGCTGGATCGGCCTCACCGAGAACGGCTCCTATCGCGTCGTCGGCGTGCGCGAATTGTCGCTGCTGCCGGCGCTGCTGGTCCTGGCGGCGGCGCTCGCCGGCATCATGGCCGCCTGGTATCGCGAAAGCCGGTAGGACGAATTGCGCGCATCCGGACCAACGGCGACCATGTCCGGGCACCCGACGGACCGGGTCGCGGGGCACCCGGTCTGGCCCGAGGGCCAGAAGATCCGTCACCACGGCGACGAACAGGTTCTGCTGGCGACCCGCTTCGAGGACTGGTCCGACTACCACCCCGGCCTGCTCACCGCGCTCGATGCGATTCACCGATCGGAAGCGACGCCGTTCAGGCGGCGCTACATCGCCGCTTTCGGCGGCACCAAGATCGACTCGCCGGAGCGCTGGACCGTGCCGGCGGCGACGCTGCTTGCGCGACGCGCGATGGCGTTCTGCACGACCGCCCTTCCGATCGCGTCGGCGCAGATCGTCGAAAGCTGGGCCAACCTCTACGGCAGCGGCGACTATGCGATGGCGCACAGCCATCCCGGCGCCTCGGCCAGCGTTCTCTACGTCGTCGATCCCGGACGCGACGAAACCGACGACGCGGACCCGCTGGCGGGCATGTTCGCCGTCGTCGACCCGCGCTATGCGGCCTGCTGCGGGAACCAGAAGGGCTTCGTGACGAACCCGGTGATGCCGAAGCTGTTGCCGGGCACGATGCTGCTGTTTCCGGGTTGGCTGGCCCATGCCGTCAACCCTCATCGCGGCCGGCGGCCGCGCATCACCATGACGTGGAACATCCGGACGACCGACCCGCCGGACAAAGATCCGAACCACTGAGAAGCGGCGACCGCGCCGGTCGCGCGGCCGGTCAGCGCGGCGGCAGCAGCGGCTCCAGCTCGCGATCGAAAATCGCGAGCAGCTCGACCACCTGCGGATCCTCGCAGCCGTGATCGCCGATATAGGCATCGGTTTCGCCCTTGGCGCGCTCGATCAGGTGCAACCGTTCGCCGGCACCGACCGCGCCGCCGACCTGCGCGTCGATATAGGCGCCCATATTGTCCTGCGCCTGACCGATCCAGACCGCATCCTCGTCGTCCTCGCCCACCTGGATGAGCCGGTAGTCGGTGCATGCATCGGCCGCGTAGATCGCGCTGTGATAGCGCACGTACACGTCCTGCGCGGTTTCGGCGGCGGCGGGCGCGGCGGTTGCCGCGACGGCGGCCAGAGCGGCCGCGAGGCTGGCGAGGCGAAAGGCGGGCCGGATCATGGAATCGCTCCTGGTTGCAAAGGCTGGTCGGCAATGTAGGCGCGGCCGCGCGGGCCGAAAAGCGCCGCCACGGAACGGTCACGACGGGTGATAGGATGGTGTCGCGCCGGCTCTTTCGACGCGGGGCCGGCGTTTTCCGTCGAAGGAGCGATCGACCGATGAAGACCAGCACCAAACTGCGCGAACTGATCGACGCGCCGCCGATCCTGCTCCTGCCCGGCGCGCACGATGCGCTGGCGGCGAAGATCGCCGACCAGGCCGGCTTCCAGGCCGTCACCTGCGGCGGTTACGCGGCGAGCGCGAGCCTGCTCGGCGCGCCCGATGTCGGCCAGCTTTCGATGTCGGAAATGGCGGAACTCTACGCGCGGCTCTGCGATGCGGTCTCGATCCCGGTCTTCGCGGACGGCGATACCGGCTACGGCAACACGACGAACGTGGCGCGCACGGTGCGCGCCTACGAGCGCGCGGGCGTGGCCGGTCTTTTCATCGAGGACCAGGTCTCGCCCAAGCGCTGCGGCCACATGGCGGGCAAGCGCGTGGTGCCGGCCGCCGAGATGGTCGGCAAACTGCGCGCCGCGCTCGATGCGCGCCTCGACGGCGATCTCGTCGTCATGGCGCGCACCGATGCGCGCGCGGTCGAGGGCATCGATGCCGCCATCGAGCGCGCCGGTCTCTATCTCGAAACCGGAGTCGATATGATTTTCGTCGAGGCGCCGCAGTCGGTCGAGGAAATGCGCCGCATCTGCTCCGAGATCGAAGCGCCGTGCTTCGCCAACTATCTCGAGGGCGGGCGCACGCCGCTGCTCTCGGCGAAGGAGCTGGAGGCGATCGGCTTCGCGGTCGTCGCCTACCCGGTGAGCGCGACCTATGCGATCGCGCGCGCCTTGCAGGAGGTCTACGCGATCCTGAAGCGCGACGGCGATACCGAAAGCGTCCGCGAGCGCATGCTGGAGTTCGACGAGTTCAACCGGCTGGTCGGGCTCGACGATCTGCGCGCGCAGGAAGACGAGTATGCGGTCGAGGCCGGCGGGGCGCCGCGCTGAGCCGCCTCAACTCTCCTGCGGGAGCTGCACGAGCTTCCGCGTGCCGTGCGCGACGTCGTAGACGTGGAACGAGTTCATGTTGCGCCCGTAGAGATGCAGGCTGACGACCGACCGCCGCGTCTCGGGCACGCCCGTCATGTGGATGTGATCGGGGTTCGGCACGAAGCTGGTGACCGAGCCCGCGCCCAGCAGGATCGTGCCGCCGCGCTTGAGCCGGATGCCGGCGTCGCTGCGGATTTCGCCGTCGACCGCCATGAAGTTGCGTTCCTCGAGCACGCCCTCGACCACGCCGACCACGCCCCAGCTGCCGTGATCGTGCACCGGCGTCCACTGGCCCGGCTGCCAGACGATGGCGAAGAGCGAGAGGCTGCCGTCGGAGGCGACGTGCAGCTTATGGCGCGCATAATGCGTCGGATCGGGCCGGCGATGCGCCGCGGTGAGAAATCCGGGCGCCGCCGGCAGCAGCCGCTCCATCAGCGGTGCGACCGCGACGACGCGGTCGGCCGGATCGGCGAGCCGGTCGGCGATGGCGGTGCAGTCTGCGATGAAGCTCGTGATCGACATGTCTCGGCGCCTTTCCGGGTCGGGCCCGTACCCGTGATGGCGCACGGCCATGCGTTGGCTGGGGCGCCAGGATTCGAACCTGGGATCACGGGACCAAAACCCGTTGCCTTACCGCTTGGCCACGCCCCAACACCGGCCGGTGCACGCGCGGCAAGGCTTAGCCCAAGCCGCTAGCGGGGGGCAATGACGGGCCCAATCCCTTTGGCCCTGCGGACCGCCGCGATTGCCCTGTCCCGCCCCGGTTCCTAGGATTGCCGCCTTATGCTTGGGGGGAGCGCACCGGCCCGTGACGACGCCGATTCCGAACGCCGCGCCCTATAACGGGCTCAGGAAGACCGAGCGGACGCTGCCGACATCCTTCTATGTCGATCCGGCGCACCATGCGCGCGAGCTGTCGTCGATCTTCTACCGTCAATGGCTCTATGTCGGTCGCGCCGAAACGCTGCCCGAGCCGCTCTCGTACCGGACGTTCGAAATCGGCGACCAGAGCGTGCTGCTGGTGCGCGACGAAGCCGGCACGATCCGCGCCTTCCACAACACCTGTCGCCATCGCGGCTCGCGCCTCGTCGATCCGGGCTCGGGCCGGCTCAGGGCGAAATGCATCGCCTGCCGCTATCACGCCTGGACCTACGGGCTCGACGGAAAATTGCTGCGCGTCTTTTCGCAACGGCCGGCACCCGATTTCGACAAGGACGACTATCCGCTCTACGAGGTCGCGCTGGAAGACTGGCGCGGCTTCCTGTTCGTCAACCTCGCGGGTGATGCGGCGCTCTCGTTCAAGGAGGCGATCAGGCGCAACTGGTCGCTGCTGGAGAACTGGCCGTTCGAGACGCTGCGCGCCGGTCATGTCGAGACGCTGCGCATCGGCTGCAACTGGAAGCTCTTCTGGGAAAACAACAGCGAGTGCCTGCACTGTCCCGGCACGCACCCGGAACTGTGCGAGCGCGTGCCGATCTTCGCGCGCGGCCTGTTGGGCGAGCGCGACGACCCGAACTGGCGCGATCATGCCGGCAGCGACGATCCGAAATATCGCGGCGGGCTCGCCGGCGGCGCGGTCACGCTCTCGCTCGACGGCAAGGCGCATGGGACCGTCTTCCCCGGTCTCAGCGAGGTCGAACGCCGCAACGGACAGAATTTCCTCTCGGTGCTGCCGGGGCTGATGCTGATCGCCAACGCGGACTATGTGCGCGCCTATCGCATCCGGCCGCTCGACGTCGCGAGCTGTGAGGTCGAGATGAGCTGGCTGTTCCCGCCCGAGACGCTCGCCGATTTCTCGATCGACATCATGAACAATGTCGCGATCGGCAAGCTGGTGCTCGAGCAGGATGCGAAGATCTGCGAGATCAACCAGGCCGGCCTCGCCTCGCTGCGGCACGAGAGCGGCGTGCTGCTGCCGGAAGAATATCTGCTCAAGCGCTTCCACGACTGGGTGACGGGCGAACTCGGTCGCCCATGATGCGGCAGGGGCGGGGTGACGGTTCCGGCGAAACGGCGGGGCGCATGAAACGGGTGGCGGTCATCGGCAATGCCGGTGCCGGCAAGTCGAAACTGGCGCGCGAGCTGGCGGCGATCACCGGTCTGCCGCTTCATGTCATCGACATGATGCAGTTCCGCGAAGGCGGTGCCGAGGTGCCGCATGAGGAGTTCCTCGCGGCGCATGCGGCCTCGATCGCGCAGGATGAATGGATCGTCGACGGGTTCGGCAGCGTCGAGACGGCCTGGCAGCGTTTCGCGCGCGCCGACACGCTGATCCATGTCGATCCGCCGCTGCCGGCATCGTTCTGGGGCATCACGAGGCGGTTGATCGCCGGTCAGTTCGCCGATCCGCAAGGCTGGCCGAAAGGCAGCCCGGTCTGGCGCAGCAGTCTCAACAGCTACGGCGTTCTGCTGCCCTGCCATCGCGAACTGACGCCGCGCTACCGGCGGCTCGGCGCCGAGATGGGAGACGGCAAGCGCGTCGTCCGGCTGCGCTCTCGCGCCGAGATGCGGGAATTTCTGGAGGGAGTGCGGCGCGA
>Ga0187892_10003832_pt1 | contig 26613 bp, 20 predicted proteins | sample MA1701073metaG_FD_139345 | JGI IMG/M metagenome (GOLD analysis project Ga0187892, IMG submission 139345) | Bio-ooze microbial communities from a basaltic lava cave in the Kipuka Kanohina Cave System on the Island of Hawaii, USA - MA170107-3 metaG ... | reverse complement strand
CTTCATCCGCAGCCTTCTGAGCGAAGGCCGGCTCACCTACGAGACAGTCGACCGCACGGTAGAGGGATTACGACCACGCAAAATCGATCGTGAGGGGCCGACGGGGCTTCTCCTCTCGACGACCGCGGCTGCCCTTCACGTCGAAAACGAAACGCGAGTCATTGGCCTCACGGTGAAGGATGATTGCGAGCAGACTCGTGCGGTACTCGCTTCCTTGGCAAAGGAGCAAGATCGGAAGCCCCTCGATCTCACGCCGTGGCTCGCGCTCCAGGAGTGGATCGGATCCGAGAACTGCGATGTGTGGATCCCTTACGCGTCTGCTCTTGCCGATGCCATTGCACCGCTCGCTGTTCGCCTGCGCCGCGACTTCAAGGCGATTCTGACGCTCATCAAGGCGCATGCGATCCTGCACCAGTCCAACCGTGATCGGACGGCCGAAGGAAAGATCCACGCGAGCCCCGACGACTATGCCGCGGTGCGCGAGCTCGTAGCTGATCTCGTGGGGCAAGGCGTCGAGGCGTCCGTTTCGCCGGCTATCCGCCAGACGGTAAGCAAGACGGGCGAATTGATCACCGGCACGAAGAAAGAAGTCACTACGGCCGAGCTTGCTACCGCGCTCGGGATCGACAAGTCGGCCGCCTCCCGCCGAATCCGCGTGGCCGTTGAGAAGGGCTACCTCAGGAACCTCGAAGAGAAAAAGGGCCGTCCGGCGCGCATCGTCCTGGGCGACCCGATGCCGAAGGAGATCGAGATCCTTCCGCAGGCCGACGATCCGAGACTCAGGCAGTGTGGCACGTGTGCAGAGGGGGAAGGGGGGGAGGGGGGGCCGCCTCTCCCGCAAGGTAAAGACTGAAGGTTTCCCGCGTGGCTTCCTCCCGGAAGGTCGCCTCGCGGAACGTTCGCAATTCAAATCTACTGGCCGAATCCGGGGCGGCCATAGGAGGCATTCATGCCTACGGTTAAAGCAATTAGTTTCCCGCCACCCGTACCCGCCGGAATCTACCGCGCAAGGCTTAAGAGCGTTGCGGAGGCCAAAAACGCGAAAGGCCCCTACCTTTAGTGGAAGTTTGTCGGCACGGGTAACGGCGCCGAGCATGAGTTCACGGGTGTGAGCTCAACTCGAAGTGGGCCAAAAGCTTAGGCGTGAGGATGGGTCGAGGCGGTCGTAGGCCGAACCCTCTCGAACGGCGAAGAAGTCAATCTCGAGTCCCTCGCCCGCCGGGAGGTGAACCTCGTGATCTCGATCGAGGTCCTCGAAGACGGGAGGCACGTAAACAGGGTCAAGGAGGTCGTCCAGCCCCAGGAGGAGGTGCCTTTCTAAGACGGGGGGGGCCCCCCCCCTGTCTCCCCCTGGATGGCGTGCCGAGGTGCCACACCCCCCCCAGTGGCGACCTCGGCACCTTGGCACGCGTTTTCGGGGGGGTATAGGGGGGGAGGGGGGGTACGGCAACTGGCCACGCTTGGCCCAAAGCGACGCATGAACCAGATTGTAGAGCCCGGTCCGGGATTTGAATCGATTGCACGGCGTCTCAGCGCGGAGGCTCTCTTTGAGATCGAGCACGATTCAACTCGGCTAGAAGCGGATCGCGCGGTCGCCAGGGACGAGATCCTTCGTCGAGCCGATTCGATACTGGCCGAGGCCGAAGGATCGGCTCCCCGGATGAACCATGCCGTGATCGAGGTGTTCGAGCGACACGCGAGCTACTGCCCGCCCGGGTATCCCGCCCGCGGCCATCGCCTCTGGAGATTGATCGAAGGCGTACTCTTCTGCGCCACCTGCCATCCGCCGGCGCATGCGGACCTCGAGGCCGAATGGCTTGCGCCACGGGAGGGGGACCACCCTTCAATCAATTCGTGGCGTGGGGGAGAGGGACCGCGATGACCGGGGCCATTCCCTTCACGGACATCACCTTCGCTTGCGGAAGTCCCGAAGACCAGGCGAGTGGACTGTTGGGCTACGTGACGTTCACCCTCGGTCCACTGCGGGTGGACGGGGTCACGGTGCGGCGTGTCGCCGGCTCGCGGCGCCTGGTCCTTTCGTTCCCCTCACGACGCGATAGCCGTGGGAGGCAGCACCCGATCGTCCGCCCCCTCGGGGACCGCGAGAGGCGGGAGGTCGAGCTCGAAATCTTCCGCGCCCTCGGCCTTGGGGAGCCAGCTACGCGGAGCACCCAAGAATGATCGATCTCGCCGCGCTGCTGGAGGACCCGAGGCTTGCGATCGAGCTGCCGCCTGAAGCGGTGGCGCCTCTCCTCGTCCAGTGCGCGGCGCTCCAAGGCATCCTCGCGACACGGCTCGCCACGGTGCCGGCGTCCTCGCAACCGGCGATGGAATCCGCGGCGATGGACACCGATCGATGGCTCTCTGTGGAGGAGGTCGACGAAATCTCGCACCTTGGGAAACAATGGCTCTATCGAAACTGGAGGCAGGTTCCGGGGGCCAAGAAGTTCTCGCCGAAGAGGCTCCGTTTTCTCGAGGCAACCTTCAGGCGGTGGCTCGCAAAGAGGACTTGATTCCATGGCGCGCAGGCTGCTGAGTGGCAAGTCACGATGGCTTTGAATTCCTATGAATGAAGAGGCGACTCTCCAACCTGGTGACGGGGACGCGAGCGTCCGCGGGCGGCGCGGCTTCGGCCGCGTGTACCGCAGAAAGTGGTCGCGGTTCTGGTGGATCCAGTACTTCGCGAAGGGCGAGATTTTCCGCGAGAGTTCCGGTTCCGAGCACCGTCGCGATGCCGTTCGCCTCCTCAGGAAGCGCTACGCCGAACTCGGCGCAGGCCAGGTCGTAGCCACCGTGGCCGAGCGGACGACCTTCAGCGATCTGATCGGCTTCATCCGCGACGACTACCGGGTGAACCAGCGCCGGTCCCTCGAACGCGTGGAGTACTCGCTCAAGCATCTCGGTGCCTTGTTCGGCCTCGACAAGGCGGTGGACATCACCTCGGACCGTATCGCGCGCTACATTGCCGAGCGGCAGGAGGCCGGAGCATCGCTCGCGACGATCGTCCAGGAGGTCGCGTGCCTGAGGCGGATGTTCACCTTGGCGATCCGCGCGGGGAAGGTGGCGCACAAGCCGCACATCCCAACGATCCGGCCGTCGCTTCCGAGGTCCGGCTTCTTCGAACCGGCCGAGTACGAGGCGCTCATGCGGGAGGTGCCCAAATACCTCCGGCCGCTCGTCGAGTTTTTGTATCTGACTGGCTGGCGACTCGGCGAAACGTGTCCTCTCAAGTGGTCGCGAGTGGACTTCACGGCTGGCGTCGTGCGCTTGGAACCGGGGAGCACGAAGAACTCCGAAGGGAGGGAGTTCCCTTTCTCTGCCTTGCCGGCCTTGGAATCGCTCCTTCGCCGCCAGCGCGAGGTGACGACGGCGCTCGAGCGCGAGCTGGGCCAAGTGATCCCGCACGTCTTCCACAACCGAGGCCGGCCTCTACGCGATTTCAGGAAGGCCTGGCGTGCCGCATGCCGGAGGACGCACCTCGTGGGACGAATCCCGCACGATTTCAGAAGAACGGCCGTGCGGAACCTCGAACGTGCCGCCGTCCCGCGGTCGGTCGCGATGAAGTTGACGGGGCACAAAACCGAGTCGGTCTACCGCAGATACGCGATCGTGGCCGACGCGGACCTCAGGGAAGGCGTGGCGAAGCTGGCAACGTTTCACGGGAACATCGAACCCGCCCATCGGTTCACGCCTCTCGCGGCCGATAGAACAGACGCGGTTCAGACACACCTCGGTATTACGCCGGCGCAGGTGCTGAGGAAGGAAGGGGTTTAGGCAATCCTCGTCGCGATCGACTCCGAACCGCTGACGCTGACCACCCAGATCTCCCGGAACCCGGACGTGGCTCCCCCGCGGTCTACTCGAGCCTTGTGCAAGTAGAACCTACAGAAGGGACGCGGCCACGCTTCGACGAGCAAGACCGTGCCTGGCAACCCGTGGCCGTACTTCCTTCTCTTGTGTTCGACCGTCTTCTCGAGCACCTGCTGGTCATCAAGGTGAGGCGTCGTCGGGACGTCGGCGCAGTCGCACCCGATGAACACCGCGTCACCCTCTATCGGAAAAATCTCGATCGAGGGGACATGGTTCAAGATCTCCCTCAAGCCGAGATCCTCGAGGTCCCGCCTCACGTCGAGTCGGAAGTGCGCCGGAGGTTGATTCACCTGGGCGCTAATGAAATCGGCGAATCTGTAGGCGAGATCTTTCGGATCTCGCGGGAGGTCCTTGACGCTCAAGCTCAGGAATAGGCCTCGGAGGCTGTACTCCTGGAGCACCAGCCAGAGGCGGTCCAGGAACTCGTCGGCATTCCGAGGTATCACAACATCGTCGCGAGGGTTCTCCATGCCCTTCACGTGCTGGACGGGGATCCGTTGGTGGCCATCGCGGATGAAGAAGTCTGCGAAGGAACCCTCGGGCACCTGGTCCAGCGTGAAGTTCGAACGGTGTTCCTGGTTGAACGCCGGGAGGAAGACGTTACAGAGCTTGCGAATCTCGTCCGGGGTGATTTCGGCCATGGTGTTTATTAGGCTAACGAGGTCGAGCCTTGGGCGCCAGAGCACCTCAGTGCCTCCAGCCTCGCATAGCCTTCGATTTCCCTCGTGATGTTGGCCAACGTTCCCTCCAGATCGATGATCTCCGCAACGAAGGGATCACACCGACTGAGGCACTTGCCCGAAGCGGCGTCTTTGACGAGAACGATTCCATTGAGGAGAAGGTCCCGAAGGAAGGCAAGGCGGCCGCGTGCGTACACGAACACCTGCGGAGTGCCGTCGTCCACGATGTGAGTGAAGCCGTACGGGTCGAAGTAGAGTCGCTCTTCCGGAAAATCAAGCACGATCTGGGTAACCAGTAGTTTCTCTCTGGACCGGCATACTAGGTTCAGAACGCCATCCTTGACCCCAACTTGGAACACCTCTAGAAAGTCGAACGCATCGTACGACCCCTTCCCGTCAACGGCGATGGCGAGGGCGGGAATTGGTTGGATTTCATCGGACACGACGACCTCCCGCCTCTTTAAGCGCGAGACCAGATCAGCCCCCAAAAGTTCACGGAAGCCCTCAAGTTCGTAGAGGTGCTCGTTGAAGACCGTGCTCATGGTCTTGATTCCCAGTTCCTTCTCGATAAACAACTCGGCCAGAGCCTTCGCAACGGGCAGGTCGTTCTCAAGGCGGAGCATGTCAGCGGGGTCGTCTGGGTCCACGATGGGGTTCGCCGAGGCGTGCGCCACGGCGCACCGTCCTGAAACGTACAGGTATTTCCCCACGTCAGAACTAGAGGCCTGGATCTCATCGATTCTTTTCAGAGCCTGGGCGTCTCGCAAATCTGCAAGGTGAGCATTCACCCAAGCGATGAGCCGAGCCCCGCTGACTTTGATATTGAGGACCTTGAAGAAGCCCAGGAACTTGTACGCCACGCTATTCACCCCAAGTGCTTCCCGGTACAAAGCGAGGGCCAGCCGTTGGTCCTTACTGCTCGGCTCGGGGAGGTAGTCGCACCTGAAGTGCTCAGGTGAGATGGTGATGCCCCTGTAGAGAGATCTCCCAAGCCGGATACGATGGCCGCCTCCCCCTGAGATAACGCGCCGTGCGTGCGCTTTCCACACCCAGGAGAGGGAGCTGAGAAACCGATTCAAGACCGCGCGGGCTTCTTCCGTGGATTCCCCTTCGGTCGTCTGGATTGAAACCGTCGTCAGGAGATCTTCGGTCCCCGGCGTCAGGATGATCTGCCTCCCAGAGAACGGCACGGTCACTTCCGCGGTCGGCCAGGGGATGCCGGTGTCGAGTCCGATCTGAGCCCATTCTTTCATTGGTACAAATCAGGCGCAGTGCCTACACTTATGAGCATGCAAAGGAATACGAGAGCAGCTTCCTTCCTTCCCTTCCTCTCCATGATGCACTCCCTTCCGAGGCACATTGTGCCTCAAAGGAGTGTCCATGGAAATCGTAGGGCGATGGAATAGATCGAATCCGGACGGAACTGCACTGGTCTGCTGAGTCCTTGGCGCCCCGTCGCGTTCCCGGCCGTAACGTTTCTCCATCGCTAAAGAGAGAACAGGACCGTGCGATAGCAGGGTCTCCCAATGTGACGGAGTGTCTTCGCTCGGGCGAGTCGTTGATGAGTCAATCCTAAAAGAGATAGAGGTGCGGTGATTCATATCCGAGATCGCTCACCATAATTGTACGTGTGAAATAGGTTCGCACCGCCTCCCGCTTCTCCTGAGTCCATGAATCATAGTACCTGGGGCAGATCGCGAAGTTCTCAGAGCTGTTCAAGACTAGCCGAGAGATTTCGTATCGTTGGTGCACGCCGTGCGAGTTCAGAATTCGATCCAGAAAGGCGGTGGCATGGGTCGCATCGGACCGCAGAGTGGAGAAAACCACGACGGTCTCAGTCTTCGTCAACGGAAGTACATTGAGGTGCACGCGTAGGACATCGTCTCCAACTCGGATGTGATCGACCGAGAAAACCGAGCAAACAGCAACCGTCGGATTCTCAACGACAAAGCGGATCACGTGATGTGCGACTGCAGAAAACGCGTTCGCTGCGTATGCGACGTCCAAGCGAGACTTGTAAGTGAACATTTCATACGAGTTCGCGATGTGTGCGGTAGCAGCAAGTCCTAACGGGGATTGGGAGTGGCGGGGATCAAGTCCCTGTTCGACTCGGGACATGTAGCGCTGCTGAGCCCGTACGGCGGCCTCAATAGTGGCGTGCAGCTCTCGATAGCCCGCGCGATAGGCGAGCAGAAATAGTTGCTCTGTGCTCACCTCTAATTCTTGATTCTCAATCGGCGCGAATATTTGATGGTCGTGGTGGGAGCATAGCCCTGTGAATGTCGTCGCCATATTCCGTCCCCTCCGTACAAGATCGACTTGGGGTCCTCCGTCGAGCCGGAACCATATGTGGGGGCAAATCACATGACCTCCTCCTTGCTCTTGAGTTGGAGCGGTGATTCCGGCATCTACGGCGTCTTACTACTTTTCCCTTCCTCTAGCACCCTCCGGGCTTCGCTTTCAGACAGCATAATTCGATGAGCCATTGGCAGGAACGCGGTTAATTCCTCACTATATGCGAAGAAGAGCTTGTTTGGCTCCTCGTACATCCTAGGATTCGCCTCGATCCTCTGTTCGAGTATCCGTTGAACTACTTTCTCTGCGACTATCTCAGCGATGAGCACCTTAAAGTGCGCCTGCTTCTCGCCGGGGAAGCCATCCTGCTCCGTTCCACGATACCGAGATAGAACCGGATGGCCCCCGTAGATGTTCAATCGATTCCGCCGAGACTTATCCCATGATGCCCGCCACTGGCCGCCAGATTCAGGGACGATCACAATCTCTACGCCAACCTCCGGGTCCTCCTCAAGCTCGGAGACTTCAACGCGCGCGGTGGTGATCTCTTTGCCATCTGTAGTAGGGACCGAGAGCGATATGGTGGCGTGCTTGCCCACGCCGTAGCCCTTAACTAGCACGTCCCCCCGCCAGATATCGTGGTCAATCACCTCCACCTTCGGAATGTTACCCCGCAGGATGACCACAGAATCGGGATCGCTTGACTCTAAGAGCGTAGTTTCAGTCCAGTCGACCTTCCTGTACTTCCGGCCCTTTGCCACGAAACGAAGGGTCCGCTGGCCGTTATGGTGGACGGTGTACCGTTGCTTCTCGAAGGCGACACCATAAGGGAAATGCTTATAGGGGTCCTCCGTCTCGACGACTTCAAGATGGCGCGACACGGGTAGAATCAGATCGCTTCCGTACTGAACCGTCAGTGTCACCAGGGGGCAAGGTTTAATGCCCTCTACCTCGAAGTATGCCGTCAGACGTTCCGGGTCACGACGCTGCCGCCGAAGGGATGGCCGCTCTGGAGTCACTCTGATGGCGTCGACGTCGTGGCTGACGGTCACCTTCTTCGGGTCGTCCGCGTCCCCGAAACTGACGACCGTATACGCCAGTTGCCGCTTCTCCCCGACCTGGAGCTTCTCGAACTGCGGGTTTAACAGAACGCCTTCCTGAAACAGCGCCGACGCTTCTTCGGGGGTCCTAGGACCAAGGGCCTCACCTTCGATGCGCTCCTTCAAATGGTCGGCTACCACCCTGCTAAGTTCCTTCAGGCGTCGCTTTGTTTCGTCAGTGGGCTGTGCCTGGCTTTCTCGTCGCTCCTCCGCTCGAAGCCTGTCCACCTCCTTTCTCAGTAGCGCCTCGGCCCAGGAGAAGAGTTTCTTGACGAAGGGATGATCCGACCGGTCAAGTCCTGTGCGTCGATTGGGATCGACGATGTCAACCGAATTCCAATCGGGGGGAGTCTCACTGCGGCTTCGGAAGCTTTCGTACTCCAGTTGCAGCTTTCGGATGTGTTCGCATTCCAGACGACCAAAGAAGCGTCTCCCGATAGGATCTTGGTCTAGGTCCGGAGCAAGGCGGGTAACTTCGTGGACAGCCTTTTCATCGCAGACGATGATGCCCTCAGACAAGTCAGTAGACAGTTCGACCGGGGACTGGAACAGGATTAGGCGGGCCTTTGCACCCTCGTAGGGGGGATCAAACGAGTGGCTCTCCTCCATGACCATCTCGCCCGCTGGCTGAGTGTAGGTAACGACTTCCTCGCGCCCGCGCCGGCCATCACAGAGCCGAACCTCTCGGCGCCGGAGGATATCGCGGAGAGCGTAGTGGCGCTGGAGGTCTCGCAGGAGTGTTTCATGCTGTGGCACCTTGCCGGCCTTGCTCACTTGGAGGGTGACGCGCACTCCGCCCTTTCCAGGCTTGATTCCAAACTCCTCGTAGTCCTTCTGAGTCGCACGAATCGATTTCATCACTTTCGCGTCGAACTCCGGGGAGATTTGGACGCAGTGAACTTTCCCATCCTTGATGGACTCGAAAGCCGCTATCCCAAGGGCGACGATATCCTTGGCCCCTCGCCCCATAAACCCGCGCGCCTTCTCGGATGCACCGAATGCCCCATAGCGGAGGATCTTTTGATTCATCTCTTGAACGGTCATCCCGCCCGCCCGGTCCTTTACCAAGACCTCGCCCACTGTCTCGCCGCGTCGACGGGTGACCTCGACCACGATCTTGCCCTTGTCGGTACCGTAGGCGTCGTCACTATTCGTGATGAGTTCAACGAGAGCGTCGACAACCGAGCGAATGGTCAACGCCGATTGCATCTTCAAGTGACGGAGGTCAACCTCCACAGCCCTCTCCTCATCAACTTTCCAGTTTCGGGTCATGCGGGCGCCTCCCTCTTGAGATCTATTCGAAGAAACTCTTGAAGTTCTCCTTGGCAGCTTCCAAGAACTCGACGATGTCTGCTGCGTTGATGGCCTTGGCGGTCGCCAAGAGCTTCTCGTACGCAGCCCGCACTTTTGTGTTCGGCGAGTCCGGGAGGCAGTACAAGAGGTCACTAAAGACATGATCCGGAGTACCTTGAAAGGATCGGCGCCGCCGATAGGCTCTAAAACAAGGACTGCTCGTAACCCGCCGTCTGAATGCGTCCGCGTCGTAAGAAAGGCGAAAGCCAGAAGCCGTACGGATCGCCTCCGCTAGCCGGCGTTCCGCAGCCTTCACGAAATCCACCCCCTCGGGTGTCAGCACCCAGCCGTCCCGACGGTCGTTCTTCGCGCCGACATTCTCCCGGCCCTGGACGAATGAGCGCCCAGCAGTTGCCTTCAGCCGTCGCAGCGCCTTTGCCACTCGCTCCTTGTCGGGGTATTGGGGGTAGCGGCTCCAACGAAAGCGCTGACGACCTAGAGGGTAACGGAATACCTGCGCCGCAATATCCTCCGTGTGAACCGTCCGCTCAGCACCGCCCAGGAGATAGAGGGCATAAAGAACGATCTCGCTGTTGAACAGTTGCTGCGGAGCGCCAGGGGAACTGGATGCTCGCGTTGACGCCAACTTTCGCTTTGGTGGCATTGTTCAGCTCCGCGAGGATTGCATTCTTATCTTCCCGCTCTCCGGGGTCGGTCAACGATTCGGGTCGGACCCAGAGTGCTCGGAAGGAACGATCAACAAGCGGGGAGGACTGCGCCCCGAGCCCTTCAGATACAACCTGTCGAAATGAATCGTGGCGCGGATGCTATGGAAAGCAAGTCGAGGGGTCAAGGATGCCCGATTCGCCTGAAAGACCATCGCTCTGACATCCTCGTGGGCGGCCGGACGGCATTCCGCGCCACGGGTGGCTCGTGATGCCCGAGAATCGCTGGCGTGGTAAAGGGAGATGGTCCTGAACTGGGGCACATCGACCGACACGGCGCGCCCGGTGGCCACACGTGCGCCGACGCCTGCCGAGGTGGGGGAACGCCACCACTCCCGCCGAGGAGCGCGCCCGAGTTGGCCCGTCGCGCCCCTGCCATTGCCGTCCGTCAACCATTTCCCTCGAGAATCATCACAGTCTGAGCACAGGTGAGCCCCGATTTGGTAAACACCTGTACCTTCGGAAAACGCCCCGTTTCGGCCGATTCGTCGTATGTCTTTGTGTCATCAATGGCGGGGGCGCATGGGAATCGAACCCACCTACCGCGTTGTTCGCGCGGCACGCTGGATTTGAAGTCCAGGAGGCCCACCAGGTGCCTGTTCACCCCCGCTTCGATCTAGGCTTGAGTGCCGCGTATTGTCCCGAGGCTTCGTCTCTTTTCAACGGAGCTCTCAACCGCTCGCGGCGAATCGGATAGCGTCCAGGAGCGGCTTCTCCTCGCCCGGGAGAAGCGTCCGGAAATCAAGCAGGACATCGCCACCGTGGACTCGCGAGAAGACCGGCGTCTCCGCCGCCCGCAAGAAGCTCGCGGTCTCTATGGGAGTTCGTCCTTTCAGGCTCACCGCGACAGCCCAGGATGGGAGATCCTGGCTTGGAAGTGAGCCGCTCCCCGCCTGCGCGTCCGTACGGACCAACTTCCCTTCGACCCCTTGCAAGGCGCTGAGCCTCCGCAGAAAGCGCGACGCCCGCGCACGGATTTCGCTGACGGTTGCTGCGATCATCCGGAGCGGCGGGATCGCCTCCCGGGCCCGCTCGGGATCGCGATAGATTCTCAGCGTCGCTTCGAGGCCGGCGAGCGTGACCTTGTCGATGCGCAAGGCGCGGAAGAGCGGATGGCTCCGCACCTTCTCGACGGCCTCTCTCTTCCCGAGGACGAGGCCGGCCTGCGGTCCCCCGAGCAGCTTGTCCCCGCTGAAGCAGACAATGTCCGCACCCGCCACCACCGAATCCGCCACGAGCGGCTCCTTGCGGAAGCCGTAGGGCGAGAGGTCGATGAAACAGCCCGAGCCCAGGTCGCTGACGACCGCGATTCCGTGATCGCGCCCGAGAGCAACCAGCTCGTCGAGCGGTGTATGCCGGGCGAAGCCGGTAATCTCGTAGTTCGATGTGTGGACCTGGAGAAGAAGGCCGGTCTGAGGCGTGATCGCGCGGCGGTAATCGTCGATGTACGTTCGGTTCGTCGTGCCGACCTCGACAAGTTTCGCCCCGCTCTCCTCCATCACGTCTGGAATGCGGAATGCGCCGCCGATCTCCACCATCTGGCCGCGGGAGACGATGACTTCCTTCCCGCGCGCCAGCGCAGCAAGGATGATCAGCGTCGCGCCGGCGTTGTTGTTCACCGCTGTGGCCGCTTCAGCTCCGGTCAACTCCCGGAGCAGATTCGCGACGTGGACCTCGCGGCGGTTTCGCTCCCCGGTGGCGGTGTCGATCTCAACCAGCGCATAGCCCTCCAGGGCGGCATCGATCGCCGCTCGCGCCGATTCCGAGTAGACCGCGCGGCCGAGACCAGTGTGGAGGATGATCCCCGTGGCGTTGATCGCGCGCCGGTACGCGGGGCGGCTGCGCTCCGTCAGGCGCGATTCGACCTCGCGAGCGATTCCCTCGGGCTCGAGGCGACGAGCCAGCGCTTCGGCGCGTGCCACGCCCTCTGCGGCGGAGGATCCCCCGTCTTTCTCGACGGAGAGAATTGCCCGCCGCAACCCATCGAGAACGGTTCGCACGGCGCGCGCAACCTCAGGACGGGGATGGCGGGCCGCCAGGGCCTCGATCGTGGGCTGGCGGAGGACCTTCTCGACTTGCGGGAGGAGCCGGAGGAGGCTCGCTCCCCGCGGCGGGGCCGCGGGACCAAGCCGTCGCGCGTGCTTCATGGGAGCGAGATTGTACACGTTTCAGCCTGGTTGTCAGCGACGGGGGGGATTAGAATCCCGCCCGCGATGCGAAGCGTGGAGGCCTGGGTCGGAGCCCGGGGGGTGGAGAGAGTCTTGCGGCAATGCCCCTTCGTCCTGTTCGTCGTCGTCGCTGAATTCTCGGCGAATCTCTCGGTCGCCGCGCAAGCTCCCGACGATGCATTGAGCGGAGCGCTCCGCCTCAAAGAAGAACGCCGTCTCGAGGAATCGATCCAGCGGCTCGAGACGCTCTCCCGCTCCCCCGGTGGCGCTGGCCCAGAAGAGAAGAAGTCCGCCGGCCCGGGGGCGGACGAGAAAGTCGGCGAGGCCCCGCCGGGAGCAGCGCAGATTCTGGCCGAGCTGGAGGCCATCGATGCGCGGCTCCGTTTGGGGCGGAGGGATGGGCTCCAGGCGCGGATCGACCGGCTGAGGCACGACTTCCCCCGCCATCGCGAACTCCTCGCTCGCGCCCGAGCGCTCGAATTCATCCTCGTCATGAAGAACGGACCCCTCCTCGAGCCGAACGCGATCGCTCGCGCCGACCTAGGGAGCCGCTTCTTCGAGCGATTCCTCTCCACGCGCGGCGGCTCCCGCCGCGCAACGGTGCCCCTCGATCGCCCCATCCGCTTCCTCTGCGATCTCAACCTCGCTACGGAACGTCGCACGGGTCGCACGGAGAAAATCCATCCGGTCGTGCTCTTGGGTTTCGTTGGCCGCGACGATCTCCAGGGCGCGCGCCTCCAGGCCCTTCAGCGGGCCTTCGACCACTTCGAGCGCGACCCGAGGGCCCTCTTGTGCCTTTTCGTCTTCGCAGGCGAAGGGGAGCTTCCCGCGGTTCAGACCGCCGAAGGCCCCCTGAGCCGCGCCGCGGTGTTTTGGATCCGGGGGACGCCCGCCGCTCTTGCCGACGCCCCCGTGCGGACGCGCTACGAATGGCTCGCGGGTCCCACCTTCTTCTTGATGGAGCCCGGGGGGCTCTTCAAGAGCTGGCGCTGGCCCCACGAGGGTTGGGATGGCTTCCTCGTGGACATCCAGAGCGAACTCGACAAGATCCCGCCGCCAAAAACTCCGAAGGCCGCGCCGTCCAAAAAAGATGACTGATGTCCCGAAAGTCGTGCTCTCCCGCGCCTATTTCACGGTGGGGAATTCGGAGATCCGCAGGCGGGTCGAACCATAGGGGATCAACTCGACCGTCTCGATCTCCTGCGAAGTCTCCGCGGGGCTGCGAGGGGTCTCGCCGGCCGAATTGTCTTCGAGAACCCAGCTCAGAATCCGCCTTCCCTTCGTTTTGAGGACGACGGGCGCGGTCGACTGCGCGAACGGAATCGCGCTGACCGGCGCCCGCACGACTTCGATGGAGCGCTCGGGCGCCTCGCGGTCGAGGACGAGGCCGTAATTCCACGGACTCGCCGGGTGGATTTCCCAATCGGCGTGCGGGTACTGAGAAAAGCGGAATGTTCCCTTTTCGGCCTTCGGAATCTGCCGGTAAAGCTCACCGAGCTTCAGCGAGAACACCAGCGGCCCGCGCAGGATCGCCGCCGCGCCGTTGAAGCGCTCCTCGGTGCGGAGCTTCATGGGAAGGTTCATTGAGACGGTGTCCCCATCCTTCCAGGAGCGCTCGATGCGGTGGAAACCACCGGCCTTCGCTTCGACCGAGGTTCCGCCGACGGAAACGGTCGCACCCGCCGCCCAGCTCGGGATACGAAGCAAGAGGGGGAAGCTCGCCGCCTTCGCGATCTGGACGGAGAGCCGCACGGCCCCATCAAACGGATAGTCGGTGCCCTCGACGATCGTCACCTCCGTCGCATCGCTTCCGGCGGCGCCGACGCGGGCCTTCACGGTCGATGGGCCGTAGGCCACCGCCGCGAGGCCGTTGTCTGGCGTGGCCATCCATAGGTGCGCGACGAATTTCGGCCATCCCTGGTGGAAATTGGAGGTGCAGCAGCCGAAGTTGGGCTCGACGCCGTAGATGTTCGACGTGTCTCCGTTGGTGCTCCAGCGGCGCTTGGCCACGCTGACGAGCACCTGGTTGGCCTGCTGGTCGTACTGGTGGCCCCACATGTCGGGCGTGCAGGTTCCGGGCTGGCCGTTATACGCGAGCATCTCCAGGCGGTCGGCGAAGACCGGATCGCCGGTGACGCCGAGGACGTTCTCCAGCGAGAACATGAGCTCCACGATGCCGCAGAATTCGGTCCCTTGCGTCGGGCGCGGCCCCGCGAGGTGTTCGTCACCCGCGAAGCGCCCGCCCACCTGCCCGTGATGGAGGTCGAGGCTTCTGAACCCTTCGTAAACCGCCCGCTTGTGCTTCTCGTCCCCCGTCAAGGCGAAGCGGAGGGCGGGGTATTTCACCGCCATGGCGATGTTGACTACGTGGGTGAGATGGCCGTGCTTGACGCCCTTCTCGATGACTTCGCGGGGAAACGGGAAGGCGAGGAAGTAGCCGGCCCAGTCGAAGCTGTTTTCGAGAATGGACCTCGCCGCCTGGATCGCTTCGGGGCTCCTCGTCCGGTTGTAATACCAGTAGGCGGTGACGACGTTCTCGCCGGCGCGCACGCCCCGCCACTCCCGGTCGGGCCAATCGGGGGGATTCGAGGCGAGAAAGCGGATGTAGCTCCCGATCAAGTCGAGCGCCCTCCGGTCGCCGGTGGCATCGTGGTATTGAGCCAACACTTTGAGAGCGACGGCCAGCGGCCAGCGGTCCTTGTTCTTGGCGGGCCCGAACCAGCCGTTCGGCTGGCCGCTCTTCAGCATCCACTCGACCCACGGGCGGGTCTTGGCGATGAGCCGCGCATCGTCGAGGAGATACGCCAGAGGCAGGAGTCCGTCGAGATAGTAGGGGCCGCGTTCCCAGCCCTCTCCCGAGCCGCCCAGCCACGCGGACTGAGGCCCGAGGTCGGTCCAGAACTCATCGAGGTGCCCCGTGAGGCCGTTGGCCTGAATGACGAGCTGGTCCCGCAGCCAACCGGAGGGTTTCACAGACCCGAGCGGCAGAGGTACGAGCGCCGCCGCTTGGAGCGGCGCAGCCGCAGAAGGATAGTGCGCGTTGGCGGCGTCGACCTCGACGGGCGAGATGGAAAGAAGGAAGGCGAAGGCGATCCGGCCGGAGGTTTTCACGGTGCGTCTCCTTGTCGTTTGTCGCTCGAAGGGTCTACTGCTCCGTAGAGTCCGGCTTCGGGTCGATGCGCGGGAGCGGGAAGAGCCTGGAAGGCGCGTGCTGTTCGGCCATCAAGCGTTCGATGCGCGCGACGATCTCCGGATGGTCGGCCGCCACATCGCGGCGCTCCGAAGGATCCTCCTTGAGGTCGTAGAGTTCCGTCCGCGGGGGCGAGGGTTTCTCGCCCGCCTTTGGCGCGAGGTTTGTGCGGATCCCCTTCCAGTCGCCGATGCGTGCGCTCTGGAATCCTCCATAGCCGGCGAACTCTCGGTAAAGGAACGGCCGCGGCTCTTGGGTCTCTCCGAGAAGCGTCGGTGCGAAACTGATGCCATCGATGCCCGAGGGAACGGCTGAGGGCGCGTCGATGAGGTCGAGGAGCGTCGGAAGCCAGTCCTCGAATCCGGTGACGCGCTCGCTGATCGATGCCGCGGCGATTCTCCCCTTCCAGCGGACGATGAGGGGGACGCGGATCCCTCCTTCGTAGAGGGAGCCTTTCCGGCCGCGCAGCGGACCGGCGGACTCGAAGAAATCCGAGTCGGAGCCGCCGAGGCGGTCGAACAGGGGCCCGTTATCCGACGTGAAGATGAAAATCGTCCGCTCGCCGAGACCCAGCTCGTCGACGAAGGACACGATGCGGCCGACGTCGCGGTCGAGGCGGGTCACCATAGCGGCATACGCGGCGCGCGGAGCGAAGTGGGGCAGGTAGGAGTTCTCCCCGGCGTACGGAGGATCGGGCCACAGCCCGCGGTACTCCGCGAGCGAGTCCTCGGGCACCTGGAGCCCCAGGTGAGGCACCGTCGTCGCGAAGTAGAGGAAGAACGGGCGAGAGCGGTTCTCGCGGATGAAACCGAGCGCCTCCTGGGCGATTCGATCCGGCGCGTATTCGCGGCCCACGTAGGCTCCGTAGCTCGCCTCCAGGCATGGATCGACCGTTGTGGGCAGCTCTTGATGCGCTTCGAAGGGCGGATTCTCGATCTCCAGGCGGCAGCCGTCCTCCCAGAGATAGGAGGGGAAATGGTTGTGGGCGTGGCGCTGGCAATTGTAGCCGAAGAACCGGCCGAATCCCTGCCGTTGCGGATCGCCTTCCGACTCGGGATAGCCGAGTCCCCACTTTCCGAACGCGCCCGTGGCGTATCCGCGGTCCCGGAGGATCTCCGCGAGGGTGACCGCGTCGTCGCGAAGGGGTGGTTGGCCTTCGGGCCTCACTTCCTTGTTGTTTCGGATCCAGGAATGGCCGGGATGGAGGCCGGTCAATAGAACGCAGCGCGAAGGGGCGCAGACCGCGCTCCCGGCGTAGTGCTGCGTGAAGCGCATCCCCTCCGTAGCGAGGCGGTCGAGGTTCGGCGTGCGGATCTTTCTCTGGCCGAAGCAGCCCAGATCGGCGGAGCCGAGGTCGTCGGCGAGCATGAAGACGATGTTGGGGGGGCGCTCGGGAGCCGCTTCCTGCTCCTCGCACTTCCCTCGAAGCGCGGCGAGGATCAGAAGGAGGCCGACTCGAATCGTCTTTGGCATGGCGACATAGATATCTCGAACTCCCCCGCGGGCACAAGTGGCCGGTTTGCGGTGCCCTCGTTGGCGGCGCGGGGGCGCCTGTGACGTCGCCGCGCCATGGCGGGTCGCGTCGCGGCGTCGTATCCTGTGCGCCCATGGTCAAGCTGGCCTTCGGCGTCGAGCCCTCGAATCGCAAGTTCCGCCTGCGGTTGGCTCGTTACGCCTATCTCGCCCGTACGCTCGCGGAGTTCCTCCCGGAGGGGCCGAGCCGGGTTCTCGATACCGGCTGCGGGAAAGGGAGAGTCGGCCTCTACTGGCGGCATATGGGCCCGCCCGAAAAGCGGCCGAGCTTCGTCGGCCTCGACCTCTCGCCGAACCGGCTCGGCATGGCGCAAGCGCGAGGATACGACCAGATTCTGCGGTGCGACCTCCTCCAGCGCTGGCCGCTTGTGGACGAGAGCTTCGATGCCGTCGTCTGCGAGCAGGTTCTCGAGCACTTCGGCGACGAGGACGTCCGGTATCTCTTGAGCGAGATGCGCCGCGTCCTCAAGCCGGGGGGATTCGCCCTCATCGGAACGCCGGTCTTTTCGCGCTTCGCCCTCTGGCTCTCCCCGATCTGGAAGCGGATCAATCCCATCTTCAAGCGGATGCGAGGCCGCCAGCCCGCGCATCTGCAGCATTTCCTCCTCGAAGAGTTGGCCCGTCGGATCGAGGGGCAGGGGCTCCTTCCCGAACGAAAGTGCGGCTTCCGCCTGTTCTCGCTCCCCCGCTCCTGTCTCGAGGACTACGAGTGGTATTACCGGGTCCACCGCTGGCTCGGCGCTCGGTGGCCGGGGCTCTGCATCGAGGCAAACGTGCTGGCGCGCAAGCCGCGCTACTCAGCGGCCGGCTCGTAGACGGCCCCGCGGACGATCGTATGGCTGACACGGCCGGAGAACGCACGTCCTTCGAACGGCGACCAGCCGGCCCGGGTCTTCAGCATCGAGCGGCGGATCGAGACCGGCCGCTTCGTGTCGAGGATCGTGAACGAGCCGACGTGCCCCTCCTCGATGCGCCCGCGCTTCTCGCCGCTGAAGCGGGAGAACACCGCCCCCGGTCGCTCCGCCGCGGTGCGGCGCAAGACGTCCCACGGGATTCCTCGCTCGCGCAGCCAGAAAAGGAACGGCCCTGACGTGTCGAGGTGGGGGATTCCCGAGATCCCCCGCTCGTTCTCCGCCAGCGAGTGTGGAGCGTGGTCGCTCGCCAGGAAGTCGATCTCGCCGCGGCGGAACGCGTCCAGAAGCGCGTCGCGATCCTCGTGGGGCCGGATCGGCGGATTGCACTGGAAGAAACCGCACCGCGGGTCCCGCTCGATGTCCTCGAGCGAGAAGAAGAGGTGGTGCTGCGTGACCTCGCAAGTCGCCTGAATGCCGCGGCGGCGCGCGGCGCGGATCGCCTCCATGCCGCCGGATGTCGAGAGGTGGCAGATGTGCGGCTCGAAGCCGATCTCTCCGGCGAGCCGCAGCGCCAGCTCCACCGCGCGCACTTCCGCCTCGGCGGGGCGCCTCTCGGCGTGCGTCGAGCGGTCCTTGCGCTCGCGGAGGACCTCCGGCGACTCGGCGTGAAAGCCGACCCACTGGCAGCGATAGCGCTCGAGCGCCTCGCGCAGCGCGGATTCGCTCTCGAAGTAGAGGTCGCCGACGCTCGGGCCCATGTAGACTTTGTAGGGCACTGGGCGGCTCAGCGGGCTTGTGCGCGGGCCGATGCCGGCGTAGAGGAGCACATCGACCGGCGAGCGGGACGCCAGCTCGACCTTCGCGCGGTAGCTCTCGTCGTCGATCGGCGGACGCGGGTTGTTGGGCATGTCGACCACGGCCGTGACGCCGCCCTGAATCGCCGCCGCGCCGCAGCTCCGGAAGTCCTCCTTGTAGACGTCTCGGCCTGTCGAGTCCTCGCGCGCGTGCACGTGGAAGTCGATGAGGCCCGGGAAGATGACCGCGCCGGCTCCGAGGACGAGGTCCGCGCGCCCCTCGGGAGCGCTCACGCGCCGCGTCAGCCCCGTCGAGAGGTCGATCTCGATCCGCCGCGGCCGGATTTCCCCTTCGGGGACGGCCGCGGGGCCTTCGATCGTCAGAATCTTAGCCATCTCGGCTCATGATAATCGCCGATGCGGTGGGGGAAAGGCCGCGGTTCGGACCTCCGGCGGGCCTGGATCGACGGAGATCTGCCCGCTACCGTGCGCCACATGTGATGAGACTCTTCCTCCGGGACCGCTGAACTTGCGTGCCATGACCTCCTGAACGTGTAGGCGTCTCGGGGATTTCCTGACATTGCTGACTTTCGGGACGTTCCGAGGGGGAGAGCGGTTATCGACAAATGAGGCGACCACTTGCACGCGAATTAGAATTCCTGGAAGCGATAGGGTAGATTCTGAAAGGAATGCGGAGAGGGCTTGAGGGGGCTTCCCGCTCTGCGGGAGACCCGGACCGGGCGGTCCGGGACGACTGGGTAGCGAAGCGAGGAGTCGGCGGATGTTGATGGGTACGGTGCAAACTCGCAGCCGAATTCCGTTCCGTGCACGAGGCCTCAGTCTCCTGGAGCTGATGATCTACGTCGCGGTGCTGGCCACCCTCGCCGTCCCGCTCGGGATGATCACCGTCAGCAGTTCGCGGGCGGCGGCCGAAGGGGACATGTTCTCCAAGGTCCTCGAGAGGAACCGAACGGCCCTGAACCGAGTCATCGCGGATTACCGCTCGTCTCGGAACGGGACCACTCTGATCACGAACGGCGGAAAGACCCTCCAGTTCACGTCCACGACGGGGTTCGACGGCACAGCGCCCATCGCCGGTCCGGTCATCCGGTACGTGATGCGGCTCGACCCGGCCGAGGCCGCGAACGGACTCGACGACAACAAGAACGGGTTGATCGACGAGAGCATTCTCGTCCACATCAACCAGACGACTCTGGTCGAAACCGTGATCTCCTACGGGCTGAACACCGCGGCTTCTTCCTTCGTGGCGAACGGGGCGGGAATCACGGTCAACTTGGTCCATGCGGGAACGACGCACGCGACCAGCGGGAACTACGAAGTTCGCCGCGCGGTCAACGTCTTTCCGCGGAATTGAGGAGGCTCCTCATGGAAGTCGTCCATCGGACTGCGGAGCGGCGAGGAGCGCGGGAACGGGGCAACACTCTGGTGGTCTGTTTCCTGGCGGTCACGGTCATGGCCGCGTTCGCTTCGGCCCACATGATCGTGATTCAGAAGAACGTGCGGCAGTCGAACTTCATGAACGAGATCGGCGAGATGCGCCGGTTGGCCGACGGCGGGCTCAACCTGGCGCTGCACGAGTTGAACTTCGACGTCGGTAGCGGCGATGGGAACATCGGCACCGAAGCCTGGACAACCGCCAACGATCTGGGGCGCGATGGCGTCCCTTCGACCGGCGATGAGGGAGAAATGGACGGCATCCCGACCCCCGGCGAGCCGAACTGTCCGGGAGTGCCCGTCGGGTTAGCCGCCAAGGGGATGCGACTGCTCGTTCGCTCCTTCGACACGTCCTGGCCCAGCGTCAAGCGGATCGTTTCAACTTCCTATAACTCGACCTCGATGGCGGTCGTGGAAGTCTATGCACGCGAAGCGGGGGGCGGAGTCCCCGGCGTCGGCGCCGTCTACGTCGAGCCGGGAGTGGTCCTCGACTTGAACGGAAACGCATTCTTGATCGATGGCCACGACACGAACCCGGACGGCTCCGCCGGACCCGAAGCGGCGTTGCCCGGCCTCGCCACGGAGACGGGTTCTCCGGCCGGATCGAACGCGAGCGACCTGGCCGACCAGGTGCCGAGCGGTAGGGAGGACCAGATCATCGGCCAGGGAGGGATCCCATCCATCGGCGAGTCGGGGGCCGTGGATTTCGATACGATCTTCAACGCGTTCAAGGCATCGGCCACGAACATCGTCATCCCCGGCACGTACAGCAACGTCGTCTGGGGGGACTATGCGACATCGGACAACAGGGTGACCTACTGTAACGGCGACCTCCACCTCTCGGGCGACGGCAGCGGCTCGGGGGTGCTCATCGTCGAGGGATCGCTGACGATGTCGGGCAAGTTCACGTTCGTCGGGCTCGTCATCGTCAAGGGCGACGTTCGGCTGACGGGAGGCGGGTCCGGAGTCCACATCTTCGGCTCGGCGATGATCGGCCAGAGCTTGACCGCCATCGACGTCGATCCGGAACTGGGCGTGAGCGGAAACGCGGATATCAAGTACAGCTCGGTGGGGCTGGCCATGGCCTCGGGGCTCATGGGAACGACCTACAGCGTCCTGTACTGGAACGACATCAAGTGAACGGCCATCCGGCCGGCGAAATCGGAGGGAATCGAGGTTCGCCATGCGACCTGAATTGAGCGCGGCCTCCGTTTGGTTGCTCTTCTGGTTCGCCGCCGCCCCCTTGCGGGGAGCGGAATCGCCGGGATGGTACACCGTCGAGCTGAAGACGGGCGCGAGCCTGACGGCGAAGCTCCTCTCTCAGGAGAAGGACTCCTGCGTCTTCAGCTTCCAGGGAACCATGATGCGGCTCGATCGGAACGATGTCCGCAGGCTCGAGCGCGTGACCTCTCCCTCTCGACCGGTGGAGGCGCCCGCTCCTTCGACGGCCCACTCCTCCACGGTCGCTCCCGTCGGGAAGGGAACGGAAATCGAGGCTCCTCAGCCGGGGCAGACCGCCGAGAACGAGGAGCGGTTGGAGGCGATTCTCGATTCGATCGAGCGGCTCGCCTCGACCGAAGATGATGGGGCGCGGCACGCCTACGTTCACCTACAGAAGGAATTCGTTCTCGCCAGGCCGCTCCTCCACGTCGCTCTGCGGCATCAGAGCCCGCGCGTGCGGTCGCTCGTCGTGAAGCTCCTCGGCGAAAAGGGGACCGCGGCGGAGGATCTCCCCGCCGTATCGACCCTCCTGAGCGACGAACGGGCCGCCGTCCGGCTGTCGGCCGTCATGGCGGTCCGCGCCTTCGGCCCCGACGGCTTCGCGGACCTGATGCGCTACGTCGAGACGGAGACCGTTCCCAACAACCGCAAGATCGCGGTCAAGACCTTCTACCGGTGGAAGGAGAAGCGGGCCCTCGTTCCGCTGGCCATGCGACTCAAGAGCGAGAACGACGATGGCGTCAGGAACTTCATCGTGGACACCCTCGAAGGGATCTCGGGCCTGAAGCTCGGCCGGGATCCCGCGACCTGGACGGCGTACCTCACGCAGCAGGAACACGCGGAAGCCCTGGAGAGAATCATGCGGATTTCCGCCCCGCGCCCCGCGAATGAGGGAGCGCTGGAAAGCGGAGAAGCCCGGGAGTGACACCTATGAACCTGAGGCGAACGATTCGGGAGAGGGAGGAGGGCATCCTCCTGCTCGAGCTCATCATGGCCATCACGATCTTGACGATGGGGATCCTGGGCTTCCTGACGGCATTCCACGCGAGCTTGAAAGCCGGTCAAGAGCTCGGGACCCGCGACCAGGCACAGGCGTCGTTCGAATCCGTCGTGGAGACCCTGAACGCAGCCGATTTCTCGACCCTCTACTCCACCTACGAGGCTGCGACCTTCCCCGTGAATGGGCTCGTCGATTCTTACGGCAGTCCCGCGGTCATCCGGGTCGACTTCCATGTCAACGAGACCACGATGCCTTCCGAGTTCGGCCCGATCGGAGACATCGACGGCGACGGGGCGATGGGCACCGTGGATGCCTCCACGAGCTACGTGATTCTCCCCACACGTTTGACCTTGACCTACGAGATGACCCACGGCACGGAGACCAAGGAGATGTTCCTGGTCCTGGGCTCGGGCTGGTGATCAATTCTTGAGAGCCCGCTCCGTCGCCTGAAGGAGAGCCTCAGCGGAAACCGGCTTGCCCGTCGCGTGCTCCATCCATAGGTCGGGAGCAACGCTCCCATATGAGGCCATCCGCTCCACTTCCGCGCCGAGGTTCTTCCCCCTCATGTGCTCTTCGATCTGAAACGCGATCAGGTGCCCGAGCGGGTAGTCGGGCAAGTACATCATCAAGCTCACCATATGCGAGTAGACGCCGAGAAGGACCCCATCCGCGCCCCCGAGGACGGGAGCGTAGTGGCGGTTCCAGAGGTCGCGAGCGACGGCGAGCGTCGACTCGCGCAGCTCAGCGGGGGTACCGTTCGGGTGATCGTACATCCAGCGCCAGATGCGGATGTCGACCAGCGCGGGACCCGAGATCTCGTAGGTCTGCCAGAAGGCGTTCAGGGTCCGCATCCTCTCGCTGCCGGCGTCCGGTTTTTCGAGGCCGAGCAGCTCCAGGTCGCGCTCCTGGAACACGAAGGCCAGCGCTTCAGTGAAGCTGTTGTTGGGAACGCCGGCCAGGAGGGTGTGATCGACGTGGTAGAGCGAGAAGACTTGCTCGACGTTGTGCCCCAACTCGTGGATGGCGACGTTGAACCCCTTGTAGTTCATCCCATCCTTCTCGAACCTCGTGCGCAGGCGAGGTCGGTCTCCCCGGCGCATCGCCGGCATTGCGTGGCCGGCTCCCCGCGAAGGATCGACGGCGATGCGGCCCGCCAGCATGCCCGCGCGCTCGGGGGTGAAGCCGAGGGCGGTCAAGATCCGGGGCATATCTGCGTGGAACGCTCCCGGGTCGGGGTAGCGACGGCGGACGCCGGCATCCAGATCGGCTTCGGCGTGCTTGCCGCGGGCGAGGAACCCGTTGTACCAGATGTCGAATGGCTCGAGTTTCCTGCCGAGCCGCTCTTCGATCCGCCGGGCCACGCGGGGCACGAGCGGGGAGGTCAAGATGGCTTCGAGCAGCTTCACGACCCGGTCCTCGGGCATCTCCCGCATCTCCTCGAATCGTCGCGCGATCAGCGTCGGCGCCGCCGGGGAAAACGGGTCCGCCTTTCGCGCCGCGTGAAACGTGGCGAGGAGGTGCGCGTAGCGCGTGTCGGGCTCGCGATCCGCCCTGGGAGCCGGGTCCGAGGATCCCGCCGGCGCGTTGGGCTCCACCGTTTCCGCCGGCGCGGATCGGACGGCGTTGGACCCAGGGAGCCAGTCGACCCTCGGGTTGTTGATGACCGCACGCGGGATCGTCTGGGTGATGATGCGATCCATCACTTTCGCGATGAGCGCCTGCTTGGTGATGCCTTCGGGCTCGGCATAACGGGCCTTCAGCTCGTCGCGCAGGTTCCAGTGGCTGATGAGCCTCAAGCCGCTCGGAAAGAGCCGCTTTCCGTCCTCGGTGAGAAGGTGGTGCATCCAGATGTTGTACTCGGCGATGTACGCGTCGCCGTCCGCCGATGCCTTGCTGATCGCCTGGTTCACCGCGGCCGGGACGCGCTTCGAGAATCGTTGAGCGAGCCTCGCCTCTGCCCACTGCCGCCTCGTCCAGTCCTTGCCCCGCTCCAGCCGTTCGGCGAGGGTGGTCACCGGAAAGTTGAGGAGAACGACGAAAGCGGCCTTGGAGGCGAAGAGGTCATCGACCAGGTGGGCCCACGGATCCATGCCGGCGAAGATCCGGTCGATGGCGAGGAGCGGGCCGGTGTCGAGGTCCGTCGGGCCGCGTAGCTCGCGAGCGATCTCGTTCAGATGTCCGTCGGTCTCCTCGAGGACCTTCTGGAAACGCAAAAACGCCGCTTCGAGGTCCTCCGGCCGCGTGATGAAATGTTCGCGCGCGAATTCGGCGAACACGGCTGCGTCGCCGTCCTCGGATCGCCAGAGGCGCGCCGCCTGGGCGAGTCCGCGCTCGATGCGCGCGAGATGCGGCCCGCCGTGGCGGCTGATGAGCTCTTCCTGGAGCTTCTGAAGGGCTTCCGGGCTCACGGAGAGGGCATTTTGTGCCGGAAGGAAGACTGGCGCCAGGGCGAGAACGAACGGGGCAAGAAGGAGGAACCGGATGCTCGACGGCGTGCTGCTCATTTGACAGATCGTAACCGTTCACCCGGCACTTAATTCACTACCAGGGCGAGGCACGAACCACGGAGTGCGTCACCCCCGCTCGGCCGCCCCGCAGACCGCCGATCACCCCCTTCAGGGAGCCTGCGTGGCGACTGAACGCACGTTCAAGTAACCGTTCTCGGGCCGCCAGGCCCGGTGAACGGTTACGACAGATCAATTGACCGCGGGCAGGGCTTACGTCATTTTATGTTCCCTGGCTGAGATGAACCGCTCCCGAGCTAAAAAGCAAGCCGCCATACGGTTCGATGCGGCGATCCTCCGTGCGCTACGCCGCCTTGCCGATCGAACGGGACGTACGATCTCCGATGTGGTCACGGAGGCGGTCCTCCAAAAGCTCAAGGAGGCGGATGAGGAGGGCGAATCCGCACACGAGCGCCACCGCGAGGCCGCGGCGTTCTTCGCGGAGGCTGCGAAGAGCTTCTCGGCGCGGAGAAGGAAGCGAAAACCCTGAGCGAAAGGGGGTTGGCAACCTCCGGGCCCCTCCTTACCATCTGCGCCTTCTTCCGACCCATCATCGAGGAGCCGCGATGGCATACCGTCCGAAGATCGTCGAGCCCAAGTGGCAAGCCCGCTGGCAGGCGGAGCGGACCTTCCAGGTCGTCGAGGACCCCGGCAAGCCCAAGTTCTACTGCCTCGACATGTTTCCGTACCCATCGGGCGCGGGGCTCCACGTGGGCCACCCCGAGGGCTACACCGCTACGGACATCCTCTGCCGTGCGAAGCGGATGCGTGGGTTCAACGTCCTCCACCCGATGGGCTGGGACGCATTCGGCCTTCCCGCCGAGAACTACGCGATCAAGACCGGTACGCACCCCGCGGAGACCACTCGCAAGAACGTAGAGACTTTTCGGCGCCAGATCAAGGCGCTCGGCTTCTCGTACGACTGGAGCCGCGAGATCGACACGACCGACCCCGCGTACTACCGCTGGACGCAGTGGATCTTCCTCCAGATCTACAAGAAAGGGCTCGCCTACGAGGCGATGGCTCCCATCAACTGGTGCGAGTCGTGCAAAACCGGTCTGGCCAACGAGGAAGTGAAGGACGGTGTCTGCGACCGCTGCAGCGGCCCCATCGTCAAGCGGCGGATCCGGCAGTGGATGCTCCGGATCACCGCTTACGCCGACCGTCTCCTCGAGGATCTCGATGAGGTCGACTGGCCCGCCTCGACGAAAGAGATGCAGAAGAACTGGATCGGCCGTTCCGAAGGCGCCGAAGTCGACTTCGCCGTGTCGGAGGGCCCCGCGAACGGGCGCAAGATCTCCGTCTTCACGACCCGCCCCGACACGCTCTTCGGCGCCACGTACATGGTCCTCGCCCCCGAGCACCCGCTGGTGGACGCCGCGACGACCGCGGACCGGCGCTCCGGCGTCGAGGTGTACCGCCGGCAGGCGGCGCTCAAGAGCGACCTCGACCGGACGGACCTCTCCCGCGAAAAGACCGGAGTGTTCACGGGAGGCCACGCCACCAATCCGGTGACGGGCAAGCCGATTCCCGTCTGGGTCTCCGATTACGTCCTCATCTCCTACGGCACGGGCGCGATCATGGCCGTGCCCGGGCACGACCAGCGCGATTGGGAGTTCGCCCGAAAGTTCTCTCTTCCGATCGTCGAGGTGGTGAGCGGAGGAGACATCACGAAGGAGGCGTACACGGGCGATGGGATCCTCTGCAACTCGCCCCTCATCGATGGCCTACCCGTACCGGAAGCGAAACGCAAGATCACGGACTGGCTCGAGAAGAATGGACTTGGTAAAGGGGCCGTCAACTACAAGCTGCGCGACTGGGTCTTCAGCCGACAGCGCTACTGGGGAGAGCCGATCCCCCTCAGGCACGTCCAGTCGGGTGAGGGCCGGACGGAGGTGCGCCCGCTCGATGAGGGCGAGCTGCCGCTCCTT
>Ga0187892_10003830_pt1 | contig 26637 bp, 24 predicted proteins | sample MA1701073metaG_FD_139345 | JGI IMG/M metagenome (GOLD analysis project Ga0187892, IMG submission 139345) | Bio-ooze microbial communities from a basaltic lava cave in the Kipuka Kanohina Cave System on the Island of Hawaii, USA - MA170107-3 metaG ... | reverse complement strand
TCCCTGATGATGGGCGTGAAAATAAAATCGTCGTACTCCTGAAAATGGAGCCCGATGTGAGAAGGCGACGGCGAGTACCATTTGATTATGAGCTCCTGCAAACGGTTCTTTTGTTTCGGCCTCGGGATATTCGGAGAAAGGAAAGCCGCCTGGTGAGACAGCGAGACAGAGGGGGCGCCCCTCAATTTTGATGACCACGCAGTGATAGGCTCGAAATCGCTTACCACCAGGTCGTATTTGTCTACGGGTATCTTATAAATGTCCGAGAGTAATTTGTACGGGCTGAAGTTTTTAACAGAATTCCAGTAATCTATCCCGCCCCGCTTGCCGAAAGTGAACCCCAGGCCCGGGAGCTTGTATTTCACCTCGAATCCGAGATCGACTTCGTGATGATAGCCGCTAACGAGCACGTCGACTTCCGCGCGCTTGAGGAGGTACTTGAGCAGCTCCCTGCACCGGGAAATATGACCGTTACCCGTACCCTGAATTCCGAATAGTACTTTCATGCCTTATCGGTAATGAATATCCTCCTCCATCCGGCTCAGGCGCGAACCGGCCGCCGTGACAACGGGCCGCGCTTCCGATGAATCAATTATCTTCATAGATTCGCTCGGTTATGCGCCTCTAGCCTTATCCGGGAGATGATACAGCGTCCTCGTCATATCGGCACGCCCGAATCTTCCAAAGCTCAATTATATTCCATAGTACGAGTTATTCCAAGCATATGGCAGCGCGGCATACAGCCTGAATCGGCTAGGGTGCATCCCGTCCGCAGTTTGCCCATAATCGGCGGAGTTTACGATAAGGGTATTGTATTTTTTAAGCATTAAGGGAATATTAAAAACATATTAAAGGAACTCTATCGTGCTGAATCGTCCTTCGATCCCTGTTGTAAGTCTAATCTGGACTTTATATCCGCATGTTTGATATAATTGATACGTTCCATAAACATAGAATTCATGGGTGCTTAATACAGATTAAACATTAGAGTGATATTAAACAGATAACACATAATGCGGAGATATGCATGCTGGCAAAAAAAGTTATGTCTTTAAAAGACACTGTCGCTACATCGAATGTGCTCAGGAAAGCGTTCCGATGGAAATTAAGGCAGTTCAAGCCGAAGGTGCCGATCTATATCGAAAGCAACAGGTTCCTCATTAAAACTGTCGAAAACAGCTTTGAGCTTGAGAAGGCGCTCAACCTGAGGTACGAAGTCTTTTACAGAGAATCTCTTAACAGGGAAAATTTTTCCGGCACCGACATCGACAAGTTCGACCGGGTCTGCGACCATTTAATCATTCTGGACAAGAAATATAACACTGTAGTCGGGACGTACAGGTTCATATCATCGACCTTCTCCGACAAGTTTTACTCCGAGACCGAGTTTTCGATCGACCAGATCAAATCCGCCGAGGGTATAAAGCTCGAGCTGGGGAGGGCGTGCGTCCACAAGGATTACAGAAACGGGACCGGCATAGCGCTCCTCTGGAAGGGTCTGTCGGAATATTTCAAGAAGATTAACGCCAAGTACCTCTTCGGGTGCTCGAGCATCGCCACAACGAACTTCGTCGAAATCAGCCTTATATACAAATACATCAAAGAGCTCTACCTCTCCCCCGAGGACTTCAGGGTCTATCCCAACGAAAAACACCGGATCAAGGAGCTCGATTACTATCTGAGCGCCTTCGACAAATTCGGCATCAGAACGGAATCGATCGAGGATTTTATCCCTCCCCTCCTTAAGAGCTACCTGAAGGCGGGCTCGGTCATCTGCGGCGAGCCGGCGCTCGACAAGAAGTTCAAGTGCGCCGACTTCTTCACGGTCCTCGACCTGGAGGTGCTTTCCAAATCCTTCGAGAAGAGGTATAAGCCGACTAATGATTAGAAAGTATACGAAGCTGTTCTTTTTTTTTGCGTAGTCGTCTCCTATTTCACCAGCACGACCGTCCTTCGGGCTATAGCAAGAGAGAAAAAAAGGAAATTGAACTGGTCTACGAGAGCCTTGTCTTTTCATTCGGCCCTCATGAATAAGGCGTTGGGCATCAGGGCAAGTCTGCAGAGCCGGGGAAACGGTATCGACAGCGGTAAAAGCGTGCTTATACTGTCGAACCACCTTTCGTACGTGGATATATTTGTTATATCCTCATTCTTCCCGGTTTCCTTCATCGCAAGCGTAGACGAGGTTAAAAGCGATCTCCTCCTGGGGAAAGCGACTGAGCTGAGCGGTGGGTACTTCGTTGAGAGGAGGAGCAGGTCGGGGCTCCGCTCCGAGATAGAATCGATCTCCGAGATTCTCGAACTGGGGATAAATGTCGCCCTCTTTCCCGAAGGGACGACATCGAACGGGGACAGGGTCCTCCCCTTTAAAACCCCGCTCTTAAGCATCGCTCAGAAAGCGGGCGTTGAAATCTTGCCCCTCTGCCTCAAATACACGAGTATCGACGGGGAAGCCCTCACCGACAAGAATAAAGACCTGATCTATTATTACGGGGACATGAAATTTTTCGACCACTTATTTAAACTCCTGTCCGTCGGATATGTCGAGGCCGAATTAAAAGTGCTGGATAGAATCGACCCGCAAGCGGCGCACTCAAGGAAGGAGATGGCGAGCGCTGTATACGATATGATTAACTCGGCATTTATGAAGGAAGGAATAACCGAACCGGCGAGGATCGGCCAGCCGCCCGTTTTATAACAGGGCGGGGCTTATAAACCCGTACCGAATTTTAATCCTATCTGAAATCCGACAGCAGCGTCAGGACCGGGTCAGAAGCGAGACCGACTCAATGTGATACGTCTCCGGAAACATATCGAAGGGCTTTACCATCCTGAGCAGATAACCTGAATCTCCGAACATCCTTATGTCCCTCGCCAAAGTAGCGGGGTCGCAGGACACATAAATGACCTTCGCCGGGGAAAGGCGGGCGATACCCGGGACAGCTTCTTTCGCTCCCTCTCTCGGCGGGTCGAGCACCACGATGTCAGGCGGCTCTGCGTCCGTGCCCGCAACGCGCAGGTACTCCTCACAGGGAGCGACGTGAAAAGCGATATTATCAAGGCCGTTCAGCGAGGCGCTCTTTTTCGCGAGCGCCGCCGATTTTTTATTCACCTCAACCGAAATCACACGTTTTGACAACATCGCCAGCGGTATTGAAAAATTTCCGGCGCCCGAATAGAGGTCTAGGACCGTCTCCCCGCCTTTCAACTCCGCCCAGGCGAGGACGGTCCCGATGAGAGCCTCGTTGACTGGGACATTTGACTGCGTAAATACCGAGGGCGAAGTTAAAAACCTGAGCCCGGAAAGTGACAATTCGAACTCGTCCTCGTCCCCTCCCGGCAGGGAGACGTTCTCCGTCTCCTCGTGCCTTTTCAGGTGTCTCGCGAGAGACCTGAGCGAGGCGGGCGCGCTCCTGAACCTGGGCAAGAGGGTTATATAAGCCTTTTCCCCGTCGGAAGAAAGATATATTTTTTCAAGCGGATAACCGGGGTCTCCGATAGATGAAAGAACTTTGGACAGGCAGGAGACCGCTTTATTTATCACCCCGTCGGCGACAGGGCAAGAATCGATTTTTATGTTCGTCCTGCTCATCTCCCTGTAATAACCGACGTGCCAGCCCCCTCCGAAATACCATGCCGAAAGCAGAACGCGCCTCCTGTACCCATACTCGGACGGGGACGGGAATATGGGCTCCGTGCGGACGCCGCCTACGCCTCCGATCCTTTGAATAGTCTCCCCGAGTATGCTTTCCTTCTCCCTGAGCTGTGCCGGATAGCTAAGGTTTTGCAGCTGACACCCGCCGCAGATGTGAAACACCCGGCACGGGGGCTCCACCCTCTCACCTGAAGGCTCCACGATAGCCTCGATTACGGCTTCCGCGAATCTGCCCTTGTCGCTTGTGACCCTTATCTCCAGGATATCATGAGGGAGCCCGCCTTTTACGAAATAGACCTTCCCGTCCTTCCTGGCAATACCGCTCCCGCCGAATGCAAGTCTCTCTATCTCTACACGCAATACGATCCCCCCTTGTATCAGTTTATGAACATGGCGTCCCCGTAGCTGAGAAACCTGTAATCGCCGTTTAGAGCCTCGCTATAGGCCCTGAGAATAAATTCCCTGCCTGCGAACGCGGAAACGAGCATGAGGAGAGTCGACCGCGGGAGGTGGAAGTTCGTGATAAGAGCGTCCGCGGCCTTGAATTCATAACCCGGCACGATGAAGAGGCCCGTTTCTCCCCTGCACGGCACGACATCGCCTGCCTCGTTTACCGAGGACTCGAGAGTCCTGAGCACCGTCGTCCCGACCGCTATCACCCTTCCTCCGCGGGACTTCGCGCCGTTGACGGCATCGGCCGCCTCGCGCGGGACCTCACGGAACTCCGGGTGCATATCGTGCTCCCGGACGAGCTCCGTCTTCACGGGCTTGAACGTGCCTATACCGACGTGGAGCGTGACGCGAGCTATGCGCACGCCCCTGTGCTCGATCTCTTTCAGGAGCGCGGGCGTGAAGTGGAGACCCGCCGTAGGGGCGGCTATGGCCCCGGGTTTCTCCGCATAGACTGTCTGATATGAGACCCTGTCCCCCGCGTCTGGCTCCCGTTTGATGTAGGGGGGGAGCGGCATACCGCCCGAACCGTCTATGTATGAATCAGCGTCCCCGCTGAATTCCACGAGCCACGCGCCTCCACCCCCGCTGAAGAGCCTTCCGGAAGGTCCGCCCTCGAACTCAATCACGAGCCCTTCCTTCGGATTCCTTACGAGGCACGTCCATGTCCGGCTGTCCCGCCTTTCCACAAGGAGTATTTCGGCCCTTTCTCCGGATTTTTTCCTCCCGGAGAGCCTCGCCGGTATCACCCTCGTGTCGTTCAGGACGAGCAGGTCCTCAGGCTCGAGCAATCCCGGGAGCTCGAAGAATTTCCTGTGGGTTATTTCCCCTTTTTCCCTGTCGAGGACCATCAGTTTCGACTTCTGTCTTTCAGCCGCCGGACGGTATGCGATCCGCTCCTCCGGGAGATGATAATCGAAGTCTGACGTCTTCATCGGAATAGGGCTTACTTCCCCTTCTTTTCGAGGAGTTTCCGTACCGAAAGCCTGAGCGCGTTCAGCTTTATAAACCCGGTCGCGTCCGCCTGGTCGTATATGCTGTCCTCCTCGAACGTGGCCAGGTCCTCTTTGTATAGAGAATAAGGCGAGCGCCTGCCGGCCAGGATAATATTGCCCTTGTATATCTTGAGTCTTACCGTGCCGGTCACGTTCTTCTGGGATTCCTCGACCGAGGCCATGAGCATATCCATTTCGGGCGAATACCAGAATCCGTAGTATATGAGCTCCGCCAACCTGGGGATGAGCGCGTCCCTCATGTGCATGACTTCCCTGTCCATGGTCAGCGATTCGAGCGCCCTGTGTGCGGCGTGGAGAATCGTGCCGCCCGGGGTTTCGTAGACCCCGCGGGACTTCATGCCGACGAACCTGTTCTCGACGAGATCGACCCTGCCTATGCCGTTTGACCCGCCTATCTTGTTGAGTGCCGTCAGGAGCTCGACCGGGCCGAGCTCCTTTCCGTCGACCTTGACCGGGACCCCCTTTTCAAAATCCACGTCCAGATAAACCGGCTTATCAGGGGCCCTCTCGGGCGATACCGTCATCTCGAACATATTCTCAGGGGGCTCCGACCACGGGTCTTCGAGTATCCCGCCCTCGTAACTCGTGTGAAAGAGGTTCCTGTCGCAGCTGTACGGCTTTTGCTGAGTGACCGGGACGGGGATTCCGTGTTTCTCCGCGTATTCTATGAGCGAGCTTCTGGAGTTCAAATCCCATTCCCTCCACGGCGCTATGACCTTGATCGAAGGGTCGAGGGCGTAAAACGTGAGCTCGAAACGCACCTGGTCGTTCCCCTTTCCCGTCGCGCCGTGCGAGACGGCAAACGCCTTTTCCTTCTTCGCGATCTCTATCTGCTTTTTTGCTATCAGAGGCCTGGCCAGAGAGGTCCCGAGGAGATACGACCCCTCATAGACCGCAGCCGATTTTATTGCCTTGAATACGAAATCTCTTACGAACTCGTCCTTCAAATCCTCTATGTACACCTTGCTTGCGCCGGTGCTTAGCGCCTTCTCCCTGGCCTCTTCCAGGTCCTCCCCCTGTCCGAGGTCGGCGACGAAGGCGATTATCTCGGCGTCGTATTCCTCAGCCAGCCATTTGAGGATAACAGACGTATCGAGCCCGCCCGAATATGCCAGGACTATCTTGTCAGCTTTACTCATAATATGATGCTCCTCCAATAAATCGAGATCGCCCGGATATTAAGAATATGAATAAGAAGTTGCCAGAGACCGGTCAGGAATAATTCCGTCTTGCAGATTAATGCCGTCCCGGAGAATCATAACCAATCCTAGCCCGGTTGCTAAGCCCCCTTCGCCGCCTGAGGCCTTAAATCGTGGAGGTAAAACTTGGCATTATGGCTCTCGTAAAATTTTTCGAGTGTAAATCCGATATACTCGATTTTTTCCTGGTCATCCCCCATATATGAGGCGCGTTTCGTTTCATCCGAGATCTTGCACTGGACAGGGACGTCTTTGGTGGGTTCTTCATGAGAGATGAACCTGAGCGTTATATCGCTGTCCTCCAATTTCAAATTCCCGGGCGTAACGAAGCCTATGGTCATTTTCGCGCTGATAAACTCCACTATGAGGAGCCGCACGACACTCGTGCCGGTCCCCTCCTTTCCGCCTTCGACCTCGAATCTGTAGCCGTAATAATCCAGGCTCTCATTCGTCTCGTTGAGAGTATGCAGATACCAGTAGTCCTCCGAATCGACCCAGCACATTATCTGAAGCATGCCCGCCTCCAAATTGCGATTTATAATTCGATTATTCCGAGTGTGAATCCCCGATTATTATACACAGAAAAAAATATTTCACTCATTTCAGATACTCTAAACAAGCCCTATTACGCTTAGCTGGCTGCCGACCCCCTTCCCTTCCCGCCTGTAAGAATAGAAATTCGGATTGCATTTCGTGCATATTCCGATGACTTCGATATTTGCCACGCCCGTCCTCTCGAGCGCACCCCTGTTTATCCCGGGAAGGTCGAGCATGTATTTGCAATCACCCGTCTCCATTAAATATTCACTCGCATCATCGAACCCGTCCCTGAAAGGAGCCGCGACATCCTCGCCGACCTCATAGCAGCACTTGCCGACCGAAGGACCTATAACGGCATTGAGGTCTCCGGGCTTGAGGCCGTATTCCTCGTCAATTTTCAGAAGCACCGAGTCTAATATCCGCAATACAGTCCCCCGCCATCCGGCGTGTACCGCCCCTGCCACAGTCCCCTCGTGATCCGTCAGGAGAACAGGTACGCAGTCGGCGGTCGATATACCGATGCCGACACCCCTCAGGGACGTTACGATAGCATCCCCGTCAGAAACCTTTCCCTCTCCGATACCGGCCCCGTCCCTGAGTATGAAGACCCCGTTTCCATGTAACTGATTGAGCCTGGCCATACCGGAAAACCCGAAGAGCTCCGCGACGTCCGATGGATCTCCGACGGCATCCCTGTCTGCGAAGCCGTGTGCCACCCCTGGGAGTGAAGAAAGTATTGTTGATTTGGTCCAGCCCATGATTCAGAGACTATTTTCCCCGGATTCGGCCAAAATGTTAAGTGCTTCGCTCATATCCCGGGGGAGGTGAGCCGTAAATTCGACAAATTCCTGAGTATGGGGATGGAAGAAGCCTATTGTCGAGGCATGGAGGGCCTGTCTGCCGATTTTCTTTGCCGCGCTGACGACCGCGGCTGATTTATGCTTTTTGTTTCCGTATACGGCGTCCCCGAGTATAGGGTAGCCGTTCTCGGAAAAGTGGACCCTTATCTGGTGCGTCCTGCCCGTTCTGGGCTCGGCTTCGACAAGAGCAGCGTCCTTAAACCTTTTCAGCACCTTCCAGTACGTAAGGGATTCCCTCCCGGATTTAGCCTTCGATGACATTTTCTTCCTTTCTACGGGATGCCTCCCTATCCTGGAGGAGAACTCGCCCGACTCCTTCCCGATATTACCCTCGACTATGGCCAGGTACTTCTTCCGGACGGCCCTCGTCTTGAACTGGTCGACGAGGGAGTTATGGGCAGCGTCGTTTTTTGCGACGACCATTACCCCTGACGTGTCCTTGTCGAGACGGTGCACTATGCCGGGCCTGATCTTTCCGCCGATCCCGGAAAGGTCCTTACACCGGAAGAGGAGCGCGTTCACGAGCGTCCCGCTCCCGACGCCTGCGCCCGGATGCACCGTCATGCCCGGGGGCTTGTCCACGACTGCGATGTAATCGTCCTCATAGAGAATATTAAGGGGTATGTCTTCGGGCATGACGTCTAGCGGCGCAGGCGCGGGCAGTGTGACCCGCACCGTTTCCCCCCCCTCCAGTTTTCGGGAAGGCTTTACGGCCTCTCCCCCGACCATTACGAGCTTCTCCTCTATCATTCTCTTTATCTGTGACCTTGTGTGCCCCTCGAGAAAATGCGAGAGCGCGATGTCCGCCCTTTTCCCGGAGAGCTCCGGGGGGACGATAAAGGTTTCCGTTTTATCCTCTTTATTCATACGGGTCGCCGATGATTACATCCGGGGAAGGGTTTATTTCTTCTCCCTCCTCTCCTGCATTATCTGCTTTACCGCGGTCGAGATTACGCCCGGGAGGTTCTTGTTCCACCTGAGACTCCTTAGGTCGAACTCCCTCAGCTGCCTGAGCAGATTTATAGACATGTGCGTCGGGGTCTTCGGGTTATTGACGAGCGCAAGCTTGACCTGATAGAGCCTCGCCCATTTCCTGTTCTCGGCTATCTCCCGGAGTATATCCTCGTTGACGATCTTGGATTGGGAGATGAGCACGATCTCGCTGTCGCTAAGTCTCGGGTTTTTTAGCACGGCTTTAGACACTATCCTGTTCGGGTCTTTTATCAGGATTGTCCTGGCTTCCCTGTTGCCTAACAGGGCGAGCTTAATTTTCTGACCTATATTCAGCATGCTTATCTTGACCATGACATTCGGATTGTGGGTATCGAGCGTATGCGCTTCCCCGTCGTCTGAGTCTTCGATGAGCTCGGCATCGAGATCTATGGAATCGAGGAAGGACTCGTCCACTTCCGCAAGGAGCGCGGTGTTGTCTTCCGGGGTCTCTATATCCGGCTCTGGCAGAAGCGGTTCTTCTTCCGCCGGGAATTCCGGAAATGCCGATTTTTTGCCGAGATAGAGCTTTAAAAACTCGAGCACGCCGTCGAGGGTCGACCTCGTGACGGCGGGGTTTTTACTAAGGGCCTCCACGATACTGTCCGAACGCGCGACCCGTTCGTGGTTATTGGCTATCAGCTCGATCAGCGCCTGAGAATGGGTCTTTTCCGCCAGATAAGCGACGGTCGAGTCCGGGGTGGAGTTGTTAAGAAGAATCTGCTGGAGACGGTTTTCATCGTCCAGATTGCGCGCGAAATAGTCGAGGAGCCCCGGACGAGTGCCGGCATCCGAAAGCACGGTCGAAAAAACGTCGGGGGGCATCCCCCCGAGTGTTTTACAGGCCTCCTCCGCTACATCCCGGTCATCGTCCAGGGTCAGCAGATAGAGGATCAGGGTAAGGTCTTTGGGTGTGGCGGGCACGAGCCCCCGAGCCGCCATTAAACGGACCTCTTTCGGTCGGGTTTTGTCCGTGAATTGTCTCAGGGAATCAGGTAAATTTTCAGTCATGAGCGTTTATGCCGGCTGTATTCAAAATGATGCAGCACGGTTAAATATACCGTAAATTTAAGTGCCGGGCCGATCGCCTCCCTCAGGCGTACAGGTCAGGGCATCGAATTATGAGCCGACACGGAGGGTCCTGACGTTTTTCCGTATCAGGCGCAATTTCCTGGTAACGCCGGGTGTCCGCTATTCGGAGGAGGTAACGCGATGGCAGGGGATGAGAAGATAATCAGGCAGTACGAAGGCAGATGGGCGACAAAGCCCGAGCAGGTAAAGGAAGGGGTGCTGTTCAGCTACTATGCGCCCGGCGCCGGAGAGATTTTTTTATCCGGTGATTTCAACGGGTGGAAGCACGGCACCCTCAGGCTCGTTAAAGGCGGCGACAACGTCTGGCGCACAATACTCAGGCTCGCGCCCAACAGGTCTTACGACTATAAATTCGTGGTCGACGGGAGCTGGATCACCGACCCGAATAACCCCGACCTGAATCCGGATATCGCGGGCGGAGCCAACTCGATTATATATATAGGGGAAAAAGGGAACCTCCTCGCGAAGGACGACCCTGAGAGACACAAGTTCACTCTCGAAGGGAGGGGCATCCGGCACGGAATATTCTCCTCCGAGAGGTATAAAAGGGACTTCGATCTCTTTTACGTGCTGCCGCCCGGTTATAACGGCGAGCCGCTTCCCGCGGTCATATGTCTCAATAATTACATCAAGTCTCAGGAAATAGATCAGTACTGCCGGAAATACGGTTACATCGGCGTTCTCCCCTCGCCCGATATAGGCGGGGATTATATAAGAAAGGGCAAGCTGAATATATTCTCGGAGCTTATAAACGAAGTAAAGGAACGATTCAGGATCGACGAGGACAGGCTCTATGTCACGGGCATGTCGAACGGAGGGCTCGAGGCGCTTCTCGTTTCCCTCTATTTCCCTGATCTCATAGCCGCGTCCGCCGTCGTGTTCGGGCCCTATAAACTAAGGTACTACAAAGACAAGATAAACGGTATGAGCGCGGACGAGGTCAAGAAGTTTCTGGCGACCCTCGACTACCCTCAGAAGATGCTGCCCAACATAATCAATACCCCTATTTACATATCCCACGGAGGAGGGGACGAAGCCGTTCCCGCGGACGACGCCATAGTGCTGCACGAGATCGTGGAGAAGCTCGGCACCCCGGTAAAATTCAATTTTTATCCCAAAGAGGGCCACACCTGGCTCATGGTCGACGAAGACCTGCCGAACGTATTCGACTGGTTCGGCAAATTCAAGCGCAATAACTACCCCGAGAGGATCTACTACACGGCCCCTTTCGGATTATTTAAAAATAAAATATTCTGGGCGGAGTTCATGCCCTACGAAGTGACCCGGCCGGTCAGAATGCGTGTGGGAGTTACGGCGGAGAAGGGCATAAATATCGATTCCGATAACATTAAAAAGATCACTCTGAGTCCTTCCCGGGAGCTTCTGCAAATATCCGAAAAAACGAAAATAGATATCTTCGGCAAAAAGGCCAAAATAGATTTGAATACGGATACGAACGAGGCCGTAATAACCTTTTAGGGGTATGTCCCGGACAACTATGATTAACGCGGACTTGGTGGAGCAGGAGCTTCTCTCGATACCCTTCGGGCAGAGCAAGATAGACGCCCTCTTCTACAGGAGCCTCCAGAGGCCGGGCGGCCGGGCGAAAGAGCCGGTCATCATACATATACACGGGTTCCTCGGGAATTTTCTCGACGGGAGCCAGCGATACCTGCCCCCGATCCTTGCCGAGGCCGGATATTCGTCCCTATCCATAAATACGAGAATGGCCACTTTCGGACTCTTTTTCGGATACGGGATCATCGACGACACCATCCCCCAGATAGATACCGCGATCGTATATCTGAAAAACATGGGCTACACCAGAATAATCCTGTCCGGGTACAGCCTCGGGAGCAGCATCGTACTGAGATACGCATCGCTCCGGAACGACGCGTCTCAATACCCGAGCCTGAAAGGCATAATCGCCCTTTCCACGCCCTACTCGACCGCCGACACGATACGGAACAGATGGAACAGGTATGGAAGCAATCCATCTTATGACGAGATATACAGAAGGGTGAAAGAGACGCTAAAACCGGACCCGTTCACCTCGACCGAAGACCGTACGGTAATCATTTACAAGGCAAGAGGGGATACTCTCAACCCCGAGCATACGGAGCTGTACACGTACAAGACCTGGTGGTACCTGGCGGGGCCGGAGGCGGAGTCCTCGAAGTGCTACAGGCAAATCGCAAGGATCAGAATTCCTGTACTGCTCATACAGGGGAGACAGGACGCCGAGCTCGGACCCGAGGAAGCCAATGACCTCGCAAAGATTGCGCAGAACGCGGGCAATCAGGACGTATCAGCATATTACATGAACGCGGATCACGACTTCGACGGGAAAGAAGAGGAGCTCGGGGACGCAATCATAAAGTGGCTCGGCAGGAGATTCGGATTGAACCAGCCTTCCCCGAAATGATCCAGAGACAGCGTAAACTCATAAGCATTAATTCAAAGGACGGTTTCCTCATCCACTCTCTCCTGGTCACGTCCGAGTACGAGAAACCGGAAGACCTTCACGAGACACCCATTGTTATCATGGTGCACGGCGTCCTGGGCCATTTCCTCGCCCGCGGCACCCCGCGGCAGCTGCCCCTCCTGCTGACCGAGCGCGGTATAAATTCTTTCTCCATCAACACCAGGATGGCTCATCTGGGGCAGATATTCGGCAGCGCCATATTCGACGCGACCGGGTATGACATAGAAGCCGCCGTGATGTTTCTCAAAAACGAGGGGTTTTCAAAGATATTTATACTCGGCTTCAGCCTCGGGGCGAACCTGACGGCTTTCTATGCCGCAAACAAACCGGAGCCCGAGGTCAAAGGTCTCATCCTCGAAGGCTGCGCATTTTCTCTTCCGGATGCACAGAAAAAGCGGTGGGATAAATGGCGGAGCATCCCATCCTACGATGAGGTATACGAAAAGGCGAGAGAGTTACTGAGACCCGATCCGCTCACGAGCCAAAGGGACGAGATATTCCTCGTCAACAGGGCGTGGGGGGATACGTTCAACCCTTTTCACAACGAAATTTACACGTACAAGACATGGTGGTTTATGAGGAGCCCGGAAGCGCAACATGCAAAAACCTGCACAGTCATCCCGAGGGTAATGGTCCCGGTACTTTTTCTTCAGGGAGCGAACGACGACATACTCGAAGAATGGGAGGCGAGGGAGCTCGCCCGGCTTGCGGCAGAAGCGGGAAACTCCTCGGTCGAGGTGAGATATATAGAGAACGCACAGCATGACTGCATGGAAAACCCCGACGCCGCTTCAGATTCGATTGCAGGGTGGATCGAGGCTATAGCCGGAAAGAAGGCATAAGACGAGCTTCTATTATCCCTGCCCCGGCTCAAATTGCCTGCTTGCCCTCTCCTCAGAGCGTCCGGGACCCGTTAGTCTTCACAGACGTGTTATCCAGCACACGCGGTAATTCCATGATTTGGCTTAACCGATGACGAAAATTGTTATAATTTTGAAATAGTTTAAACTCATACGCTGAAAAAAGTAAAACATAGAAGCCTGTTATACAGCAGATACGTACTGGCATGGATTTTGCTCTCAATAGTTTCATATACTGTACGAATTAGCTCCAGGGCCCTCACGGACAATCGCCGCAATCGAAACGATTAACAATGCGTGAGATGCAGCCTCCCGGGTTTAGGAGACATAGGTGATCAAAAGACAAGTCATAAATTTAGCCGATCCGGATTCCGGCAGCGCAAAGATAGTAGCGCTTAAGTGGAGCGAGATTCTCGAAAGCGCATTCGAATACTACAAGGCCGACTATTTACCCGCGTGGGCGCTGAACCAGACCCATCTCAACAACACCGGAGACAAGCTTTTCATATCGAAAAAGAGCAGAGATTGGGTGAGCTGGGAAAAGATAGACCCGTCGTTAAGACCGGATATCGCCACGCTCTTCGATCTTCTGCCCGACCTCCCGGAAGACGACCGGTACCGGGGGATAATAAAAGAGCTCGCGGACGAGGGAATCAGGGACCCGGAGGACCACTTCTGGGAGAATATGTTCTCGTACAAGTCGGCGAAGGACCTGTCTATAAAAGGGAGAAGGTACAGGATCGACTGGGAGGCGTAGATAAACCGGTCAAGCACTGTGTAGCTCCCCGCCGCGAAATACATACCGAGTCTGTAACGATAGATATAAAACTTATCCCGCGACCACCCTCACGGATACCCGTTTCGCACCGAGAAAGTCTTTTGCACTGCCCTGATTCACGGAGATCTCTAGAAGCCCGGCGCTCCCGATTATCGCGAGCAGCTCTCCCTTCCCGGCCTCTCCGTACGACCCCGAAATCCGGTCGAGCGCGTATCCGTCCACGTATACCCTCGAGCCCGGCTTTATTGCGGCGCCCGGTATATTTGTAACGAGGTTGCCGAAGGAATCCCCGTAGAGAACCACCCCCGATATCTCATCCCCGTTTACAGCCGGCTCCGGAACGTCGAGGGAAGCAGGCTCCGCCGCAAGATCGCCAAGCTCGCCTATGTCTACACCCGATGACAGGTGCGCCGCTGCAGGGGCGAAAATGTCCCTGCCGTGGAATGTCCCGCTCACATCCCCGAGCATATATTGAGACCTTGTGATCTCGATTATAGCAGGGTTAACGAGACAGTCGAACAGGGGGGAGAATATGCCGTTATCGGGCCCGACGAAAAAATATTCCCCCGCCTCAATCGCAAGGGGCCGCCTCTCACCGCCGACGCCGGGATCGACGACGGCTACGTGGACTGTCCCCCGCGGAAAGTAGGTGTAATAACTTAAGAGCTTGAAGGCAGCCTCGAATATATTGTACTTCTCGACCTCGTGAGTAATATCGACTATCCGCGCGTTCGGGTTTATCCCGAGGATTACTCCCTTCATGACGCCCGCGTAATGGTCTTTTGACCCGAAGTCGGTCATTAACGTGATTAAGTTTCTCAAGGCCCTTTGCCCTTTTTGAAAATGGCGCTAGATTGATCAATAATTACAATAACGCAATATAGCGGAATTGAAAATGAAACTCACCATACTTGGATCGGGCACCTGCGTGCCCTACACGGAGCGCGGGTCGTCCGGATACGCGCTTGAAATACCCGGAGCCGGGATGCTGCTCGACTGCGGGAGCGGAGCTCTGTGGAAGCTCGCCCGCGCGGGGATAAGCTATCTGGACATAGACCATATATTTCTCTCGCACCTCCACCCGGACCACACGGGCGACCTCGTGCCGTTTCTGTTCGCAACGAAGTACGCGTTCGGGTCCCCGTACGGCTCGAAGCGCGAAAAGCCGCTTTCGTTATGGGGGGGCCCGGGGTTTTTGGAATTTTTCGATGCGCTTAAAAACGCCTATAGGGACTGGATATTGCCTGAAGGGCTCTCGGTGGGTGAGCTCGGGGAGGGCGCAAGAGATTTCGACGGATTCACCCTGACGGCTGCGAGTGTGCCGCATATAGAAAGCAGCCTCGCTTACCGAATCGAGGCGGAAGGGAAGTCCCTCGTTTACTCGGGCGATACGGACTATTCGGAGGCCCTGATCGAGCTCGCAAGGGATGCCGACGCGCTAATTATAGAATGCGCCCTTCCCGACGACGAGTCTAAAAGGAGCGGACACCTTACCCCGGGCGAAGTTATAGAGACCGCGAACAGGTCGGGTGCAAAGAGGGTCATCGTAACACACCTCTATCCCGTATGCGATGAAATGAAGACCGTCGAACGGATAAGGAAGAGCGTCCGCGCGGAAGTGACAGAGGCCCGCGACCTTCTCCGGATCGAGATTTAAAACCCCTGCCTCTAACCCTCCGCTTACCAGGTTGACATTAAAATGCGATACTGCTTTAATGTGTTCAGGAGGTAACTGCAATGGAGCTAATGGAAGCGATCGGTACGAGAAGGAGTATCAGGTTCTTTAAACCGTGGAAAGAGGTCGAGGACTGGAAGATACAGCGTATACTCCAGGCGGCGAGGTATGCGTCATGCCAGGGGAACTGCGGCTCGACAGAGGCGATAGTAATAGACAAGAAGACGTACCCCGCCGACAAGTTCGAGCAGTTGATAGAATGCGCTTCGACATTCAACGAGATACAGTTGAGGACGGCCCCTATAGTGATCGCCTGGCTTGTAAATATGGACGCATGGTATAAAGAGCTCGTGGAGTCCTTCGCAGTGCTTTTCCCCGCGAGAGCCATAACCGCGGCCCACGGCTGGACTTATAAAATACTTACCGAAACGACATATCCGCGCCTCATGAGCTTCCCCAGGGAAAGGGCGGAGGACCTGCTCAGGATAGAAGCGGGACAGGCGATCGCGAATGCCCTTTTAGCAGCGACCGAGCTCGGCCTCGGGTGCTGTCTACTCGCGACGGGCAGGAAACCGGCCGAGTTCCCGAAGGTGCTCGGTGTCCCCGAGAATATAGTCCCCCTCTGGCTCATGGCCGTAGGTTACGCAGCCGAGACCCCCGGACAGAGGCCGAGGAAGCGGTTCGACAAACTCTATCACTACAACACGTACGGCACCCCGCTTAAAGAAGACCCGGCCGTGAAGGAGATGCTGAGAGAGAGCAGGATGATCCAGCCCATGGACCCCCTGCCGGGAAGGGAAGAGGAGCTAAGGCACGTTTGCAGAATGTTCGGGCTCAGGGAAGACATGCCGGACATGCCCAAGGAGAAAATCATGGCCCTTTATGAGAAGGACTCCATATATTACGGGGAGGTCCCGCCGGGGCTCGAGGATAAGGGGGTCTAGCGGGAGGGGGGAAAAGTCCGTCGGTATTTATTCATTGCCCGGAGCTCGGGGACCGGGCGAGGAGTCCCATTGCCGACTCCCTTACTTCTTCCACGCTTATCCCTGTCAGGCACTTGACGCCGTAGGGGCACTTCGGCGTATATCCGAATCTGGTACAGGGACTGCAGGGCTCGTTCCTGTTGATCGCGGTGTGATCATCCCCGGGGGGGGCCCACTTATTTTGTATGCCCGCCCCGAATAGCGACAGGGTAGGCGTTCCGACCCCGTATGCTATGTGCATAAGCCCCGTATCGCCCGAAATAAACAAATCGACCTCCGAAATAACAGTCGCCGTTTCTCCGAGCGTGGTTCCCCCGACGTAGTCCAAAAGGTATCCGTTTGTACACCGTTTCTTAAAAATTTCGGAATCGGCTTTCTCTGCTACACCTCCGACAATCACCGTGCCGACATTTTCCTCCTCCAGCCTCCTCGACAGTTCCGCGAATTTATCTGCGCCCCACCTCCTCTCAGGTACGGTAGCGCCCGTAAAGATACCGACAACGGCCTGTTTTCCCTTCCTGAATCCAGATATTGCGGAGCTCGCGGCGTCATGAGGACCCGGGACCGGAAGGAAGGGTCTCGCTTTATCGAACTCGTATTTCTTACCCGTGAGAGCCGATACGAGATTGAGAAAGCTCACGGCTTCGTAATCGTCATGGCTGTAGGGAACGGGACAGCTATAAAGATCCTTCCTTTCGTTAGTCGCGAATCCGATGCGCTCCGGGGCGCGCGTGAGGTAAGACAGTGCCGCCGTCATACGGTGCCACTGCTCCGTATCGATGACTATGTCGTACCCCCCCGTTATAACCCCGTAAATGGTCTCGTGAGGCAGCCTGTCGTAAAGAAGGAGACCGTTTATATACGGGCAAACGGCGAATATTCCCGCATTTCTTTTCTCCGCAAGCACGTCGATCGTATGGTCTTTGTAATGATTCCTCAGCTCGGAAAGGGCGGGATAAAGGAGCACGGCGTCCCCTATTCCGCCCGGCCTAATAACGAGTATTTTACGGCTCTGCCCTTCCCCCTTTTTCCGGGGGCTGACTATAAGTTTTGACGCCGAGCAAGAAATGCTTCCGAGCACGCCGTCAAGTCTCTTGATTCCTTCTACCTTCCAGTTCATATCGTTAACCGGGTTAATATGCAGGCAGGTGCTGTGTGCCCCTGCCGACCTCTAGTATAAATCTTGCGGGATAAATAAGGTAGTCCGGGATTGAGTATTCAGGATCGATCGCAGGGAATAAAAAAACGGAAACGGCTCTGACCGGCGCGTGCCTTCGCATGAACCGCCGGCAGCTACAACTTTTTTTATCAGGCTACGGTTATCGTCTCGTCCAGGTAAACATTCTGTACCGCGTTCAGAATCTGGATGCCCTCTTTCATCGGCTTCTGGAAAGATTTGCGGCCCGTGATGAGACCCATGCCCCCCGCCCTCTTGTTGATGACCGCCGTCCTGACCGCCTGCGCGAGGTCGTCCTCTTCCCTTCCCGTCGATGCGCCCCCGGAATTGATGAGTCCCGCGCGCCCCATGTAGCAGTTCACCACCTGATATCTGGTCAGGTCGATCGGGTGGTCGGACGTGAGCTTCGAGTATACCTTCGGGTCCGTCTTGCCGAACTTGAGCGCGAGGAACCCCCCGTTGTTCTCGGCCTGTTTCTGTTTTACGATATCGGCCTCTATAGTGGCCGATAAATGGTTCGCCTGCCCGGTGAGGTCGGCAGATAAATGGTAATCCGTCTTTTCCGTGCTAAAGGCCGGGTTTCTGAGATACGCCCAGAGCACGGTCACGAGCCCCAATGTATGGGCAAAGCTGAACGCTTCCGTGACCTCCTGTATCTGACGGTCGCTTTCCTCGGAGCCGAAGTATATGGTGGCCCCTACCGCAACCGCCCCCATCTGAAAGGCCTGATCGACGTTCGCGAACATTATCTGGTCGTATTTGTTCGGGTAAGTGAGGAGCTCGTTGTGATTGAGCTTGACCAGGAACGGGATCTTGTGCGCGTACTTCCTGGAGACGGCGCCCAGAACCCCGAGCGTGGAGGCGACCGCGTTACAGCCCCCCTCTATCGCGAGCTTCACTATATTCTCGGGATCGAAATAAATGGGGTTCGCTGCGAAGGACGCACCCGCCGAGTGCTCTATGCCCTGGTCGACGGGGAGTATCGACAGATACCCGGTTCCGGCGAGCCTGCCTGTGTTGTACATGAGCTGGAGGTTCCGCAATACGGAGTTCGACCTGTCCGAAGGAGCGAAGACCCTCTCTACGAAATCCGGTCCTGGCAGGTGAAGCAGGTTCCTGGAAACGGTTTTGCACTTGTGCTCGAGCAGATAACCGGCCTCTTTGCCCAAAAGCCTGACTACGGAATCCGACCCTTCTTTTACTTTCGCCTTCGCCATTTTATGCTCCGTTTATTGATCCCAGATATGTGATTTTAAAGATAACACGAAATTATTTAGATGGGTAGATTTTGGATGACGTAACTGGGTACAAGTATACGAGGATCGCTCACAAACCCCACCATTTATATCTGTCAAATATATGCCTTATGGCTTATTCCCAAGCAAGCGAACATCTCCAATAAAGCTTTCAAATGTCTGAAGATATGGTTGCACGTTTGGTGGATAGGCGGAAATCAGGCCGCTCGGCACAACTAGTTGCACCTTTGCATCCGTCATTTCCCGAAACTGGCCTTCCGAAACACCTTCCTGCAAAGTCAGAAGGTGCTTTTTCTCAATCCTGTTTGCTTCATTGAGTATCTGCCGCCAGCGCTCCTTACACGTTGTCTTTGCCGCCAGCATTCGCAAATTCTGTTCAGGGAAAGCTAAATTCTTGTAAGCTGCCTCTGACGGAAAAAGAAAATCAGGTCGCTTTCCGGGATCGGATTCCGGCTGATGGTCAAAGTCCTGCCCTTCGCGCAGGTTTTCCTCGATGAAGATTTCCCGTGCATGAAGTTCCAGGGACTTGCCGGATCGTGCTTTCCTGCGTTGCAGGATAGTCTGGGCGCGGGCAATAAATTCTTCCACTGTTTCAAATCCCTTGCGAATAAGGGGCAATTCAATGGCCTGCTCAACACTGCGGAATATCTCAAACTCGCATTCCCGGCGCCTTAAAAGCCTGTCGTCAACAGGCAATCCGTGATCCGGCCGCAAATCCACAGTCTTGTGGACAATCTCGACACCTGTCGGAAAGTGAACCAGCCACAGCGGCGGTATCTCATGTTTCTCAAGCCAGCAACTGGTTCGTGGCTTCTCAATGCCTGCGAACAGGTCTTCCTGCTGTTTATCAATGCTCCATATTCTCCATTTTCCTGGCTCAACAGGGCCAATACGGTCTTCCACAAGATCGGCTTCGGCCTCGAAATCACAGACCCATACATGACAGACAGAAGCGTCCTCCCCTAGTTTGCGGTAGAAGGAGAATACGACCAGCGCGCCCGTACTTTCAGGGTCAAGCAGCGCCGAGGCTTCGCCGCCGAAATTAGTAAGCCGCGTTTCATTACGGGTACCGCCGCGTAGCTTGTTGTTATACCACACAGCGCGTACCTGTCTGGCATCACCGTGTGAATCAACTCTCAATTCAAACCGTTTGTCGGGATTTTCCGCGTCGGGCCTGTTCATGGAGGGAAAGACTTCAAGGAGAAATTCCTTCGGAATATAAGGGCCAGCTTGGTGTCCGCCGCTGGCACGCGTATCGTTAGCCGCAAGGCGCTTTACATACCAGATTATATCCGGCCCGGTGTTTTCGTCGAGCCAGTCTGCAAGATCAGCTATGGCCATTATCACCGCCCTTGAGTTCCATATCGCTCACACCACTGGTGAGCCACCGGGTGATAATCCTGATGATCTCATTTTCTGACTGGCGTGTTTTTCCTTTCAGCGCACATTCCCAAATAGTCAAAATCCTCCAACCACCATCCGACAGAGCCTTTATTGTTTCTATGTCTTTCTCGCGGTTGCGGGAAATCTTGGTCTTCCAGAATTTCTTTCTTGATGACGGCTGCTTGAAAAGGTGACAGTCATGGCCATGCCAGAAACAACCGTGTACCAGAATGACAGCACAGCGGGATGGAAAAACAAGATCGGGCTTTCCTGGCAGCCGTGTGTCGTGGAGTCGGTAACGAAAGCCGCGTCGGTGTAGCGCATGGCGTATAATCAGTTCAGGTTTCGTATCCTTGCCGCGAATGCCGGACATCATGCGGCTTCGTGTCTGTGCATCAACTACATCAACCATAGAGTGAGAAAAATTCTCCCTGCGCGTATTCCGAATCCAGTCCTCCTTCAATAATCCATGGAGCCATGTGTCGCGCTACAGCTTCCACAACCGGAACGACCACGGCATTACCGAATTGCTTGTAGGCTTGCATGTCCGATACAGGAATTTTGAAAATTGGCAGTCCCGGTCTATCAAAACCCATCAGTCGGGCACATTCTCGAGGAGTCAGTCTACGCGGGTTCTTGTCTCTTTGTTTCACAAGAATTTCAGATCCATCTTTATAATAGCGAGCTGATAGGGTTCGGGCTACATCATCAGGACCGCAAAGGCCGAAACCGAAACCGTTGCCTCTCCGTCGATGTTTTTCTGCGTAACTCTGCAAGTAATTCCAGAGGTGATCTGTCAATGTGTACTTCTTCGATACCAAAGCCATGGGGCCAATCGTAAAATGTCCTTCCGGTTCTTCTGTGCCATCTTCGGAGTGTAATATGGAGCCCAATTTTGGCCCTTTGAGTGGGTCAGGTAATACAAGATTGTCAAAGGTAAAGTTGTTGGGTTCACGGAAGCCCACAATAAAGATACGCTCCCTGTGCTGGGGAACAAAGGACTTTGCATCAATGACTTTCGGGTGAATATAATATCCAAGCTCATTCCTGAGAGTATCATAGATAATCCGGTAAGTCCGACCCTTGTCATGGTTTGCAAGGTTCTTCACATTTTCGAGAAGAAACGCCTTCGGCCGATGATGCTTTATAATCCGTGCCACATCGAAAAAGAGCGTTCCCTGGACCTCGCAGCGGAAACCATGTGCACGCCCCAAGGCATTTTTCTTTGATACACCAGCAATTGAAAAGGGCTGGCAGGGAAATCCTGCAAGCAATACATCATGTGTCGGGATCCCCCCAGCAGAGATTTTTGTTATGTCTCCGGCCACTTCATGATCACACTCAAAATTGGCCTTGTAGGTTTGCTGTGCGTACTCATTCCATTCACTGGTAAAAACGCAACGGCCCCCAAATGGCTCGAAACCTCTCCTCAGACCGCCTATCCCGGCAAAGAGATCAATAAAAGTGAATTTCGGCTGACTATGGCCATTGCGTGACGGTCTAGATGCCAGACTGCGAAGTACATGCAAAGCTACTTCCCGCGGTTCTGTCTCTCCCCGGTCCCATCTGTAGAGAGTACGAGATGAAAAGCCAAGTTTTTTGGAAAGGTCAAATATTGACAGTCCCAACAACTCACGTAGACGTGAAAACTCTGTCCGAGCCCGCATGAATCTGCACCTTTGGGAATCTTTTTGACAGGATGACACGATAATTCACAGATGTCAATGAAAAGGGAACAAAAAGAGAACAAAAATGAACTGGAAAAACTTTACCCTAATGATTTCCCGCTCTGCCGCTGCGTGGATTAACTCGCAGCCAGAGAGATCTTCTCTTCTTTATCGTTGAGTATCGAAATTCCCGGAAGCTCGTCGCCTCCCAAAAATTCCAGAAGCGCGCCTCCGCCCGTGGATATGTGAGTGATCTCGAGATCGAGGACCTCCGCCTCTCTTATTGCGGCTACGGTTTCTCCGCCTCCGACCACGGTCGTCGCTCCCCTCCACGTAGCCAGCGCTACCGACCTTGCCAACTGTGTGGTGCCCGCAGAAAAATCGCCTATTTCGAAAACCCCCATAGGCCCGCTCCAGAATATAGAGCCTGTGCCCTTTATCAGATGGTTATACTTCGCAGCCGTCTTGGGCCCGATGTCGTATCCTTTCAGATCGTCGGGTATCTCGCCGTCGACGACCATGCAATTCTTCCTTCCCTCCAGGTTCCCCGCGACCACGTGATCGACCGGGAGAAAGATCTTGTCGCCGTACTTATCGAGCGCTTCCTTCGCCCACCCCACGAACTCGTCCTCCACTATGGAGCTGCCGATGTTCACGCCCTTCGCCTTAAGGAACGTATAAGCGGCCCCTCCGCCCAGGAGCACCTTGTCCGCTTTTTCTATGAGGCTCTTAAGCGCGTGTATCTTGTCCTTGATCTTGCTCCCCCCGACGATTACGAGGAACGGGCGGTCCGGGTTCTCTCGGAGCCTCGTAAGGAATTTCAGCTCCCTGCTGACGAGGAACCCCGCGACCCTGAGGTCGAACATGGACGCCATGCCGTATGTTGAAGCGTGCTTTCTGTGAGACGTTCCGAACGCGTCGTTCACGTATATATCGGCGTATGACGCGAGCTCCTTTGAAAACTGGGGGTCGTTGTCCGTCTCTTCCTTGTGGAACCTCAGGTTCTCAAGCAGCATGACCTCTCCGGGCTCGAGCCCGTCGAGCGCCTCACTGACCTCGGGTCCTATGACCTTGCCGTTGAACTTGACCGACTTCCCGAGCAGCTCCGATAGCCTCATGGCTATGGGTTTTAACGACAGGTCCGAGATCACTATCCCCTTGGGCCTCCCCAGGTGCGACCCGAGTATAACCTTAGCCTTTCTCTCGACGAGATAGTCTATCGTCGGTATTGTTCTTCTTATTCTGTAATCTTCGCTTATCTTTCCGTCCCTGATAGGGACGTTGAAGTCCACTCTAACGAATACTCGTTTACCGTTGAATACGGAATCGGGCAGGTCGGATATCACGAGCTTGCTCATCACATTTTTTCTCCTATGAATTCAAGCAGATCGACTACTCTCGACGAGTATCCGTACTCGTTGTCATACCACCCTATCACTTTTACGAGGTTCCCTTCGACGACTGACGTGAGGGCCGAATCGAATATCGCCGAATGCGGGTCGCCGATGAAGTCCGAGGATACGAGCTCTTCGTCCGTATATCTCAAATACCCTTTCAGCTCTCCCGCGGCCGCCTGCTTGAACTTCTCGTTCACCTCTTCGGGGCTCGTATGCTTTTTGACTTCGCACGTGAAATCGACGACGGATACGTCCGCAGTCGGGACCCTCAACGCGACAGCGCTCAGCTTGCCCTTGAGCTCGGGGAACAGGATGGGTATGGCCCTCCCGGCTCCCGTATCGGTCGGGATTATGGATAGCGCGGCCGCCCTCGCCCTCCGCAAGTCCTTATGCGGGGCGTCCAGTATCCTCTGGTCGTTCGTATAGGAGTGAATGGTCGTCATCTCCCCCCTGACGATGCCGAAATTCTCATGGAGCACCTTGACGATGAGCGCGAAGCAGTTCGTCGTGCATGACGCATTGGAAATGATGTGGTGTTTCTCATTGTCGTAGCTTTTCTGATTGGTCCCGAGCACGGTCGTGAAATCGACCTCCCCCTTGGCAGGCGCCGTAATGACGACCTTCTTCACAGTATTACCCAGGTGTGCCGAAGCAGATTCCTTGGTTCTGAATATTCCGCTCGCCTCGGCCACTATGTCCGCCTTTACGTCTTCCCACGGGATATTCTTCGGGTCTTTTTCTGAAAACACCCTGATCGCTTTCCCGTCGACGAGTATGTGACCGTTCTCGGATTTGACCTCTCCCTTATATGGGCCGAATATGGAATCGTATTTAAAAAGATGTGCGAGCGTTTTCGAATCGGATATATCGTTAATCCCGACAAATTCCAGGCCCTTACGGTCGAGACCTATGCGCAGAATGTGCCTTCCTATTCTTCCGAACCCGTTAATACCGACCTTGATAGACATCTAACAACCCTCCGGAACTCCCGTTTTTTCGTTTACCGAAGAATAAAGCCTAATGAAAGTACCCTTTCAAACAATCAGAGTCAAGGTATGTGTGAGAGTTAAAAACCCCGTATAACTATACCATCGATAAAGGAAAATCTCTAAGAACTTGTAATTGATTCTTTTCCCGGATATTTTCAATCCCTATGGGAAAAAAGAAAGCGGCGATATTGGGCGCGAGCGGGTACACGGGAGGGGAGCTTCTGAGGTTCCTTCTTACCCACCCCCATGTGGAAGCCGCTTATTTAACAGCGGATAAACACGCCGGAAGGAATATATCCGACGTATTCCCCCATCTGGGCGGGTTTCTCGACCGGAGGCTCGAGCCCCTCGATCCGGGCGCCCTGCCCCGGAACATAGACGTAGTATTTCTGGCCCTCCCCCACGGGGAATCGGCAAGAATCGTCAAAGAGCTCTATAGCAGGGATATCAAGATAATAGACCTGGGGGCGGATTTCAGGCTTAGCCGCGGGGTCTATAAGGACTGGTACGGGGAGCACCCTTGTCCGGAGCTGATAGAGGAAGCGGTGTATGGGCTCCCGGAGATCAACAGGCCGGCGATCAAAGGGGCTAAATTAATAGCGAATCCGGGATGTTATCCCACATCCGCCATACTAGGGCTCGCCCCGCTGCTAAAAGAGAATCTGATCGAGCCTGACTCGATTATAGTCGATTCGAAGTCGGGCGTGTCGGGAGCGGGCAGGTCTCCGTCGCTCGATTACCATTTCTGCGAGGTGAACGAGGGGGTCAGGGCGTATAAGGTCGGGGAGCACCGCCACATGCCGGAGATCGAGGAGGTGCTCTCGGTCTACTCCGGAACGGGTGTGAACGTCTCGTTCACCCCTCACCTGATACCGATGGATAGAGGAATACTCTCGACTATCTATGTAAGGCTGAAAAAGAAAAGGACTACCGGACAGCTGATCGGCCTTTTCGAAGAGCACTACGGCAAAGAGAGGTTCGTAAGGATATCTCCCGAGAAGGTCTATCCGTCCACGTCACAGGTGAGAGGCTCCAATTTCTGCGATATAGGCATGAGGGCGGACGAGGGCAAGAAAACGGCCGTAATAGTCTCAGTAATAGACAACCTAGTCAAAGGGGCTTCAGGTGTTGCGGTACAGAACATGAATATAATGATGGGGTTCGAAGAATCAGCCGGTCTTGAAGTGCCTCCGGTATTCCCGTAATAAGTGCGGTCTCGATTTTCAGAGCGCCGCAGAACTGCCGCCGCGCGCCTCTCTTATCCTTTCGACGGCTCTCGGCACGATTACGGCCGCCGCATCGATTTCTCCGTCCCTTGTAAATCTCCCGAGGCTGAGCCTCACCGAATAGGACGCGTCCGCCCGCGTGAGACCCATAGCCAGGAGCACGTGGGAGGGGTCGACCTTGCCTTCCGAGCATGCGGAGCCCGTCGATACCGCAACGCCTTCGAGATCGAGGGCCATAGAGAGTGAATCGCCGCTCACACCGTCTATAAATACATTGAGCGTATTCCAGAGAAGCCCATCCATATCGCCGTTCAGCCTGATTCCGGCGATAGAGGCCGATAAGCTTTCCCATAACCTGTCCCGGAGCGGCCTTATCCTCCTTTCGTCTTCCTTCATCTCGCGGAGTGAGATCTCGGAGGCCATGCCCATGCCCGCAATGCCTGGTACGTTCTCTGTGCCGGAACGGCTGCCCCGCTCCTGCCCTCCCCCGTGAATCAAGGGGCGAAGCCCGACCTTCTTGTTAATCCCGTCCCTGATATACAGGGCGCCCGCGCCCTTGGGGCCGTAGAACTTGTGAGCGGATAGAGTCAGAAGATCGGCGGGAATCTCGGCCATGTCGATGTCCACCTTTCCCACGGCCTGCACGGCGTCAGTATGGAATACGGCCCCCTTCTCTTTTACGATGCGGGCGATCTCCGCGATGGGCATGACGGTCCCGGTCTCATTGTTGGCGAATATGCATGATACGAGCAATGTCTCCTCGGAAATCGAATCCCGGAGCTCGTCGAGGTCGATAGTGCCGGAGGCGTCCACTCCCAGATATGTGACGCGGAATCCATCACGCTCAAGAAACCTGAAGGCCTCGAGCACCGACTCGTGCTCGACCCTCGTCGTTACCAGGTGATTCCCCTTTTTCCTTCTATCCGCCGAGGCGACGCCCTTAATCGCGTAGTTGTTGC
>Ga0187892_10003829_pt1 | contig 26638 bp, 23 predicted proteins | sample MA1701073metaG_FD_139345 | JGI IMG/M metagenome (GOLD analysis project Ga0187892, IMG submission 139345) | Bio-ooze microbial communities from a basaltic lava cave in the Kipuka Kanohina Cave System on the Island of Hawaii, USA - MA170107-3 metaG ... | reverse complement strand
GTGCCGCCTGGCGCCACGATGTGCCGCCTGGCGCCACGATGTGCCGCCTGGCGCCACGATGTGCCGCCTGGCGCCACGATGTGCCGCCTGGCGCCACGATGTGCCGCCTGGCGCCACGATGTGGTAGAAGAGGGCTCTATGGAACGGCCCTCGCCCGGCGAAGTCAAGGCGTCATGACGACGAACGTCACGCTCACCCGGTCCGGGCCGGTGGCGACCGTCACGCTCGACCGGCCGGAGCGGCGCAACTCGCTGAGTGATCCCATGCTCACCGAGCTCGGCCAGGCCTTCGCCGAGCTCCGCGACGACGCGACCACGCGCGTGCTGATCGTGACCGGCGCGCCGCCGGTGTTCTCAGCCGGCGCGGACGCGCCGCACGCCAGGGCGAACACGGCCGAGGAGCGCCGCCGGATCTTTCTGTCGAGGACGAGCCAGTTCCGCCGGCTGTTCGAGCGCGCGAACACGCTGCTGGAGAACCTGGAGCAGGCGACCATCGCCATGATCAACGGCCACGCGGTGGGCGGCGGCTGGGGACTCGCGCTGGCCTGCGACTTCCGGTTCGCGGCCGCTCACGCCCAGTTCTGGATCCCCGAGGTGGACCTGGGCGTGCCGCTCGGCGTCGGCTCGACGACCCGGTTCGTGCGGCTCGTGGGCCCGGCCCGGGCCAAGGAGATCATCCTGAGCGGCCGGCGCTACTCGGCGGGGGAGGCGCAGGCGCTGGGACTCGTGCACCAGGTCACGGCCGGCGAGGCCCTGTCCCAGGCGGTGGCCGAGTACGCCGCCATGCTCGCTGCCAAGCCGTTCCGGCCGCTCGCCGAGGTCAAGGCGCGGATCAACGCCATCGCGCGGATCGGCATGCCCGAGGCGAACGCGATGACCGAGGGATATCTCGACCGCGAGTAGTCACTCGGAGGGCGGCGCCGCCCCCCTTCCGAACCTCCCCCCAGAAGCCGGTTGCGCCGGCTTCGCTGGCGCTCGAACGCGGCGTCATGTCACGCCAGCTTCGTCGAGCATGATGAGCTCTCTTCACCGTCTCGAAGCCGGCGTTTGAAGCGGAAGCTCGAGCCGTCGAGGCCAAGAAGAAAAGACAAGAGAACGGTCGCCAGCCTGACGGGAGGTCAGCGCGTCTGACGTTCCGCTTTCGAGCGCCGGCTTTGCCGGCGCCACCGGGTTGTCGGGGGAGGCTCGGAGGGGGCCGTCGAGGCCCCCTCCGACCTTCTAGGAGGGGCTGGCCGCTCGCCGGCGCCGGATCGACTCGCGCCGGTCGGCCGCCGTCTCGCGGATCCCCCAGGCGAAAGCCGGCACGGCCTGCAACAGCGTCCGGAAACTCCGCGTGCTCATGAAGAGCACCTCGGCGTCCGCGGAGACGACGATCACGTCCGCCTCGCGGGTCCCGCCTTCCAGCAGGCCCATCTCGCCGAACACGTCGCCCTCGCTCAGCTCGCCGACGACCTCGCCCTCGAGCCGCGCGCCCAGATGGCCGGAGAGCAGGATGTAGAAGCCGTCGGCCTCGTCGCCGTGCGCGATGATCGAGTGGCCCTGCTTGAAGCTCTTCACCTTGCTGAAGATCGCGAAGCTCGAGAGCTGGCTCGAGTTCATGTACTCGATGACGCTGCGCATGCCGCGTTCGGTCTCCGCCTTCAGGCGCGCGCGCTGCTGGGCCCGCTGCAGCCGCGGCAGCAGGTTGCGCACCTTGCTGATGCGCTCCTGGACCACCGGGTGCTTGCCGACGAGCCAGTGATACTGCTCCTCGCTCAGCCGGGTCGTCTGGCTGGCGCGGTCGGCGACCACGTCGGCCACGCGGAAACCGCGCTGGTGGCTGATGCCCCACTCGCCGAAGGTGTCGGCCTTGACGAGTCGCGCGATGATGCGGCGCCCGTCGCGGACGCTCATCTGGCCGTCCGTGATGATCTGGAAGTGGAACGGCTCGTGCTTGGCGACCGTCCCCTTGCGCACGATGACGTCACCCGGCGCATACGCGAGGATCTGGGCGCCGTGCAGCAGCGTCTCGAGCGTGTCCGAGGGGATGTCGTAGAGATACGGCACGAGCCGCATGGTCTCCAGCAGGATCCGCTCGCGCGAGCCCGGCGTGGGGGCCAGCAGCGCATGCGTGGCGAACAGGCGTGGCTTGGCGAGCTCGAACTCGGCCGGTACCTCCCGGTCGGCGACGTGGACGAGCAGGGTGCGGTCGAGCACGGCCTTGGGCAGCGTCCGCAGCGTCTCCTTGTCGGTGTGGATGGGCGGCATGCCGGCCTCGTGATACAGCAGGTCCACGCTGGGCTGACCATCCGGAGTCCAGAAGAAGTACATGAGGTCGTCGACTCGCTTCGGCGCCAGCTTGCCGTTCTGCCGGAGCGCGTCCAGCAGGGAGGGGTCGAACTGCGTGTCCCCGGAGTAGCCGAAGGTCCGGCCGCCGAACGTCACCTTCAATCCGTTGGTGGGGATCGGATGCAGGTTCCAGCGTGTCTCGATCTGGGCGAACTCACCGGCGATCTCGATCCGCACGCGCTGTCCGGGGTTCGCCGACAGGTGCTTGAGCAGCCCCTCGCGCTCGAAGTCGTGCCCGGTGATGAGCTGCGCCTTCTCGGCGAAGGCGCGGAAGACCGGGTCCGACGCGATGATGGTCGTCCGGCTGCCCCCGAGGAGCTTCTCGATCAGCCCGCCGTCGTGATCCGCGTGCACGTGCGTGAGGAACACGTACGGCACGTCCACCGGGGCCACCCCGGCCTGCTCGAGATAGGCGAGGGCCTCCGGCGAGGGATCGACGAGGATCCCCTTGCCGTGGATCCAGATGATGAAGCTCGTGAAGTCCCCGTCCGGATCGAACCCATGGCTGGTGCCGAGCGGCGTGACGCCGAAATACGGCCGGTCGGTGGCGAACTGGATGGCTGTCCGCAGATCGTCGGGAATCCTGCGGAAGAGCCGGGCCGGTGTGCTGAGCTCGAGCCGCTTCGCGCTCTCTCGGCCGTCGCGCTGGACGATCCGGACGTCGAACGCGCGCCCGCCGGGCGTGAGGTGCACCTCGGCCGCTGGCAACACGACCACGGTCTCCCCGCCGTCGAGCGTGACGAAGTCCACGTAGTCCTCGAGACCGAGCAGGGGACTCGTCGGCTCGAGACCCCGCCGGGCCACATACGACTCGTAGCTCGAGAGCAAAAAATCGTACGTGTCGCGTGAGTCCACGCCGAAGGCCTCGCGTAGCTTCTGGAACGGAGCCGGCTCGGCCGTCGAGGGATCGAACAGGCCGAACAGCGTGAGCGTCAGCAGCCGGTGCAGCACGTGTCGCTGCCGGGACGTGCCCGCGATGCGCGTGCGCATCCTCTGACGGACGAAGAAGTTCAGGTACACGAGGAACTCGATGTCGCCGTGGTTCGTCTTGCCCTCGAACAGGTTCGACGGGAGGATGAACAGCTGATCGCCCTCGTGCCCCTCGCGCAGGATGTCCTTCATCGTCTGCGACATGCTGCCGAGCTGCACGCGCACCGTGCCGTCCGGACTGAAGAGGAGCGCGGGGTCGAGGAACTGGACGTCGCGCCGCCCCGCGCCCAGCGTCCCCGTGAAATCGGCATCCGCCCGGAGACCGGCCACGATGGCCTCGTGCCCGGCGCCGCCGGCGGCCAGCGCCGCGTACCGTCGCACCAGCTCGCGCGCCGGCTCGCCGAAGCGCGTGAAGACCTCGTGCACCAGCACGAGCGGCTGCGCGTCGGCGGCGTTCAGGAGCAGCCCGATCGGTTGATCGCCGCCCGGCACCAGCAGGGCCTCGCGCCACGGATCACGCCCGAGCTTGGGGGCCACGATCCTGAGCGGAACCACGCCGGTGTCGTCGACGTCGAGCGAACGCAGGCCGAGATACTCGAGCACGACGTCGGTGAGCTTGACTCCGCGGCGCAGCTCGGCCAGCTCGGCCTCGCGCAGGACGGGGCTCGGCAGGTTCGGGGCGAGCATCTCCAGGAGGAGCCGCTCGATCGGGATCCGGATGGCATCGGCGGTCAGCCAGATGCCGGCGAGCGGTGGAACGGAACGCGATGCGGTCATGTCGCCCTCCACACCCACAGCGCGGATTATCCCGCCAACGGCGGGACGACAGCGAGTTTTCTCTCGGAGGGGCCGGCTCGGCGTCAGCGGGCCAGCTCGTGGTAGATGTTGCGCCCGCGTGTCTCGCGCATCCCGAGCGTCACCAGGAACGCCGCCACCAGCAGGAGCGCGCAGGCCAGAAACGTGGCGCGGTAGGCCGCGACGGGGTAGACGCGCGCGCCGTCCAGGATCGCTCCGGTCCAGCCCGCGTCCAGGAGCGCGCCCAGCAGTGCCTGGCTCACGGCGGCGCCGAGAAAGCCGCCGAGGTTCACCACCGCCACGGCGATCCCCTCGAGCTGCGGGGGGTTCACCTCGCGGCCGATCGGCCACGTCAGGACGAATGCGCCGCCGGCCAGCCCCATCGCGAAGAACAGGGCGTAGATACTCCAGGGGGGTAGGACGCCCGCGGTCAGGACGAACGCCAGCCAGAGCGCGGCCGACACGGCCGTCAGCGTCGAGTAGGGTAGCTTGCGTCGCCGGAGCACCCGGTCGGACAGATAGCCCGTGAGCGGCCCCGACACCAGGAGCGCCAGGGGGGCCGCCGTTGCGTAGAACGCGGCGGCCGTGGTGGACAGGCCGTACACGTCCCGCATGTACGGGACCACCCACAGCATCAAGTTCGCGGTCGCCGAGTAGGCGCAGAAGAAGGCCAGGAAGGGCGGCCAGGTATGCGGGTTGGCGAGGACCTTGATCAGCCCGGGCATGACGGCGGCCACGCCGCGCGCGGTCGCCTGGGCGTCCCTCGTGCCCGGCGGCCGGTCACGCACGACGGCGAGGCAGATGGCGGCGAGCGCGACGGTGAGGAGCCCGATGATCCAGAACGCCCCGCGCCAACCGACGGCCGCGACGAGCGCGGCCAGCGGATACGTGGCCACCAGCGAGCCGAGCACGCCGACGGTGGCGGTGATCGCCGAGAGCGTTCCGAAGTGCGAGGCGGGGAACCAGGTCGCCGCGACCTTGAGCGCGCCGATGAACGTCACCGTGGCTCCGAGACCCACGAGGAAGCGCCCGGTGAAGAGCAGCGCCTGGCTCGGCGCCATGCCCATGGCGACGGTTCCGAGTCCCATGACGGCGCTGCCGGTCGACACCACGCGCCGCACGCCGTACGCGTCCACGAACAGGCCGGCCGGGACCATCAGGGCCGCGTACGCGTAGAAGTAGGTGGAGCCGAGCAGGCCGACGATGGTGCCGGTCGCGTGAAACGTCTGCATCAACTCCTTGGCGATGACGCCCGGAGCAACACGATGGAAGAAGGCGATCAGGAAGAGGAGCGCCGGGATGCCCCACATGACCCACCGCAGACCGGCCGCAGCGCTGACGGGCACGCTCAGCAGCCTGTCGGAGAAATGGGCGCCAGCCTGGACCGAACGCCGCGCGTGCGACGTTCCGCTTCGAGCGCCGGCTTCGAGGTCGTGAAGCAATCTGCTCCATCAGGCGAGACAAGCTCCCGTGACGTAACGCCTGGCTCGAGCGCCGGCTTGGCCGGCGCAATCGAACTCCTGGGGGCGCTCCCGTTCCTGGGGGAGGCTTGGAGGGGGCCCACGGGGCGAAGCCCCGTCTTGATCGGACCGCCCCCTCCAATTGGCTCAGCGCGTCCAGACGCCACCGGGATCACACGCGCGCACGACGGTGAGCTCATCCGGCCTCGGCGTCGGGGTCTGGCGGACGTCGGGGGCCACGCGGAGCTCCCATCCGGTCTCCGCTCGGATGCTCTCCACGCTCTGGCCCGGATGATAGGAGACGAGGATCATGTCCCCGGTCTCGTCGAAGCGATACACCCCGAGCGTCGTGATCACGGCGGAAGGCCCGCCGCCCGGCAGCCCCACGCGCTCACGCCAGCCCGCGCCGTCCCCGAAGCCCGGCGAGGTGATGTAGTCGACGCGCTCCCGGAAGCGGTGTTTCTGCTGCGGCATGATGACGACGAACCGCCCGGCCAGGCTGGCCAGATCGCCGCCGCCGCCGCTGCCGGGCAGCCGCACCTTCGGCCGCCGCCAGTCCCCGATGCAGGACGTGTTGAGATTGCCGTGACGGTCGATCTCCGCCCCGCCGATGAACCCGAGGTCCACGAGCCCCTGCTGCAGCAGCCCCATGACCTCGAGGGTGCCGGCGCACCAGACGGCGCCCGAGACGTTGGGCGTGTCGCTCATCGTCATCAGGGTCTCCGGGGCGGGCTGGTCGCGCACGATGCCGTTCTCGAAGAGACCGATCGCCCGCGGCGCGTGCGTGCGCTTGGCGAACGCGAAGGCGATCAGCGGCAGGCGCATGCCGACGAATACCTGCTCGCCGTCGCGGACCTCGCGGCTGGCGGCGATGACCATCAGCTCGCGCTCCGTGTGCCGGGGAGCGCCCGGCTTGGCCGGGCTCATGGTCAGTGGAGCACGAACGGCTTGGCGGCGGCCGCGGCATACGGATGCCGCCGGATTGCCTCCTCGTTGATCTCGACGCCCAGTCCGGGTCCGGAGGGCACCGCGATCCAGCCGTCGCGGGGCTCGATCGGCCGGGTCAAGAACGCCGTCTCGTACTCGCCGGTCGGAAACTCGACCGGCATCGCGCCGCCGAACGTCGCGGCCACGTGCAGGGTCGCGGCCAGGCCGGGGCCGAAATAGAAGGAGTGCGGCGCGATCGGCACGCTGGCCGCCTGCGCGTGGGCCGCGATCTTCCTGAACTCGGAGATCCCGCCCACCTTGCTGATGCTGGGCTGGAGAATGTCGGCCGCGCGCTGGGCGATGATCTCGCGGAAGCCGAACAGCGTCGACTCGTTCTCCCCGAGCGCGATCGGGGTGTCGGTGGCCGCGGCCACGCGCGCGAGGCCCGCATAGTCCTCCGGCGGCCACACCGGCTCCTCGAGCCAGAAGAGGCGGTACGGCTCCAGCCGGCGCGCCATCTCGATCGCCTCCGCGGGGGTCCACGGGCAGTTCGTGTCCAGCATGATCTCGACCTGCTCACCGACCGCCTCGCGGGCGGCCCGCACCGACTCGACGTCGGTCTGATGCAGCTTCAACATGCAGAAGCCCTGGGCCGCGTAGTGCCGGCAGGCCCGCGCGAGCTCGGCCGGCGAGTCGTAACGGAGCAGGCTGGCATAGGCCGGCAGCCGCGGACGCACCGCGCCGCCGAGCAGCCGATACACCGGGGCCTGTACGGCCTTGCCGAGCAGGTCCCACAGCGCGATCTCGACGCCGCTGATCGCGAACATGGCGAGCCCGCGTCGCCCGTAGATCATCGTGCCCCGGTGCATGGTGTCGACGAGGGGCTCGATGTCCAGCGCGTCACGGCCCACTAGCAGCGGCGCCAGGCTCTCGTCGATCACGTTGCACACGGCCAGCGGCGCCCCGTACGCGAACGCCTCGCCCACGCCCACAAGGCCCTCGTCGGTGACCACGCGCACGATGATCTGCTTGCGCGTGCCGGCCATCCAGCCCGACGGCGGCGTCATCGGCTTCATCGGAATCGCGAGCGGTATCGCCTGCAGCTGCGTGATCTTCATGTCAGGCTCCGTAGTCCAGCGGTTCTGAGAAGGAGTGGCGGTCGATGCGGACGGCGCGCAGCACGTCGGGGCCCAGCCGATCGAGGAATCCGTTCCAGTCGGGTACGCCGTACACCCACTGCTCCAGCCACGCGCGATTGCCCTCGGCGCTCCGGCTCTCGTCGTGGAAGCGGCGGTACAGCTCGTGGTAGCGCCGGTAGTAGCCTTGCACCGGGGAGGGCAGCGCGCCGAACGGCTCGTGCACGACCGCGACCACCTTGGTCTCGGGACTCAGCACGAGTCCCGGGTCGCTCAGGATCCGCTCGCGCGGCCAGATCTCCTCGGCGACGATGATGACCTGTCGGGCGGCGAGCGCCGCCGGCCGCGTGATGCCGAGCGTGCCCCAGACATGCGCCCGGCCGTCCTCGTCGGCGCGCTGAACGTGCAGGACCGCCACCTCCGGCACCAGCGCCGGCACCAGCACCAGCGGCGCTCCGGACCACGGGTCGGTCGACCGCTTGAAGGTCGGGTTCGACCGGAGGAGATCGGTCCCGAGCAGCGAGCGCGCGGGCAGGTACGGGACGCCCAGCGCCGCGGCCTCGAGCGCGAAGGCGATCGTCAGGTTCGAGTGGTCCTGGACCTCGAGGGGAGCCGGCACCGCCTGTTCCACGGCGCGCCGGTAGTTGTGGCCGAGCCCGGCGCTCACGTTACCCACCCAGGCCGCGATGAGGCGGCGCGCGCAGCCGGCTCCGATGAGCTGATCGAAGAGCATGTCGGAGACGGGCCCGATCAGCGTGAGATCGCGCCGGCGCTGCCGGATGAGCTCGTGCCCGACCGCGAACGGGATCAACGCCTCGATGGCGGTGTTGAGGCAGACCGAGGTGCCGTCAGGAACGAAGCGGGCCACCGCTTCCCGCGTGCGCATGAGCTTGGACGGCACCCGCCCATGTTACCCCGCGCGGAACTCGGCGGGGGGCTACCGCCTCCCTTCCGAACCTCCCCCCAGAAACAGGTTGCGCCGGCGAAGCCGGCGCGACTCTTTCTGGGGGAGGTCTCGGCGGGGGCCGTCGAGGCCCCCTCCGATTGGCTAGCCGGCCTTGAACAATTGCAGCGGGCCGCGTACGCTGTCGTTTTGTCACGGGTGACGCGCTCAAGCGGCGTGTGCGACTCCACTCACGGCCCGGAGGGACGAATGGAAGCCAAACTGGTGAAGTCGAAGGACGAGATCCCGGATGTCGACTACCGGAAGATGGTGCTGACCTTGATGGACAAGCAGGCGAGCCGGGAAGTGGCGACCGCCGAGGTGTTCGGTCAGTGTGTCCTCCAGGCGCCGACGATCGAGGACAAGATCCGCATCACGCGCTTCCAGCACGAAGAGCTGAAGCACTACCAGCTGCTGGCCAAGCTCATGACCGAGCTCGGCGTGGACATGGACGCCTACATGCGTGAGCGGCAGCGCGCGGGCTCGCGCTTCACCGGTGACGAGGCGGACATCCAGATCCGCGACTGGATCGATGCCACGCTGTTCAACTTCATGATCGACCGGGCCGCGACGTTCCAGCTCACCGAGTACACGAAGGGGAGCTATCTGCCGCTGGCCCGGGCCAACGAGGTCATCGTCAAGGAGGAGGAGGGTCACAAGAACTTCGGCGAGGCGTGCCTGGAGCAGATGTGTCAGGATCCGGCCATCCGCGCCGAGATCCAGGAGCGCTTTCAGAAGTGGTTCGTGGCCTCGCTGCGGATCTTCGGCCGGGCGGGCACGTCCGGCAACCGGTATTGCCTCGAGGTCGGCCTCAAGACGCGGGACAGCGGTGACGTGGCGGCGGCGTACGTGGACAGCATCCGCCCGGTCATGATGGCGTGCGGGCTCAAGTTCCCGGACCGCAACGAGCTGCCCCTGGACGTGCCACCGCAGGTGAACCTGAGCGTCCCCTGAGGCATGGACCTCAAGCTGAGCGGCCAGGTGGTGCTGGTCACCGGCGCCGGGCAAGGTCTCGGGCGGGCGATCGCCATCGCGTTCGCGCGGGAGGGCGCCCACGTCGGTTTGCACTACCACTCGTCGGCGAACGGCGCCGAAGCCGGGGCCGCCGAGGCGCGCGCCCTGGGCGTCAAGGCGGTGTCCGTGGGCGCGGACGTTCGCCAGGATCGCGCCGTGGCCGAGGCCGTCCAGCGGGTCGAGCAGGCGCTCGGCCCCATCGACGTGCTCGTCAACAACGCGGCCGCCACGCAGCGCAAGCCGTTCCTGGAAACCACGCCGGCCGACTGGGCGCCGCAGGTGGACGTCACCGTGACCGGCACCCTGCGCGTCACGCACGCCGTCGCGCGCGGCATGGCCGAGCGGCGCTCGGGTGTGATCGTGAACCTGATGGGCGACTCCGGCCGGGTAGGGGAGTCCGGCCTGCTCGTCACGGCGACCACCCGCGCGGCGACGGTGGGGTTGACGAAGTCGCTGGCCAAGGAGCTGGCCCGGCACGGCATCCGGGCCAACTGTGTGTCGCTCGCGCTCGTGCAGACGGACCACATCGAGGCGCACGCCGGCGGGACGGATCAGGAGCGGATGAAGAAGCTGCTGGCGCAGTATCCGCTCCGCCGGCTCGGTCGTCCCGATGACGTCACCGCGATGGTCCTGCTGCTGGCCTCGCCGCTGTCGAGCTGGACCACCGGACAGGTGGTCTCGGTGAACGGCGGCTACGCGATGGTGTGAGGCCGGCGACGCCCGGATGACCAGCGCGGGCGCGTCCTCGAGCGTGTTCGGGGCGCCCGTTCTCCGGACCGAAGACGCCCGCCTCCTCACCGGGCGGGGCCGCTACGTGAGCGACCTCGAGCTGCCGCGCCAGCTGCACGTCGCGTTCGTCCGCAGCATCCATGCCCACGCGCGGCTCCGCACCGTCGACACGGCGGCCGCCGAGGGCGTGCCCGGCGTCGTGGCGGTCGTGACCGGCGCAGATCCCGTATTCATCCGCCATCGACTGCGCGCGCGGTCCGCGCTGCCCACCTATGTCGAGACCGAGCAGCCGGTCCTCGCCTGGCCGACGGCCCGCTATTGCGGCGAGCCGGTGGCCGTGGTGATCGCATGCGACCGCTACGTCGCCGAGGATGGCGCCGGGCTGGTCGGCGTCGACGGTGAGCCGCTGCCGGCGGCGGTCGACGTCGTCGGCGCTCGCGGCGGCGCCGCGGTCGTGCACGAGCAGGCGCCGGACAACGTGCTGCTCTCCCGGCGGTTCGAGCACGGTGAGGCCGCCGCGGCACTGGGCCGCTCGGCTGTCGTGGTGGAGCGGACATTCCGGACGAACCGGCAGACCGCCGCGCCGCTCGAGGGGCGCGCCGGCGTCGCGACGTGGGACGCCGCCGACGGGAAGCTCACCCTCTGGACCGGGACGCAGGTCCCGCACCTGGCGCGTCACGGTCTCGCCGAGATCCTGGGCCTCCCGGAGAATCGCATCCGCGTCATCGCGCCCGACGTCGGGGGCGGCTTCGGCGTCAAGGCAATCCTGTATTCCGAAGACGTGGCCCTGTGCCTGCTGGCCATGCGGCTCGGCCGCCCGGTCAAGTGGGTCGAGAGCCGGCGGGAAGGCCTGCTCGCCTCGGCGCATGCGCGCGATCACCAGTACGTGGTGCGGGCCGGCTTCGATCGTGAAGGCCGCCTGCTCGCGATGGACGTCAAGGTCGCCTGCAACGTGGGCGCGTACTCGGTGTATCCGTGGACCGCCGGGATCGAGGCCTTGATGGCCGGCGGCCTCCTGACCGGCCCCTACAAGCTCGACCACTATCGCTGCGAGGTCGTCGGGATCGCGACCCACACCACGCCGGCCGGCCCCTACCGCGGCGTGGCCCGACCGGCGACGACCTTCGTGATGGAGCGCATCCTCGATCTCGGCGCCCGCGAGCTCGGGCTCGACCCGGTGGAGATCAGGCGCATGAACCTGATCGGGCCCGGCGATCTGCCGTACACCTCGGCGACTCGGCTGATCCACGACAGCCCGAGCTACCCGGTGTGCTTCGACAAGGTGCTCGAGGCCATCGGCTACGACGCATTCCGGGCCGAGCAGGCCCGGCTCCGCAGCGAGGGGCGCTACGTGGGCATCGGCTTCGCCAACTACAACGAGCTGACGGGCCTCGGGCAGGCGGCCTCCGCCGGACCGCGCATGCCGTTTCGCACCGGCCACGAGGGCGCGACGGTGCGGATGGATCCGTCGGGCGCCGTCACCGTGCTGGCCGGCGTCACCTCGCAGGGGCAGGGGCTCGAGACGACCATCGCCCAGATCGTCGCCGCGGAACTCGGCGCTTCGTTTGGGTCCGTGACCGCCATCCTGGGGGACACCGACCTCACGCCGTTCGGCCTGGGCGCCTTCGCCTCGCGCCAGGCCGTGATCGGCGGCGGCGCGGCCATCCGCGCCTCCCGGGCCGTTCGTGACAAGGTGGTGCGCATCGCCGCGCACCTGCTCGAGGCGGCGCCGGCGGACCTCGACGTCGCGGACGGTCACGTGTTCGTGAAGGGGGCAATCGACCGGGCGCTCACGCTGGGCGAGGTCGCGCAGGTCGCCCATCTGGAAACTCATCGGCTGCCCCCCGACCTCGAGCCGGGGCTCGAGGCCACGCGGTTCTACGATCCGATGCGCGGCACGTTCGCGGCCGGATCGCAGGCAGCCATCGTGGAAGTGGATGCCGCCACGGGGACGCTCGCGATCCGACGCTACGTCTGCGTGGAGGACACCGGGCGCGTGATCAACCCGCTGATCGTGGAGGGCCAGGTGCACGGCGCCATCGCTCAGGGCATCGGCGGAGCCCTGGTGGAGCACCTCGTCTACGATGCCGCCGGCCAGCTCCTGACCGGCTCGCTCATGGACTACGCGCTGCCGACGGCGTCGACGATTCCCCCCCTCGAGACCGATCACATCGCCGAGCCGTCCGACAACCTGGCCGAGGTGCGCGGCGTCGGGGAGGGTGGCACACTGGGACCTGCGGCCGTGCTGGCCAACGCGGTGGCCGACGCGCTCGCGCCCTTCCGGATCGAGCTGAACGACCTGCCCGTGACGCCCGCGCGCGTCTGGGCATCGGCTCTCGCCCGGGAAGCCGGAGAACACTCACGTGGAGGATGATCGAATGACCCAGCGCAAGACCTATCGGACCGAGCTCACTCCGGTGAGCTTCCTCAAGCGCAGCGCGTACGTCTTCCCCGAGAAGACCGCGGTGGTGCACGGACGCCGGCGCTACAGCTACCGGCAGCTCGAGGAGCGCGTGAACCGCCTGGCCTCGGCGCTGCGGCGGGCCGGCCTCGAGCGGCACGACCGCGTGGCCTTCCTGTGCCCGAACATCCCGGCCATGCTGGAGGCGCACTACGGCGTGCCCGCGGCCGGCGGCATCCTCGTCGCCATCAACACGCGACTGGGCTCGGACGAGATCGGCTACATCCTCACGCACTCGGGCGCCCGCTTCCTGTTCGTGGACGCGGAGCTCGCCGAGCTCGTGAAGCCGCTGGACCTGGCCGGACTCCGGGTCTTCCGCGTCGACGACACCGGATCCTCGGGCGATCCGTACGAGGACTTTCTCGCCACCGGCACGACCGGCGAGGTCGAGAGCGGGCTCGAGGACGAGGAGGAGACGATCGCCATCAACTACACCTCCGGGACCACCGGGCGGCCCAAGGGCGTCATGTACGCGCACCGCGGCGCGTACATGAACGCGATCGGCGAAGCGATCGAGACCGGGATGAGCTTCGACACGAAATACCTCTGGACGCTGCCGATGTTCCACTGCAACGGCTGGTGCTTCACGTGGGGCGTCACCGCCCTGGCCGGCACGCACGTCTGCCTGCGCCGCGTGGACCCGGCCGCCATCTGGGAGCTGATCGAGCAGGAGGGCATCACGCACTACTGCGGCGCGCCCACCGTGCACATCAGCGTCGTCAACCACCCGGCCGCCCGCAAGCTCGCGCAGCCCGTCACGGTGACCCTGGCGGGCGCGCCGCCCTCGCCCACGCTCCTGGGCAAGCTCAAGGAGCTGAACTTCCGGCCCGTGCACGTGTACGGCCTGACCGAGACGTACGGCCCGCACACGGTCTGCGGGTGGCACCAGGAGTGGGACGCCAAGCCGCTGGAGGAGCAGGCGCGCCTGCTCGCGCGCCAAGGGCAGGGATACGCGCTGTTCGACCTGGTGCGCGTGGTCGACGATCAGATGAACGACGTGCCGAGGGACGGCGAGACCATGGGCGAGGTCGTCATGATCGGCAACAACGTGGCCAAGGGCTACTTCCAGGATGCGGAGGCCACCGCGCAGGCGTTCCGCGGCGGCTGGTTCCACTCGGGCGATCTCGGCGTGTGGCATCCGGACGGCTACATCGAGCTGCGCGATCGCCAGAAGGACATCATCATCTCGGGCGGCGAGAACATCTCGACCATCGAGGTCGAGCAGTGCGTGGCGCGGCACCCGTCCGTGCTCGAGTGCGCGGTGGTGGCGATCCCGGATCCGAAGTGGGGCGAGCGCCCGAAGGCGTTCGTGACCCTCAAGCAGGGGTGCATCGCCACCGAGGAGGAGATCATCGAGTTCTGCCGCCAGCAGATCGCCCACTTCAAGGCGCCGGCCGCCGTGGAGTTCGGCGAGTTGCCCAAGACCTCGACCGGCAAGGTGCAGAAGTTCGTGCTTCGCGAGAAGGAGTGGCGCGGCCAGCAGAAGCGGATCAACTGAGCGCCGACCAGATCGTTTCAGCCGGGGGCGGTGACGCCGACGGGACCGGTGAGCGTAGCGGTGTGCGATTGACAGAGGCCCGCAGGGTCGAGTACCCTCGGCGCGAGTTGGCGCGCGCATCCGCATCCAGCAAGTTGCCCCTCGCATCCCCATCAACGTCGATGGGATTGGCATGAGGCGTCCTCCCGTCATCGTGCTGTTCGTCGCCGTGCTCGTCATCGCGCTCGGCGAGAGCGCGGGCGCGGTCATGTCGCAGCTCCGGCCGCAGGTCACCCGCTACGCCCAGTCCCGGGTCGCGGCGAATCCGCAGGCGCACGGCCTGGCCGGGTCGGCCGAGTACGACACGGAGGTCACGGGGCGGGCCGTGTTCCTCGCGGAGGCCGGGCTGTCGTTCCTCCACACCCACGCCCAGGGGCTGGGTCCGCTGGTGATCTTCGCCGGCACCATCGCGGCGAGCGTCGTGCCGTGGCGGCCGGCCCGCGGAGTCCTGTACGCGCTGTTCACCGTCGGCGCGCTCTTCCCGCTGGGCTACCTCGCGTACTCGGTCGCGGTGCTCGAGCAGGGGCGCGAGGCCGGCATCGAGGCGGCGCAACGGTACGTGCTGACGCCGCTCGGCAGCGCCGCCATCATCGGACTGGTGGCGCTCGCGCTGCTGATGGTGGCGGCTCGGCGAGGGCGCTCCGCGTGATCGGATCCAGCGCCGAGGCCTGGCGCCTGCCGCCCATCGCCTCGCTCCTGATCGCGGTGTTGCTGATCGCCTGCGCCGAGGTGGGCGGCGCCTCCATGGTGCAGTTCAAGCTGGAGCTGACGCGGTGGGCACGCAGCGTGATCCTGGCCCGGCCCGCGATGCATGGACTGGTGGGAGTGCGCGATGTGGACGAGCAGGTCATCGACGAGGCGCTGGTGAAGTTCGACGCCGGGTTCCGGCTCTTCCACCTGCACGCCGAGGGCATGGGGCTCGTCATCATCGCCACCACGATGACCGCGGCGACGCTGGCCCGGTCGGCCACGACCCGGCGGGCGCTGATCGCGCTGCTCACCGCCGGCGGCGCCGGCTATCCGTTCGGCTATCTCCTGTGGAGCGCGTTGATCCCCTACTACGGGATCCAGACGGGCAAGACACTGGCCGAATGGTTCGTCTGGATTCCGTTCGGGGGGGCGAGCATCGTGGGGACCTGGTGGCTGACCGCGCTGGTGGGCGTGCGTCTGGTCCGCGGCGCATGACCTGCTGGCGCGCGCTCCTCGCCCTGGCGCTGCTCGTGATGGCGGCCGGGCCGGCCACGGCGCATCACGTGGGCGCGTATGTGCCGCAGGACAACGAGATCTCGGTCAACTTCAAGAAGATCAAGTTCGCGATCCAGGCCCGCAAGTTCGACGTGGCCCTGCGCCTGTTCGAGACCGGCGCCCTGCGGACCGAGATGCGCGCCCAGAGCGAGCGCCTGCCCGCGGGGCTTGAGCAGGCGACGCGGGCGGCGCTGACCGGCGGCGACGGCCGGCGGGCCGAGCGCAGTCTCATGATCCTCTTCGCGGCCTCGATCCGCGACCTCGCGCTGGAAGCCGACCGCCGGCTGGCGGACCGCAGCGGGGCGGTCGAGGCACGCGCGGCGGCCGGCCAGAAGTTCCTGGACGCGATCTGGCGCTACTACAACCTGGTCGACTTCACCGTCACCCAGCAGGACCCCAAGGCGGCGGTCGCGGTGCGTCTCGCATTCGACGAGGCGGCAGGCTATGCTCAGGGCGCCCCGGCGCCGGCCGCAGCCGCCCCGGCGCCGGAGTCGAAAGGGGCGGCGGCACGCCCGGCGGCACCGCCCGATCCCGACAGGATGCGCGAGCCCCTGCAGCGGATCGCGCGGACGCTGGCGGGACTGATCGAGACGTCTTCCATGGCGATGCGGTAGTCGGGAACGAGCCATATAACAAGGAGGCGCTCATGAGGAACAGGTCGCTGGTCGCAGTGCTCGCGTCGAGTGCGTTGCTGGCGTGGCTGGCCGCGCCGGCGGACGCCCAGAAGGTCGTCAAGATCGGGGACCTCGGCTCGAAGGTCGGGGTGTTCGAGGGCTACGGGAAGTACCAGACCATGGCGATCCAGCTCGCCGTGGACGAGCTGAACGCCAAGGGTGGCGTGCTCGGGCACAAGATCGAGATCATCTCGGAGGACGACGAGACCAAGCCGGCCCCGGCCGTGCGCAAGGCCGAGAAGCTGATCCTGCAGGACGACGTCAAGCTGCTCATCGGCGCCGTCTCCAGCGGCGCGACCATGGCCGTCATGGACGTCAGCAAGAAGCACAAGACGATCCACTGGAACTCGGTCTCCTGCGCCGAGTTCATGCGGACGACGAAGTTCCACAAGTACTACTTCTCGAACCAGCCGGATTCGCGCATGCAGGCCAACGGCCTGGCCAAGTACATGGTCGAGAAGATGGGCAAGCGCGTCTACATCTTCTACACCGACTACGCCATGGGCCAGTCCGATGGGCGTCAGTTCAAGACCGCGCTCGAGAAGCTGGGCGGCGAGGTGGTCGGGGTGGCGGGCGCCCCGCTCGACACCAAGGACTTCAGCCCCTGGTTCGGCGCGATCAATCAGTCGAACCCCGACGTGCTCTTCGTGGCCTTCGCCGGCACCGATTCCCTGCGGCTGATGACGCAGCTCCACTCGTTCGGCATGACGAAGAAGTACAAGCTGGCGGGCATCGACTGCTTCCTGCTGCAACAGGACCTGCCGGCCATCGCCGAGCCCATGGAAGGTTTCGTGCAGCTGGCGCACTACTCTCCGTTCAACCCGGACAAGAACATGCAGGCCTTCAACGCCAAGTTCAAGCAGAAGTTCGGCACGGACGCCAACATCATGGCCGGGGCCTACGACGCGGTGCTGTTCTGGGCCGCCGCCGCCGAGAAGGTGAAGAGCTTCGACTCCGACAAGATCGCCGAGGCGCAGGAAGGCATGTGCCTCGAGAACACCCACATCGGCCGCCAGTGCATCCGCAAGGAAGACCACCAGGTCGTGATGGACATGCATTTGTACCAGGTCAAGGGCGGCAAGAACCTGCCGATCGCCACGCTGGCCGGCAAGGACACGATCGGCGAGCCGATGGTCGGCAGGGATCCGGTCGAGGGCTTCACGTGGGAGATCAAGAAGAAGTAACTCACTAGCGTTGGAGTACGTCGTCGGGGTCCTGCTGCCACAGCTCCTGCACGGCGTCGTGTTCGGCGCCGCGCTGGGGCTGCTGGCGCTGGGCCTCACGGTGATCTTCGGGCTCCTCGGCGTGATGAACTTCGCGCACGGGGAGCTCTTCATGTTCGGCGCCTACGCCGGTATCGCGGTGATCGGCGTCACCCAGTCGTTCTGGGTGGCCCTGATCGCGGCGCCGCTCCTGGTGGCCGCGATCGGGGCGCTCACCGAGGTCGCCACGCTCCGGCCCCTCTACCGCCGCGAGCCCCTGTACGGACTCATCATGACCTTCGGCCTGGCGCTGGCCTTCCGCGAGGGCGCGCGCCAGCTGTTCGGCGGGGACATGCGCCGGATCCTGCCGCCGATCGAGGGCTCGATTCCGCTCCTCGGGATGACGTACCCGCGCTACCGGCTCTTCCTGCTCGCCTTCTCCTCGCTGCTCCTGCTCGCGATCTGGCTGTTCTTCACGCGCACGCGGGCCGGCATCATCGTGCGGGCCGCGGTCCAGGATGCCGAGATGCTCGACGGCCTGGGGGTGAACGTCCCGCGCGTGTTCACGCTCACCTTCGCCGGCTCCGCCGCGCTCGCCGCGTTGGCCGGGCTGCTGCTGGCGCCGGTCTTCACCGTGTACCCCCAGATGGGCGTCGAGATGATCCTGCTGGCGTTCATCGTGGTGATCCTGGGCGGCATGGGGTCGATGGGCGGCTCCGTCATCGCGGCGTTCGTGATCGGCATCGCCCAGAGCCTGCTGACGCTCTGGATGAACCCGCAGCGCGTGGCCATCGCGATCTTCGGCATCATGATCATCGTCCTGATCGTCCGGCCCCGCGGGTTCTTCGGCCGGGAGGGTGTCCTTGAGTAGAGCGCTCTCCTGGCGGATGGCGGTCGTGTTCGCCGCGCTGGCGGCGCTCCCGCTGACGCCCTGGATGTCGAAGTACTACATGCTGCTCGCCTTCGATGCGCTGCTGTTCGGGGCGGTGGCGATGAGCCTCGACCTCCTGATGGGCTACACGGGCCTGGTGTCGTTCGGACATGCCGCCTTCTTCGGCCTGGGCGCCTACTCGACGGCCGTGCTCCTGGAGCGGGGTGTCCTGTCGATCTGGCTGTGTCTCGGCCTGGCCATCGTGGTGGTCACGGCCTACGCGCTGATGGTGAGCTACTTCGCGACGAGCCGCCGCGGCATCTACTTCGCGCTCCTGACGTTGATCTTCGCCGAGGTGGTGTACACGTTCTTCCGCTACACGCAGACGTTCGGCGGTTCGGACGGCATCCAGGGGCTGCCCTCCTTCCAGCTCCTGCCCGGCCTCGCCGTCGACACCCCGGTGCGCATCTACTACCTCGTGCTCGCGTACCTCCTGCTCGCGTACGTCGCCTGTCGCGTGCTGGTCGGCTCGCACTTCGGCCAGGTGCTCGTCGCCATCCGCGAGAACGAGGATCGTGTGCGCTTTCTCGGGTACAACGTGCAGCGCTACAAGATGGGGGTGTGCCTGATCTCGGCCGTGCTCACCGGACTGGCGGGCGCTCTCTATCCGGGGCGCGCCGCCTACGCCACGCCGGATCTCCTGCACTGGAGCATCTCGGGCGAGTTCATCATCATGGTCATGATCGGCGGCCTCGGCACCCTGGCCGGCCCCATTCTCGGCGGCGCCTTCTTCATCCTGCTCCAGGAAAAGGTCTCGTCCTACGTGCAGTGGTACTCGATCGTCGTCGGGCTGGTGCTGGTGCTGATCGTGCTGTTCATCCCGCGCGGGCTCCTGGGCTTCCGGCACGCCTTCCGCCGACGCGCCGGACAGCAAGCGCACTGATGCCGCAGCCCACCATGCTCGCGGTCCAGGAGATCTCGAAGAGTTTCGGCGCGCTCGGCGCGCTGGCCGGGGTCAGCTTCAGTGTGCGGCCCCGGGAGGTGTTCTCGGTCATCGGGCCCAACGGGGCGGGGAAGTCGACGCTGTTCAACGTGATCGCGGGGCTGCACACGCCGACCGCCGGCCGGGTCATGTTCCAGGGCGAGGAGATCACGGGTCTCCCGCCGGCGGTCATCAATCGGCGCCGGCTGGCGAAGACGTTCCAGATCACCAACATCTTTCCGGGCATCTCCGTGCTCGACAACGTGCGGGTGGCCGCGCAGTCGCGTCTGGCCGTGAGTGGGCACCTGGCGTCGCTCTGGCGGCGCCCGGCGGTCGACGACCGCGTCATGGAGCTCCTGGGCGCGTTCGGGCTCGAGCACCGGCGCGACGAGCTGGCCCAGAACCTCTCGCACGGCGAGCAGCGGTATCTGGAGATCTGCCTGGCCCTGGCCACCGATCCCACGCTCCTGCTGCTGGACGAGCCTACCGCCGGCATGACCCCGGGCGAGACGAAGGAGGCCACGGCCCTGATCCGCAGGATCGCGCTCGCGCGCAGTCTGACCGTGCTGTTGATCGAGCACGACATGGGGGTGGTGATGGGAATCTCCGACCGCATCGCCGTGCTCCACTTCGGACAGAAGATCGCCGAGGGCCCGCCGGACGTCATCCGCAACGACCCGCAGGTGATCGACGCCTACCTCGGCGGCGCCGACGACTGAGAGGCCGGCCGGATGCTCCGCATTCGCGATCTGCACGCAGGCTACGGCGCCACGCCGATCCTGTTCGGCGTGTCGCTCGAAGTGGAGGAGGGGGAGGCGGTCGCGCTTCTCGGCAAGAACGGGATGGGCAAGAGCACGCTGATGAAGACGGCCATGGGCTTCATCAAGCCGACTCAGGGCGCGATCGAGTTCGAGGGCAGCGACCTCACGCGCATGACGCCGCACGAGATCGCGCACCGGGGTGTCGGATTCGTGCCCGAGAATCGGCGCATCTTCCCCGGACTCACCGTGCGCGAGAACCTCGAGCTCGGGCTGTCCGCCGTCAGCCACCGCTCCGCCCCCCTGCGTCGGCAGCGCTTCGCGGAGGTGTTCCAGCATTTTCCGCTGCTCGGCGAGCGCATCGATCAGCCGGCCAAGACCCTCTCGGGCGGCGAACAGCAGATGCTGGCCATCGCCCGGGTCATGATGGCCGGCGCCCGGCTGATCCTGATGGATGAACCCACCCAGGGCCTCGCCCCCGCGCTCATCCGCCACATCCGCGACATGATCCGCGAGCTGAAGCGGCTGCGCGTCACCGTGTTCCTGGTCGAGCAGAACGCGCGCGTGGCCTTGAGCGTGTGCGATCGTGGGTACGTGATGGAGAAGGGCCTGATCGTGTTCCAGGGATCGTCCGTCGAGCTGCGCGAGAGCCCGGTGACACGTGAGAAGCTGGGCGTCTGACGCCCTGCGGGGCGGGAGCCGCGGCGGGTCGGCGCTCCGCATCGTGGTGGGCGTCGCCATCCTGGCCGCGGTGCTCTGGGCGTGGCCCGGCGGGCGCCTGCGCGATCACGACGGCCGCCACGGCCGGCATGCCCCCGTCCCGGACGCCTACGAGAAGGCCGGCGTCACCGAGTTCACCGAGGGCCAGCGCGGACCCGCCTTCCGGCTCCGGACATTTCCCGCGGCCGGGCATGCCTCGCTGGAGGACTACCGGGACAAGCTGGTCGTGCTGAACTTCTGGGCGACCTGGTGCACCCCGTGCACCGTCGAGATGCCCACGCTCGAGGCGCTGTGGCAGCAGTACCGTCCGCGCGGCCTGGTGGTGGTCGGGGTCTCGGTCGACCGCGGGGCGCCCCGGGCGATCCTCGAGCCCTACGTCGCCAATCTGAAGCTGACGTTTCCGCTCCTGCTGGACCCCGACACGAAGACGGCCGGCGCCTGGCGGGTGTCGAGCCTGCCCGCGACCTTCATCGTGAAGCCCGGGGGCGAGGTGGCCGGCATGGCCGTGGGTGCGCGGGAGTGGAACAGCGCCGAGATTCGGGCGCTCCTGGAGTCGCTGCTCCCGAAGCACCACTGAGCGCGCCCCGCCGAGGCGTGGTTGACTGGCGCCGCGCGCTCGTCTAACGTCAGCCCATCATGCCCACGCGGCGCTCGGGATCGCTGGCGAATTGGCGGCGGGATGCCGTCCGCCGGATTCGCGCCACCCGCCGGTCGACGCTCGTCGTTCTCCGGGCGCTGCCCGAGCCCGAGATGCGGCTCCCGCGGACCCAGGACCGCTGGTCGGTCAAGGACGTGCTGGCCCACCTGATGACCTGCGACGAGGAGACCGTACGCCGCTTCCGGCTGATCGCGCGCGGGCGCGGTGACCGGATTCACTGGTTCAACAGCCTGGCTGACGCCGACCGCTTCAACGCGCGCTCGGTGGCCGGCGCCCGACGGCTCGGCGTTCCCGCGATCCTTCGGCGGATGGCGCGCGCGCATCGCGACCTCGTCGAATCGCTCGCGCGGCTGCCGCTCGAGGCGCTCGACGATCGCTCGCACGACTACACCGTGCGGGAGTGGCTCCCGGCACCCGGCTGGAGCCATGAGCAGGAGCACATGGCCGCGGTCAAGGCCTGGTGGCGGAATCGGCGCCGAGAGCTTGCCGCAACCCCGCGGCCGCGGCGGAGGGCAGGCGGCGCGAAGCGCCGATAGTCCCGCTCCGACACGACGCGATGCCGCACCCCGGCCTCCCGCCCCGTCGTTGATGGCCTCGCGCTACCTCGAACCCGAGATCGAGCGACGATCGCGCGCCGCGATGACACGCTGGCAGTCGGCGCGATTGCGCGAGCAGGTCCGTCACGCGGCGGCGCACAGCCCCTTCTACCGGCGCAAGCTCGAGGCCGCGGGCGTGAATCCCGCCCGCATCCGCGGGCTCGAGGATCTCTCGAGGCTTCCGTTCACGACGAAGGACGAGCTGAAGGACAACCAGGCCGCGAAGCCGCCCTGGGGCGACGTGCTGGCGGTGCCGCTCGCCGACGTGCTGCGCGTCCACCTGACCTCGGCCACGACCGGCCGGCCGCTCGCGTTCCTGGACACGCGCGAGGACTGGTATGGCTTCTACCACTCCTATGCGCGCTCGCTGCACGCCTACGGCGTGCGAAGAGGCGACATGGTCATGGCCGCGTTCTCGTACGGGCCATGGATCGGGTACTGGAGCGGCTTCTACGCCGCCCAGGATCTCGGGTGTCTCGTGTTCCCGGTGGGCGGGCTCTCCACCGACCAGCGGCTCGACGCCCTGCTGACCTATCCCATCACCGTGCTCGGCTGCACGCCGTCGTACGCGCTCTACCTGGCCGAGCAGGCGGCGAACAAGGGCCTCGACCTGGCCAAGAACACCAAGATCCGGATCACGTGGCACACGGGCGAGCCCGGCGCCTCGATCCCGGCGACGAAGGCCAGGATCGAGGCCGCGTTCGGCGCGCAGGCCTACGACTTGCCCGGCCTGACCGAGATCGCCGCCTGGGGGTTCGAGTGCGACGCGCGCGCCGGCCTGACGCACGTGCACGAGGACTACTGCTATCCCGAGGTGCTGGACGAGCAGGATCGGCCGGTGGGGCCGGGCGGTCGCGGCGAGCTGGTCTTCACGAGCCTCTACCGGAAGGCGATGCCCCTCATCCGCTACCGCACACGCGACGTCGTCCACGTGGCGGATCGCAAGTGTCCGTGCGGTCGCACGCTGGTCGCGTTCGAAGGCGGCGTGCTGGCCCGGCTGGACGACATGAAGAAGGTGCGGGGCATCATCGTGTATCCGCGCCGCATCGAGGAGATCGTGCGGCCTCACGCGGCGGTCGACGAGTTCCAGATCGTCTTCCGCCGGCACCAAGGGCTCGACGACATCCTGGTCCGCATCGATCCGTCGCCCCTGCTGTCGCTCGCCGAGCGCGACGGCCTCCGCGGACGGCTCGAGGAGAGCCTGCGCACGGGGCTCGGGCTGCGCGCGACCGTGGAGATCACGGACCCCGGGGTGCTGCCCCGCTGGGACCACAAAGCCAAGCGCGTGAAGGACGAGCGCACCGAGGTGCCGTTCTAGTGCCGCGCTCGTCGACCACGCGCCACGAGGAGATCCAGTGAAAGCGGCGTTCTTCAAGGAACATGGCGGCGCGGACAAGATCCTGTACGACGACTATCGTGACCCGGTGCCGGGAGAGGGTGACGTGGTGGTGCGGGTGCGCGCCTGCGCGCTCAATCACGTGGATATGCTGCTCCTCGACGGCCGCTTCCCGCCGCCGGAGGGGCTGCCCCACGTCAACGGCTGCGAGGTCACCGGCACGATCGAGTCGATGGGGCCCGGCGTCAAGGGACTCGACCGCGGCCGCCGGGTGATCATCTTCCCGGGGTTCTCCTGCGGCGCGTGTGAGTACTGCCTGCGCGGAGAGCGGACCGTGTGCGTGCGCTACGGTTATCTCGGCGCCCACAAGGACGGCGGCTACGCGGAGCTGGTCAAGGCGCCCGCGGCCAACGTCCGCGCCCTGCCCGAGGCGATCTCGTTCGAGGCGGGGGCGGCGGTGCCGCTCGCCATGCTCACCGCGTGGCATGCGCTGGTCGCGCAGGTGGGGGTCAGGCCGGGGCAGACGGTGCTCGTGCACGCGGCCGGGAGCGGGGTCGGCAGCGCCGCGATCCAGATCGCCCGGCTCTGCGGCGCCCGCGTCATCACGACGGTCGGCTCCGACGACAAGATCGAGTTCGCGCGCTCGCTCGGCGCCGATCACGTCGTGAACTATCGAACGCAGGACTTCGTCGAGGAGACGAGGCGCTGGAGCAACAAGCGCGGGGTGGACATCGTGATCGAGCACATCGGCGGCGAGACGTTCGAGCGCAGCGTCTACGCGCTCACGCGGCTGGGCACGCTCGTCACCATCGGTTCCCACGACACCCACTGGGGTCGACTGGACCTGCGGCACGTCTACTCCAAGAACCTCCGGGTCGTCGGCACCAACCTGGGCTCCATCCTGGAGCTCCAGGTCGTCCTCGATCACGTGGTCGATGGCCGGCTGAAGCCCGTCGTGGATCGCGTGTTTCCGCTCGCGGACGCGCGGGCGGCGGTGCAGCACGTGCTCGACCGGAAGAACCGGGGCAAGGTGCTCGTGGTGCCATGACGCTCGGGCAGCTCACCGAAGCGTGCGTGAAAGCCTTCCGGCCGGACGTCTTCGTGAACCACTACGGCTCGACGGAGATCTACACGTTCTCCGTCTTCCCGGACGTCCCCAGCAAGCCCGGCTGCGCCGGCCGCCCGGGCGTGCACTCGAAGCTCCGCGTGGTCGTGGCCAGCAGCGAGCGGCGGGTGGGGCCCGAGCAGACCGTCCCGGCCGGAGAGAAGGGCGAGATCATCGCCAGTCTGGATTCCGACGAGGCGTTCGCCGGGTACTGGCGTCGCCCGGATGCCGATGCCAGGGCGCTCCGCGACGGCTGGTACTTCACCGGCGACATGGGCTACCTCGACGAGGCGGGCGACCTGTACGTGTCCGGCCGCGTCGACGACATGATCATCGGCGGCGGGGAGAACATCCATCCTGTCGAAGTGGAGGAGGTGCTGGCGCGACATCCACACGTCAAGGACGTCGCGGTGATCGGCGAGCCCGACGAGAAATGGGGCGAGCGCGTGGTCGCTTTCGTCGTGCCGGGCCGCGCCGGCTTGACGGCGGCCGCGCTCGACCGCTACTGCGTCGAGAGCGCCGACCTCGCCAACTTCAAACGCCCGCGCCGTATCGTCTTCGTCAAGGAAATTCCGAAAACGGCGTCGGGGAAGATCCTTCGGCGCCTCCTCCGCGATGGTCACTACGTCGAAATCACGATGGCGCGGGCGCCTCGATGAGCCCCGTAGGGGGCGAAGAGGCCGAACCGCCCAACCAAAGTACGTCGCGGACAGCGACCTAGAAAGAGCCTATTCATGAGCGAATTCTTACGAGTGGAGCGGAAGGGACCGATCGCCACGATCTGGATCGATCGGCAGCCCAAGATGAACACGATGACCGTGGCCATGCGGAACGAGTTCCCGGGCATCTTCGGCGCGCTGGAGGCGGACGACGGCGTCCGCGTGATCATCGTGCGCGGAGCGGGGGGCAAGGCGTTCAGCGCCGGCGGGGACGTCGCCGAGTTCCTGACCCTCGATCCCGCCGACCTCGAGCTCTGGGGCGACACGCTCACCTCCGCCGAGCGCTGCCGCAAGCCAGTGATCGCGGCCATCGACGGCTACACGATGGGCGCCGGGCTCGAGCTGGCGGTGGCGTGCGACTTCCGCGTGGCGACGCTGCGCTCGGAGTTCGCGTTCCCGGAGGTGCGGCTCGGGATGATCCCGGGAAGCGGGGGGACGCAGCGGGCGTTGAGGCTGATCGGCATGACGCGGGCCAAGCTGTTCATGATGACCGGGCAGCGCATCCCGGCCGACCGCGCGGAGTCGTGGGGACTCATCACCCAGGCCGTCCCGAACGACAAGCTCGATGACGCCGTCGACGCGCTCGCCACCGAGCTGGCCGAGCGCGCGCCGCTGGCGCTGCGCACGTTGAAGATGGTGCTCGACCGCGGCGCGGAGGCGCCGCTCGACACCGCGCTCGAGCTGGAGCGCAAGGCCTACGCCTGGCTCCGCTCGACCCACGACTACGCCGAGGGCGTCACGTCGTTCCTCGAGAAGCGCGCGCCCAAGTACACGGGGCGCTAGCCACTCGGACAGACTCCAAGGAGAACACATGGGCTTCATGGACATGCGGGAGTGGATGGCGCTGCTGGAAAAGCAGGGCGAGCTGCGGCGGGTGGCGGCGCTGGTCGACTGGGACCGCGAGATCGGAGCGATCGCCCGGCGGGTGCTGGAGAAGAAGGGGCCCGCGCTCCTGTTCGAGCGGATCAAGGGCTACGAGAGCGGGCGGTGCACGCGGCTGTTGACCGGCAGTCTCGGCAGCCGGGCGCGGCTGGCGCTCGCGCTCGGCTTCCCGCCGGACGCCACCAACGCGGAGCTGGTCCAGTACGTGATGAAGAAGAACCGCGAGACCATCCCGCCCCGCATCGTGCCGACCGGGCCCGTGAAGGACGTCGTGGTTTCCGGCGCGCAGGTGGACCAGACGGAGTTCCCGGTGCCGCGCTGGCACCATCTCGAGGGCGGCCGGTACATCCATACGTTCTCGGGTATCGTCACCCGGGACCCGGACACCCGCACCATGAACGTCGGCATCTATCGCGGGATGATCAGCCGCAAGGACACGACGCCGTTCCTGCTCGTCAAGGGCGGGCAGCACTGGGGGCAGCACTTCCTCAAGTACACCGCGCGCGGGGAGCGGATGCCGGTGGCGTGCGTGGTGGGCTGGGATCCGATCATGCCGTTCCTGGCCGGCTCGCCGATCCCGATCGGCGTCTGCGAGTGGGACGTCATGGGCGCCTATCGCGGCGAGCCGGCG
>Ga0187892_10003826_pt1 | contig 26651 bp, 21 predicted proteins | sample MA1701073metaG_FD_139345 | JGI IMG/M metagenome (GOLD analysis project Ga0187892, IMG submission 139345) | Bio-ooze microbial communities from a basaltic lava cave in the Kipuka Kanohina Cave System on the Island of Hawaii, USA - MA170107-3 metaG ... | reverse complement strand
TATGCTCAATGACGAGCCGTAAGTCAGCGTCGCCACGGTCTTATAGATGTTCGCGGTCGCTCCCTCAACCTGCGTCCCGGCAACCCGTGTGCCTACTTCGGCTATCAAGGCTGTTTGATTTGCATTCTCCGCCGTGTTGGTAGTTCCCGAAGCATGATATTTCATATTCTCGGCTTCTGTCAGGTTTTGCAGAGCGTCTATGATATAAGCGACACCTACATTCGTAACCACATTCACCGAAGCGAGACCGAGGTCTATTATGCCTTCGGGCTTCTTAACCCGCGCATGCAGCACGCCTGCGGGCCGGGTGCGGTTACTCTTACTCTCCCGGTTTACGCGGCTGAACCCGCGATAGAGATAGTGAAGATTATCTACTTTCCATTTTATTTCCGGGTCGTCCTGTCCGCTGTCGTGAAGAACGTCGAAGGCCGACTGGAATAGCTCCAGCCGCTCTCCCTTCATCTTGCGCTCGATTGCTAGTATCTGAGCGGTTGTAGGTCTTTCTATTTGTACCTGCATTACTTTCCCTCCGGTTTCTTTATCTTTACTACTCTTATCCCTATCGAACCGCTATTGACTGAACTCATAATAAACCTCTCCCGTTTCGTATTTGTCCCTCGCAGCTTTTTATCACCCGAAGTTTTACGAAGGGTGATAGCGTAGGGGGATGCGGTCATTCACTGCGCAGGTTGTCCGCCGTAATCCTCACACCACCACTTCCATCAGCACCGTCCCGAAATCGGCCGTCCCCACGGCTGGCGTCGTAACGCTCGCCCGTAATTCCCCCGCCTTCTTCACCAGATACGCCTGCCACGTCTCCCCGAGGTTAAAGTCGAGCCAGAGCGTCCCGGTCCCGTCCCTCAGCATGTCCGCTATCTCCTCCACCTGGGCGCCCTTGATGTTCTGCATCGCCCCCGTCTTGAGCGCGAACGATATCACCATCGGCTGGAGGCTCCCGAGCCTTATCTTCTCCGTCTTCCCCCCGGGGAACCTGTTCTCGACGATGTACGATTCAGGCAGCGCCGCGTCGAAAGGGTACTCGACCGTCGTCTCGGCATCCAGCTCCACCACCGGCGAAGGCGCGCAGAACGTCCCAATGCGGAAGTAATCCGCCGCCTGTCCTGAGCCCGTCGAAGGATCCACCGGCGTCTGCGCGGGGATGAATATCCCGAGATACTGTTTGCTCGACATGGTTATATCATCCACCCTCCGGTACACCCCGTGCATCGGGTCCTTCTCAACCGTCCGCGTCGAGCCGATGTTGCTCCATCCCGTCGAGCCGTCCGCCGACTCCTGGTACTTGAACGAGCCGAAGTTCACCCAGTCGAGATAGCACGTAACGTCCGTCTGCTCCGCGCCCATGTCTATCACCACCCTCTGGTCCGCAGCAATCGACGTACTCCGCCACGCCCTCTGCGGGCTCGTCCTGTCGGTGATATTCTCCTTCGGGAAGCTCCCCGCCTCCGTCGTCGCCGACGTCACCGTCACCGGCATAAATGTCCTAGCCATTTTCCTGTTCGCCATATCTCATCCGTGATCTTTTCAATTTCCCTCCTTACGTAAAGGGGAACAATTCCGACACATCGGAGGAATTGGTCGGAGTTGGTTGATAACAAATCAGCCACTTAGTTGAAGTGACTCTGCTATTAAGATCAAATTAAGGGGGATTTTGCCTTTCTCTTTAGTAAATTCTCGTAGGAGCGGCTTCCAGCCGCGATATCCAATTTCCGTCATTCTGAGCTTGACTCAGAATCTCATCTTTATCTTTGAATGTCATTTCGACCAACAGTTCTGAGCGGGCGCAAGAACTGGTCGCTCTTCGCTGATTGCAAATAACTCGCATTGACATCGTATCCAATCCACACAAACCAAATCGAGAAATCTATCTTTTTCTTCCCGACATTACAGAATTTGCGTATAGAAAATCGAGTGTTGAAGCGTATAAAAATCTTTCAGCTTTCCAATTGAAAGATTTTAGCTTCAACATAAGATTTTTAGCAAATTATGTTCAGTCGGATGATTTTTGCTTCTTTTCATCAAGGAAAAGAAGGATAAAAAAAATAGCCTTTCACCTTTCTTTGTCTTTTCCTTGTCATTGCGCACGAAGTGCCCAGCCGAAGCCCCCTCACCCCATCCTCCTCGCCCCCGCCTCCTGTATCGCACTCCTTAGCCTCCCCCCCTGCCTTATGCTCCTCACGAGCATGTTCTCTATCTCGTTCCCGATCGAAGCCGCCGCCCCCGAGCCGCCGTTCACGTTCACGTTTATATCCACGTGCATCTCGTTGACCGCCCCCTCTCCACCGCCGTCCCTGCCGGCAAACCTCTCGACTATTCCCGCCCCCTCGCCGAGTCCCGCGGCGAACCGGTTGACGATCCCCGTCCTCAGCTGAAGGAGGTCGTCCTCCGTCACCACCGCCTCCCTGCCGTGGAGCACGGCGAGTGTCCCCCTGCCGAAGTCCTTTATCCCCTCCGTCCCCCGCCTGAACCCCTGAAGCGAAGTGAGCGTATCGCTTATAGACCTGAGCACCGTAAGCTGCTCGTTGTTGATCTGCGCAATCGTGCCGAGCCCCTCAAGCTCCGTCTTGAACCCGAACTCGCTCACCTCTTCGAGCTCGGCGAACCTCTCCTCGAGTATCCTTATGTACTCGCTCCTTATGAACTCGAACAGCTCCCGGAGGTCCTGCGAAGCGCGGAACGTGTTGTCCGCCGTCGACTGCCCTATATTGGCGAGCCTCTCCTGCGCGGCCTCGATCTTCGCGTCTATGCTCTTGAGCGTAGCCTCGTTCTCCGCCGTGAGCCTTTCTATCTCGGCCGATATCTCCTCGACCGACCTCCCCCTCGTCTCCGTGAGCTCCGCCAGGTTTTCCAACCCCCCGGTCACCTGGTCGAATATCGCGACGAATTCAGGACTGTTCACGCCGAACGCGTCCCCCGCCGTATCGAACAGCGTCTTGAACGCCTCCTCCAGCCTCCCTACGATCTCTATCTGCCGCTCCGGGTCCCTCGTGCCCGCAAGCTCCGCCTGGAGGCCCGTGATGTTCGACTGGAGCGCGTTCACCTGCTCCACCCCCGTGAGCACGCTCTCCGGGCTGAACACTATCGAATCGAGCGTCTGTCTTATCGACTCCGTAAGCTGGGCGAAGCTCTCCGCGATCTGAAGCTCCTCGTTGAGCGCCTCGATCCTCTTCTGGAACACCTCGTTTATCTTGTCCTTCTCTTTATTCAGGTTGTCGATCCTCTTCTGTATCCTCGCCCTCTGCGCCTCTTCCGCCCTCTGCCGCGCCGCCTGCGCCCTCTGGAACGCCGCCTGCTCCTCGGCTAACTTCGCGTTCGCAATGCCGAGTATTTCGTCGAGGAACGTCTCCTGCTCGCCGAGCGACAGGTTGCCCACGTTCGTCGTGTAGAATTCAATGAGCTTCGCCTGCGCCTGGTCGAGGAACGGGATGATGTTCACGGCCGCGCCGCCGAGGCCCACTATGGTCGAGTTGAGCTGGCTTATCTTCCCTATGAGTCCCGTTATGGAGTTGATTATGTCCGATATGCCCTGGACTATCGCGTTCCTGAGGTCGGCGTACATCTGCACCGTCTCGGCGTCAAGCTCCGCGTTCTCGAGCAGCTCGCCTAGCTTGTCGGTAAGCTCTCCGATCGAAGGCACGGCGTCGAATCCGAGCTTACTCGACAGGCTGTTTATGCTCTGTATCGTCTGCCCTATCGAATCGTTCACGTTACCGGACACTATATTGAACGCGTCCACGAAGGCGTTGAAGCTCGCGAGGAATTCCTGCCCTATCTGCGCCCGCTCCTCTCGTGATCCTGCATTCTTGAACGCATCGAACTGCTCGTCTACGAACGCCTGCGCATTCTCAGGCAGGACTCCCAGGGCTTCAAAAGCCCCTGTAAAGAAGTCTCTTATAGCGAATAAGAATTTCGCAGACAGCTCACCGTTGATAAACGCCTCGAATTTCTTCTTTATCTCCTTCCCTTTCGCATCGAACTCAAGGAGCCTTTCCCCCTTCACGACAGTTTCTATATCCACTGGGGTATTTAAAAGGGCTTCGTTAAGCTGCTTCGCCAGGTCGGATGGCAGCTTGAATATGATCGCCTGCACTGCGTCAATGGTTTCTTCTATCTTCTCCTGAATTATGTCCTTTATACCCTCATCGCCGCCGCGTCCCAATCCCACACCGCCACGTTTAACTGATATTTGAGCGATCTGCTCTTTAAAGAACTCGGGGTCTAAAAACTCCGCGACTTCGGCAGCCCTCCGACCTACCTCCGTCTTAACCGAGTCAAAGTCTATATCGAGCCGAGGAGTTTTTTTAAAGAGTCCAGCGACAAGAGGGATAATGATTGCAGCGGCGGCTAATGCTGCACCTATATAGGGCAAAGCTGAACCTATAGAGGCAAGGATTCCTGTCCCGCCCGGAGCTAGACCTAGTCCGACCGTCGCCCCTTCTGTAATCGGAATGCCACCGAGAGTCCCCGCGATAGCATCCGTAGCTATACCACCACCAGCCGTTGCGAAGGACACGGCTTGCCCGCCGCCGCCGATTAAACCCGCGATATCAAGGCCAGTGTTTATCGCACCTGAAGCCAAATCAAAAGGGCCGCCACCTGCACTGGCTGTCTTCCCGAATCCAAATGCCCCCGCTATGCTTATCACTATCTGCCTCGTCGCAATCGCGCTTACCAGGTCGAGGAAAGCCCTCAGTATCGCCTCGAACGCCTGCTTCGCAAGGTCCTTCAGGTCGTCGAACCTCCCGGTGATGACGTTGAAAAACAGATCACTGAAACTCTGACTCATCTGCGAGAGCGTGTTGGCAAAGAAATCAGCCATAAGCTCGCTGTTGCTCTGCACATTCTCTACAAAATCTTTAAATCCTTGTTTTATCCCCTCAAAGAACCCACCGGAATTTTCAACCTTCTCGAGAGTATCGCTATATCCTTCCACGCTGTCGCTCGCGTTATCAAAAGCAGCACTACCATCTCCCACTGTCTGATTCATCTGTTCTTGTGCTATAGCTACATCGTCATTTCTCTTGGCTAGGTTTTGCAAATTCGGATCGAGATTTGTTATCCTTTCGGATTCATTCATTAATTGATCCACTGTGCCTTTCGTGGATTCTGCAAACTCACTCTGTGCCCCCGCACCGGCAACCAACCCATCCCCCACCATTGCCAGCTTGCCATCAAGGCTTAGTAAATCTTCTTCAGTAAGTTTTATTATCTCACTTCCATTCTTCAACTCTCCACTTTGCGCCTTCACTGCATCAGACAAGTGTTGACTGTTGGTTACCAACGTGTTCTGAGTATTAGTCAATCCAACAATTGCATTATCAACTGCAGGTATAATCTGACTGTGCTCTATTAGGTTTTTGTTTACTTCTTCCAGTAATTTATTTAGATCTTCTTCTATTTTAATTATTTGATCCTTGTACGGAGTTGTTGTCTTTATTAATTCCATTACTTTGAAAAAGTTCTCAACCCCGTGGGCCTCAATTGTATTCTCTGGTGTTGCAACAGAAAGTTTAGGTATATCCGAGTTAATATCCTCAATTAATCGATTAATTTCTGCTATCAAAGATTTTGCAATATCAATGCGTTCTTCAATAAATTCTAAGTCTCGCGGGAAACCGCTTTCTGTATTTGAATTCTCTATCTCCCCACTTGAGATTACTATGCTTTTTGCTTTTGATGTTAAATCTAAATAGGCTTGTGTTTTATCTTTTAAGTTTTCTAATTTCTCTAAATCTGATGGGACACCCTCAAATATGCTTGGCAAAGATATCTTAGATAAGGATGGAAATATTTCAAACAACTCCTCCTTTAGTTTATCGAAAATCGGGTCTATTACTTTTCCTAGTATGTATGCTACTATAAATCCAATGAGGAATTCTTTAACCAATATTTGTAAGTTGGGGACTATCGCTTTAGCGCTTTCTGCAATGGTTTTACTTAAATCCGAAAGAAAAGATTTATCAATGTTTATTGGCGCAAATAGCTTGTCTTCTATATACTTCCTAATTTCTTCCAGCTTGCTCAATAATTTTGTAATATCTCCATCAAGTGCAATTGTCAATTCACTGACTTCTTTCATTTTTTCCCCTCGATATAAGTCCGATTTCTTTACCGCTAACAGGTGATTTCTATACTAGCTTGTTGTTCCTTTCTACGTTATTATCTTGGTATGAATAAAATTTGCCCCAAGTGTCACTTTATAGGAAAAGGTAAACAGTCTATTTTCAGTAATTTGGCTCTGGGGGTAGCTATTATAATGTTTGGCATTTTTATTTTCTTCAAAGCTTATGATTCTCTTCTTATTTTAGGCTTATTTACTGCCGCGATTTCCGGTGTAATAGTATTCGGAGGGGTAAAGGTTATTATTAGTCACTTCACAGGCAACTCAACCTGTCCAAATTGCAAACATAAACCTATGCTTACGCTTGATAACCCTGAGGCACTCAATTTAATTATAAAATACGACCTCAAACTCGGCAACAATCCTCTCCCACACTCTCAAAACGAACCAAGCACAGGTTCATTAGAAACACCAAAGTAACATCCTCCCAATCCTCAATTTGCAGATTTACCTCTGCTAATTCCTCATTTTGAAGAATTTATGGACTTTCTATTCTTCAAATTGCAATCTTCCCTTCTCCGAAATCCTCAATCTGCGGATTTCCCTCATTCCGCAATCTTCCAGTCCTCCAATCCCGCAATATGCAACATTTCCCTGGCAGTATCCTTCATTTTGTGGATTTAATCTCCTTCTAATCCACAAATTGCACAATCCCATCACCAAAATCACTATTTTGCATACTCTTTTCTATTTATTCTTCATTTTGTAGATTATTTCTTGTCATTCCCGACTCCGATCGGGAATCCATACCTTATATATGCCATCCCTCACGCCGCCAGCCTGTACTCCATCTCCTCATTCCGTATCGTCTGCCCTATCGAATCGTTCACGTTCCCCGACACAATATTGAACGCGTCCACGAACGCGTTTATATCCGCGAGCAGTTCTTGTCCGACAGCCGCCCTGGCCTCTCTCGATCCCGCGTTCTTGAACTCCTCGAACCTCTCATCGAGGAACGCCTCGGCGGCCTCGGGCAGCACTCCCAGCGATTCGAACATCGTCTGCAGGAACCCGTCCACTGCAAAGAGGAATTTAGCCTGTATCTCCCCGTTTATGAGCTGATTGAACTTCTCGGCTATCTTCTTCCCCTTTGCGTCGAACTCGAAGAGTCTCTCCCCGGCTACTTCCGTCTCAGTATCGAGCGGGGTGTTCAGGAGCTCTTCCGAGAGCGTATCCGCGAGGTCAGTGGGCAGCTTGTTTATGATATCCAGCAGGTTATTCACCGCGACCTGTATGGCGTCCGCGAGCACGTCCTTTATTCCCTCGTCCCCTCCGAGCCCTAGACCCGCTTTCCGTTTAACCGAGATGTCTATGATCTCGTCCTTGAGGAAGTCGTCGTCGAGCAGCTCGCTTATAAGCGCTGCCCTCCTCCCCGCTTCCGTTTTTACAGAATCGAAGTCAATGTCCAATCTGGGTGTCTTCTCAAGGAATGGAGCGATTATCGTGAACGCTAGCGCCGCTGCCGCTAATACCGCCCCGACAACAGTAATTGCAGCACCCGCTGTCGCTAAAAAGCCTGGTCCTGTAAAAGCACTAGGTAGGGAAGCTGAAAATATAGATGCTTGACCCCCTAAACTTAGAGCACCTACGCCCGTAGTTGCTATTGGTGCTACCGTAGCACCCCCTATACCTAAACCGGCCCCTAATGTAGCAAAGGCTCCCCCACTTCCAAACAGTCCTAAACCGCTGCCAACAACACCAGCCCCCTGTTGTGCAATATCGGTTGGACTTCCTCCGCCTCCCCCCGCCGCTTGCGCGCCTTTTCCTATTCCAAATAACCCGCCTATACTAATAACTATCTGCCTAGTCGCTATCGCACTTACGAGGTCCAAAAATGCACGGAGAATAGCCTCGAACGCCTGCTTCGCCAGGTCCTTGAGGTCGTCGAATCTCCCGGTGATGACGTTGAAAAACAGATCGCTGAAGCTCTGTGACATCTGCGAGAGGGTATTAGCAAAAAAGTCAGCCATAAGCTCGCTGTTACTCTCCACGCTCTCCACAAAATCAATGAACCCCTGCTTTATTCCATCGAAAAACCCTCCCTGATTCTGTACCTGCTCTACAGTATCCCCATAGTTCTCCACACTCTTGCTTGCGTCGTCATAGACAACACCGCTCTCTCCCACCACCTGATTCACTTGGTCCTGCGAATCCACTACATCCTTATTCCGATCCGCTACATTCATCAGGTTCGCATCCAGGGTTCCCAGCTTGTTTCCAGCCTGTTCCACATTCTCTTTGACAGCCGTAAACCCGTTCTCCCCCAGGTATTCAGTAGACTTCGCCGCTTCATCTGTAGCATCACGAAGACCAAGAAGTTCCTCTTTCGTAAACCCGAATATCACTGCCCCTTCGCTAGTATTTTGAAATAAGTCTTCAATCGATATTCCAAGCTCACTCGCTTTTCCCGTCAACGGATTAATACCCTCTTTCGCTAACTTAACCGCGCTTAGCGTCGATCCGATAAAAGCATCAGACATCAAGCCCTGACCAAGTATAAGATCAGAAGTTGGTCCATCTAAACTCGCATACGCGTTTTCGAGCAATGGTAATAACTGACTTCTCTCCTTGATTTTTTCATTTCCCGGCTCTAGTATCGCATTTAACTCCTCCTGTATTTTTTTTACTGCCTCCATCTGCTCTTCTCTCTTTTGTATTATTACACCAAAAGAGATAGGGGAGTCCGCTGATTTAAGTGCATCAGACTTGAATTCATCTTGAAGAGAATTAATTTTAAGAAGTAACTCCTTTAATGAATCTATCCTTTCCTGAATAAACTCTAAGTCACGTGGCAAATCGCCTTTCGTAATGGAATTAGGTATTTCACCACTGCCTTCAACTATTAGCTTCGCTTCTGTTGCAGTATCAATTAGATCTTGAACTCTTTCTTTCAAATCATCTAAATTTTCCTCGGGAGATTTTGGTATTGATTCTCTTACAATACGCATCGCTTCTCTTAGAGCATCCTCGCCGAAAAAGCCTAATAAAAATGTAATGATACCTTTGAGTAAGCCCGAAGGTCCGATACCTATGTCACCTGACCGCATCGTTCCAGCCATAGGAAGTATTTCTGATAGTTTCTTTGATAGATCATCCACTGTCTTTATCAAGTATTGTTCAAATGTACTAAGTTCCTTAAATTGTTCTTTGTCGATTTCAACCTTAACTATAATAGGCATTGTATTTAGATAAGCTAACGAATCTAAATTTATCGTTAACCATTTTCTCCTTGTTTAGAATTATTGGTCAAGATAATGCCATCCTATATTAGGTGGCATATGACATGAATCGTTTCAATGACAATCTTTCATTTCCAGCTTACAACTGGATTTTACTTCGTAAACTGTTTATAATTTATTTATGAGTAAACTTTGCCCTAAATGCCACTATTTAGGAAAGGCGAATAAAAGATTCCTAGATAAATGGATTCCGTATGGCAATTTGATCTTCGGAATTGGTTTTTTGTTTAGCTTTGTACAACACGAATCATATGGTACAGGGACTTCTGACTTTTCATTTCCTTCATTTTTATATTCACTTATTGCCCTATCGATAGGTATTACTGCTATTTTATTATCCTTTCTAGAAACAAAAACCTGCCCAAAATGCGGCAATAAAGAAATGCTACCTCTCGATGACCCCGAGGCTATCAATACAATCAAAAAATACGATCTAAAAGTCGGAGAAAATACTCGCCAAACTGCTCAGAATGAGCCAAATCCGGATTCATTAGAAACCCCTAAGCCGTAATTCCAACATTGCAATTTGCGAATTTTCTTCCTCACAATCATTCATTTTGTTGATTATTTGGCTCTTTAGTTCTCCATTTTGCAATATCCGTCTTCATTTTGCATATTTTTACTTCTCCTCCACACCGAACTCCTCAATTTGCAACATTCCTTGCCAGAATTCTTCAATTTGTTGATTAGCAGTCTTTACTATCCACAATTTGCAGATTTCACCTCTCAGAATCTTTCAATTTGCAATATTTTCTCCGTCCGATTCCGCAAATTGCGCAATCCAATCACCTCAAATTCTTCATTTTGCAGTTTAAATCACACTTTCAGTCTGCAAATTGCAAAATTCCATCACGATAATTCTTCATTTTGCAGAATTCACCTTTTGAAGCCACCTAATATCCAATTCTGCAATCCGCAATATCCGCCTTACCAATCCTTCATTTTGCAGATTCGATTCCCCTCTAATTTACATTTTGCATTGTTCAAATAACCAAATTCAACATTTTGCGGATTTCTTGCCTCTTATTTCTTCATTTTACTAACTCGCGTAATTTTCAGTCCGCAAATTGCACAATCCCATCCCTCAATTCCGCATTTTGCAGGATCTCATCCTTTGCATTTTGAGGTATCTATATATATAAGGTATCCCTCACGCAGCCTGCATATACTCCCACTCCTCATTCTCTATCGTCTGCCCTATCTGCGCCCGCTCCTCTCTCGATCCTGCATTCTTGAAAGCATCGAACTGCTCATCTACGAACGCCTCCGCGGCCTCCGGCAGCACCCCCAGCGATTCGAACATCGTCTGCAGGAACCCATCCACCGCGAATAGGAACTTAGCCTGTATCTCCCCGTTTATCAGCTGATTGAATTTCTCGCCTATCTTCTTGCCTTTTGCATCGAACTCGAACAGTCTCTCCCCGGCTACCTCCGTCTCCGTGTCGAGCGGTGTATTCAGGAGCTCCTCCGTCAGGGTGTCCGCAAGGTCAGTCGGCAGCTTGTTGATTATATCCAGCAGGTTATTCACCGCGACCTGTATGGCGTCCGCGAGTATGTCCTTTATCCCCTCGTCCCCTCCAAGCCCCAGACCCGCCTTCCGCTTTACCGATATATCTATTATTTCGTCTTTCAGGAAGTCGTCGTCCAAGAGCTCACTGACTAACGCAGCCCTCCTCCCAGCCTCTGTTTTCACGGAATCGAAGTCTATGTCCAATCTTGGCGTCTTCTCAAGAAGTGGAGCGATTATCGTGAAAGCAAGTGCAGCAGCAGCAAGCACCGCACCGACGATAGTTACCGCCGCCCCCGCCGTGGCGAGAAATCCGGGAGCAAGGGTTGTTCCGGGTTCGAGCGCAGCAATTAGCGAACCCACTCCCGCCGGTGCTCCTACAGCCTCCGCAGCAGTTATCGCCCCACTTACCGGGGCTATCAACCCTAACCCCTGACCCAGCGTAGAAAATGCCCCTCCTGAGCCGAACAAGTCAAATCCGCTGCCAACAACACCAGCCCCCTGTTGCGCGATGTCAACCGGATTACCCCCTCCTCCTGCAGCTTGCGCGCTTTTTCCTATTCCGAATAACCCGCCTATGCTCAATACTATCTGCCTCGTCGCAATCGCGCTTACCAGGTCGAGGAAAGCCCTCAGTATCGCTTCGAACGCCTGCTTCGCAAGGTCCTTGAGGTCGTCGAATCTCCCGGTGAGTACGTTGAAAAACAAATCGCTGAAACTCTGACTCATCTGCGAGAGCGTATTTGCAAAGAAATCAGCCATAAGCTCGCTGTTGCTCTCCACATTCTCTACAAAATCTACGAACCCCTGCTTTATCCCTTCAAAAAACCCGCCAGTATTCTCAAGCTGCTCGAATTTTTCACTTGTGTTTTCAGCGCTTATACCGGCGTTATCAAGTGACTCCGAAGTATTATTTATTGCTACTTTTACTCTCTCATATTTGGTTTTTAAATCAGATGCTGCTGTACCATTATTCTTTAGCATCCCCCCATTTAATACTAGACTTGCAACTGAACCTTGGAGCAACTCATCCTCAGTCAAAACAGCGATGTTGAAGTCTTTTGTCTTCCCGGTCGCAAAATCAATATTATCGCCTAGGTTTTTATACCCTTGGGCCAGATCTATAATGTCCTGATTAAGAAACGCCGAAGGCCCGCCGCCCGATTCCGGGCTTGGAGTAGGCAGAGGATTTTCTGGAACCGTCGGCTGTTCCCCTTTCTTGAAAAAATCTAAGGATGGAAGGCTATTGATAAAGTTATCCCAACTTTCTTTTAATCCACCGAGCAGGTTCGAAAAGATTTCCTTAACCTTATCGAACGCGTCAGTGAAAGCCTTTATAATACTATTCTTGATATCCTCCCCGAATTTCTTTATCGATTCTGCAGCTCCCGACACAATTCCTTTTATACCTTCCCATGCCTCCGATGCCTTTTCTTTTGCTCCTTCCCATACCCCGGTTAGACTTTCACTTATTCCGCTGAAGAGCCCCTTTATCGACTCAACTCCGATTGATACCGTCTGCTTTATTAATTCCCAGGCATTTGATGCAGTCTCTTTAGCCGATTCCCATACTTCGAAAAGTCTTTCAACTACCGCCCCGAAAAAGCCCTTAATTGATTCTATAGCGTTTCCAACTATCTCCTTTATGCTCTCCCAAGCGGCTAGTGCAGTCTGCTTAACTACTTCCCAGGTCTGAGATAGCTGCTCTCCGATACCCTGGAAAATCCTTATCAGTAAACTCACAGCGTTCGATACTACTTCCGTGATAAATTCCCAAGCCGCTGACGTGGTTTCTTTTACCCCTTCCCATATGATTAATGCTATATCTCCAATTCCCCCCAGTACTCCTGCTATGGCACCCGCAACCGTCTCTAAGATTGGGACAATGTTCTCCTCCCACGTCACTTGTGCTGCCAAAACTAGGGCACCCCAATTCTGGATCAAACTGATTACTGCTGCTGAGATTGCGGCTATAGCTACAACAGCCAATATAGCTGTACCAGCAAATCCAGCCACAGCCGTTCCTGTAATTCCGAAAAGACCCGCTAATAGTGTAAATCCGGCAACAATCGCTGCAACTACTGGCACAGCGGCTAGAAAGGCTAAAGTCAATCCTGTGATTAAAGTAATTACTTGCGTTAATCCGGGAATATTTTCATTCATCCAATTAATTAAATCAGCGAATCCATCTATTAATTTTGCAATAAACTTTATTGCATCCTCATTTCCCGATACTAATGACTGTTTGAAATTTTTAATCGCGTCGCTCAGCGCTTTAAGTGACTCTGTTGGATCCTTAGATATATCAAACTCAATGCCGAATAAAGACAGTTTTTCCTCAGCACCTTGAAGTTCGCTTTTTAGAATCTCTAATTGTTCTGAAATCTGTCTGAAGGTGCTTACTATCTTTTGTCCTGACTGGTTCAATGAATCAGCTAGCTTTGAAAATGATGTAGCTAATTCACCAGCTTCAGTATTAGCTTCTTTGAAGCCTTCTATATCGAGTGACACCTTCAATGCAAGACTGTTAATATCCGCCATCATTCCTCCAAGCAAACTAGCCGCAAAACGTAAAAACTATCCAACTTGCATTTATTACATTTGATACATATATTTTATTTATGATTAGAAGGTTACAATTCATTTTCATTATGTTATTTCTTTCATTGTCATGTGGGTTTAATCCGACTGAGAAACAAGAAGAATTTGCTAACTTGCTCTTAGAAAAGCCCAATATTCAACATGTAGAGTGGCAAACAACACTTTCACTTTGGGTAAAGGTTGATAGAGATGTCCTAGGCATGAATCCGAAAACACAAGCCCAATATCTTGCGGAAGATATAGCTGCGGCGGGCATGAAATACACTCAAAAAGACATTTGCGTTAATATTTATTATGACAGCAGTAAAGCTATTGCTAGTGCTTGTCAAAAATATTGATAACCACATTCAACTGCGTCCTTTGCTCCCCAGCATTGCAATTCGCACATTTTTTTCTCTAAGAATTCTTCATTATATTGATTTGGCTCCTTTCAAATCTACAGATTGCAATATCCAACCTCAAAATTCTTCATTTTGAGTATTTTTACCTCTTCTCCACACTCCAATTCTTCAATTTGCAACTTTCCTTGTCAGAATTCTTCAGGTTGTCGATTAACAGTCTTTATAATCCTCAAATTGCAGATTTTATCTCTCTGAATCTTTCATTTTGCAATAATTTCTCTATCCAATTCCGCAAATTGCAAAATTTCAGCGCCAAATTCAACATTTTGTTGATTTTCCGTCATCCTGAACCCCGATTCAGGATCTCATCATTTGTATTTTGAGGTATTTCTATATATATAAGGTATCCTCACGCCGCCAACCTATACTCCCACTCTTCTTTCTCGATCGTCTGCCCAATCGCGTCGTTCACATTGCCTGAGACGATATTGAACGCATCAACGAATGCGTTTATATCCGCGAGCAGTTCTTGTCCGACAGCCGCCCTCGCCTCTCTCGATCCAGCGTTCTTGAATTCCTCAAACTTGGCGTCTAGAAACCTCCTGGCTGCATCCGGCAGCACGCCTAACTGCTCGAATGCGAACTGGAAGAAGTCTCTTATAGCGAACAGGAACCGGCCTTGTAAATCGCCCTGGAAGAATTTCTCGAGTCTTTCTTTTATCTCCTTCGCCCCCTTCGCATCAAACCCCACCAATCCCATCTGTTATCCTTATGTGAATGAAGAAACTCTGCATCGGCTGCCTCTACATCGGCTACGAGGACGCCTCCTCCCACGGCAGCGTCAAGACCGAGTCTGCCCTCTGGATGATCGCCTTCGTCCTCGCCTTCGCCGGCGTCTTCGAGAACGAGCTCTGGCTCCCCGCGACTATCGTCTTCGCCGTCGCCTTCTTCTACACGCTTACGCTCTTCAGAGTCAAATTCTGCGTCTGCCCCCGCTGCGGCCGCGACTCCATGATCCCGCTCGATACCCCCAAAGCAGCCGAGATCATCGGAGAGAACCACCTTCCGGTCCCGCTCGACCTCACCGACCCCGCCCGCACGTTCTGGGGCTTCACTCTGCGCGACGTGCTCCTGGCCCTCACATCCATCCTCGTCGCCATCATCCTCTACAAAGAATTCACCTGACCACCTTCCCTTGTCATTTAGAGCGCGGCAATTGACCCCTCTTTCATCTCCCCAAACATCCCCAAATTTCTATTGACTCCTCTCCCCCAAACATCTATAATATTAGTGTTGGAGGTAATCATGGGAAGTGAAAGTGACACTCCACCGGACTACATGGTGATTAACCTGTGAAGTCCAATAGCGGTGAGTCGATAAAAAATCTCACCACAAATAATAGCTACGAATAGCTATTGCTGAAAATAAGCACACTAACCAAAGGGAGTCCACTAGGCTCCCTTTTTTTATTCCCTTCCTCATATTCTCTGTCATTTCGAGCAACAATACTGAGCAACTATTCCGAGCATGTGAGGAATTGGTCAATAATGGTTGAGTGCACGAACCTTATTATCTCTCTGCACCATCACGACAGAAGCCAAAATATCAAGAATTGGTCGCTGTTGGCTGATTGCAGATTACTCACCTCGACATCGTAGATAATCTGCACAAACCAAAACGAGAAATCTATCTTTTGCCTTCCCTTTAATTTCCCCCTTAGAAAAAGGGGAACAATTCCAACAAATCGGAGGAATTGGTCTCTGTCGATAAACGGCGAAGAAATAGTTTAATCGAAGTGAGGCAGGTATTAAATCCAAATTTAGGGGGACTTAGCTTTGATTCCGTTGTGCAGAGTGTGCCATCCTGAACCTGTCGAAGGGACACACATCACCTCTTCCCCATCTCAATCCCTTCCTTCCCTCCCCTCTTCATCTTCCGGTCCTGCGCCTTCATCGCATGCTCCCTGAACACCTCATCGACCGCGACGACCATCCGGAACGCCCTCGTCTTCGGATGCCCGTCGAACTCTAACTTCTCAAGGTTATTCCATATTTCGGAATGGACTAGCGTCCCCACGGTCATCCCCTGCCCGTACCTCTGCGACTGGCAGAGCTCCCAGAGCGACACCCACTCCTGCTGGTAGGGAGGGAGGCCTCTTACCAGCGCCTCCGTCTCGTCGCCGGCCTTCTTCAATATCTTGAGCTCGTCCCGGTCTTCCTTCTCGAACCTGAGCCGGTTCTTTCTTCGGAGCTTCTTCTTCTCTTCGAGCTGCTTTACCCTGCGTCCGATTGCGTCAGCGCGGTATCTTCTTTTCTCGCCCTTGATCCGGACTTCCCATCCCTCGAAGATCCTCTCGAAGTACTTTCTGACGTTTCCGAAAAATTTTCCTCTTCCTTCTTCTCCTCCTTCGTCACCTTCCCGGCTATGAGCTCGTAGCTCGACCTGAAGTTGGAAAGCAGGAACGAGGACTTGCAGAATTCGTTATAGATCCACTCCTTCGTGTCCTTGTCGTAAAGGACCCTCTCACCCTGGTCTGTCAGGCCCACTATGTCCTGTATCAGGTTATACACGAGGAACTTGGCCGCCCGCTTCGGGTCCCCGCCGAGTATCTTGAAGCTCCTGTCCTCGACAGTCAGGTCCTGGGTCAGGTCCCTTATCTGCGTAAGCCTGGCAACGGTCGGGTACGGGCACTTGAACCCCACCTCGCGCCACCCGTCGTCGTAACCGACCCACTCTCCCTTCTCGTCCTGGTACGCGGGCCAGTCCTCGTCCTCGATCTCCCTGTACGGGTATATCGTCACATAATTCGAAACATTCTTCGTAAGACTCTTAATTTCAGGCATATAATCTCCTTTTACATTTCCTTTTTACAATCTTCCCTCCCTAAATTATTTCCTTCCCCATATTAAGGGGGAAAGCCTGTCCCGGACCCCGATCCAGGATCTAGATGGGTATGTACCTTAATTTCTCTGTCATTCCCGAAATCCTCTATCGGGAATCTCGCTTTTTCCTTTCCCCGACATTCACAGAATCGGCGTTAAGAAATATCTTATTAGGCGTAAAAATCTATCAGGGCTGGGGCGGAATTGATAGATTTTAGCCGTAATAAGATATTTTAGCCAAGATTCTGTGCTGTCGGATGATTTTTGCTTCTTTTCATCAAGGAAAAGAAGAAAATACTTTTACTTCTACTTTCTCTTTGTCTTTCTAAACGTGAAAAGGGGCTCGGCAATCTCTCCCGCAAACATCAGGAGGAATAGTTGGGGTGTGATAATCCAGATAACTATGAAGTAACACCCCATATACCCATCCCTAATTCATATCGGATTAGGCGCTCGCCTCAACCATAAACTCAACCGTCGGCTGAGTGTTCTTCACCGTCACCGTAATATCCGTCTCAGGCGAAGAGCCGGTATCCAGTCTCCCGAGAAAACTCTTCTCATCGGTGATCGGGTCCTTCGATCCCACTCCCGGATGCGGACTCCCCTCGAATTTCGCCTTCGGCACGCTGAGCGTCACCTGGTGGTTATCGTCGCCGATGTATGTCCAGATGAAATCGAGCTGCGTCTCCGTCCCGGCGATCGTCTTCTCCGAGAACTGCTGGCTCCCGAACTGATACGTGAACGATCCGCTCACCGACCCTTCCCCCGGCGTGATCGCGCCCTTTATCGGCGACCCCACGACGAAATTCCCCTGTATCGTGTTCTCGATAACGAGACTCAGGTTCTCGAGCTGGTTCGATGTCAAGGGAGAGCCGTCCACCTGCACGTCCGCTTCCCAGTGCACGTATGGAGTGTTGGATATCGCGGTCGGCGTCCCGAAAATATTCTCGGACAGTATCTGAAACGCCTTCCCGACGACGTTCATATTGAGCTGCGGCAGGTCGCTCGGATCGACGCTCAGCGTCAGGTTGGATATCTTGTTCCCCCTGATGAGCATGAGCGACTCGATGTCCGTAAACCTGAGAAGTATGCTTATCCCCTCGGGTATGGTCGATCCCCTGTAGATCGTATGCGTGAAGGGTTTTATCTTCTCGACCACCGCTACGCCGTTCGCGTGAGACTTCCTTAAACCGAACGGGTGCGCGTCCGGATCGAGGTCTATCGTAGTGCCGCTCGTGTACGTACCCACCTTCACGATCTCGGCCCCCGTGCCGGTCCCTATCAGCAGGAACACGCCGGTGTCCATATTAGTCGCGCTCGCGACCTCTATCTGCGTATCCCCCTTGTCGGCCGCGTTCGCGAGAGTAGTGCTCACGGGCGAAGAAGGCTGCGTCGCTCCCGCGCTGTAATAGTCGTTATTGAGCGCGTGGAGATAAAAGAGCCCGGCGGTCTCGATGTCGAGCTCGACCGTCATGTCGGCGCCCGCGTCGTAGTTTCCTTCGCGGAAGTTGGAGAGCACGCGAGAGCCCGATAAAGCCTGCGACCTCTGGAGCTCCCTTCCGCCCGACGGCGTGAACGACCTCACGTTCCCGAGCTTGAACCAGTTCTGGGTCGGGTCCGTTTCCTTCACGTCCTCGCCCGACTCGTGCCTGTAGTTGATCTTCGTGTTCGTATCGAGTGTGACTGTTGTCCCCGACACGTAACCCGCATCCACCTTCACGAACTCCATGTTCTGGCTGTTCCCGACGCGAAGTATATCACCCGCGGCGATACCAGAATCCGACGCGACCACGATAGAAGCCGCACCCGGATTTACAGCAGACGCGAGCGTTGTAGACGCGCCCGAGTCCACGGACGGCGTCACGCCGTTCGCCTGTTCAATCTTATACCAAATCTCTGCACTTGAGCCTGAAGCCTGTGCCATAATTATTACACCTCCGTTTTTATATAAAAAAACCCGGAACGGCTCTCACCGCCCCGGGCGTTATTTTTCTTCCTTTCTATTTCAGTCATCCTGAACTAGTTTCAGGATCTCATCTTCTATTTGTCATTCCCGAAAACGGTTCTGAGCAAGCGCATGAACCGGTCGCCCTCCGCTGATTGCAAATATGGCTATTTATCCCGGCGACGTAGCAACACAAGCCGGAAAGAATCGGGAATCCAGTCCTCTAATCCCGCATCCTGCATCCTGTATCATGCATCTTGCATCGTGTCCGTAGGAGCGGCCTCCAGCCGCGACCCTTATACTCCAATTCCTGATATCAGGCGGATTACCTACTCCTCCACCAACACCTTCCCGCCCTTGTTGTTTATCTGAATCGTACCACTCACCGTCTTTCCGGTCTCGAGGTCCCTGTAGCTTCCGGAGAGCGCCACGTGGCAGCTCCCCGAATCCATCGGGTTTACGGCGATGAGGCCTTTGGTCCACGAGCGTATATAGCAGCCCGCTTTGGCGAAATCACTGACCGGGGCACCTAAATCGAGAGTCGAAAGCTTCTCGATCTGCGAGTCGGTCATTATCGGCTGCTGAAACGTCATACACTTCCCCGGCTCGCACGCGAGCAGCATCGTTGCGACGTTATACCAGAAGTCCCCGTACTCGGTCGTGATAACGGGGATCGCCCGATTATTCTTCGCTATCGCCTGCGCGATCTTCACCCTGGTAAGCCACACGGATTCCGTAACGTTATTGTGCTGCATATCCGCTACCATGACCTCGAAGAAGGCATAATCGACGAGATTCATAAGCTGCGAATAAACAGGCCGGGAGAAATAATCGGTGCTGAGATCGCTGAACACGTTGGCAAAGTACTTCAAGCCCTGAGCGTCGGCAGCCGCCCTCATCGTCTGCATAGCCCTCAGCACGTCGGCTTCCCGTTCCGCGTTCGTCATAGCCTTACCGGTTCGAGGGTTTACAGGCGTGTTGTTCCACGCATAGTTATTGATCGTGCGTATCACGAAATTATCCAGCTCTCGCAGGTTCCATGAGCGTTCCCGGAATGTCCCCGTCCACTCGCTAATACCTGCCGGGGGCTGGTTGAAGTAGTCTATGAAGAAATGTACGAACGCCGGATTACCCCAATCAAGCGCGCCTTCAAGCGGAATGTATTGATTTAAAGTAGGCGAGCCGGAATCTGTTTTTAACTGCCACTTTACGCCATGCTTTTTATACAACTCCTTATCAGTCCTCATATATCCCCAATTGTCGTAAGGGCCGCAAAATTTGACCGCTGAATTGTGCCGAATATATGGACACCATGTTTGTGAAGGAGTAGACTCCCACCAGGTAAGCACCATATCGCAATAACTTCTAAGCTTGTTCACCTTAGACATCACAGCGGTACCGGCACTATCCCTGTGCCCGTAATTCCAGTAAGTCGTGCAGGCAAAGTCTATTGTGTTCCCCGAAGCAGGTGCAGGAGATGGGCTTGGGACAGGGGCTGATACGGGAGCCGGAATAGGGGCAGGCAAGAGTATAGGCGTCGGAGTGGGTGCAAGACCTACAACAGAAGTTTTCCGGGCCAGGCAGGGTTTCGGGCAGGCCGGGGCCTGAAAGTAATTCCCGCTCTTGTTATCCCTGACTTTCTGGCCGCATTTCAGATTAATCGTCGCAGCGTGGGTATTCGGACAGTTCTCCGCCATCAGGATCATGACGAACAGTACCGTCATACATAAGCCATGTACCGTAATCTGAAAGTTCCTGTTTTTCATTGTGCTACCAAAATTGCTCCCGTCTTGGCCGAAAGAGTTATACTTGAAACCGTTGCCCCTGTCTCGAGGTTCGTATAATTCCCGCCGAGTGAGATAGAACCCGTCGAGCCTGTTTTCGGATTCACCAGAATAATACAATTATCCCAATCCTTCCGGTAATACGAGCTGCTCACAAGTTGATAATCGACGCCCGAGGGCTGTCCGCAATCGAGTGAGAGCATCTTCGTCAAATCACCACTTGAGGGAAAGCTTGATGAACCGTACCAAAACCAAATCATGCCCTTACCGTTTTCCTTGACCAACAAAAGGCTTGCGAGTGAGTACCAATAACTAGCCCCAAACTCGCCGTCTACTATAGGGACCGCCCTGCGGTTCTTTATCATATCCTGAGCGGCATTTACCCTGCGGAGCCAGATTGTTTCGGACTCTGCCGGGCCTTGCCAGTCGTAAGCCCATTCTTCAAAGAGCGCGAAGTCAATCTCGTCCATAAGCAATGCGTAAATCGGCCTGTCGAAATATTCTGATTCTACATCACTCCATATATTTGCAAAGAGAAAGACGTTAACTAAATCTGCCCTTGCTCTTAGTATCTCCGCTGCATCCAATACATCCGCATCCATTTGAGACCGAGTGTAATCCGCGTTCGTTCTCGGATTCATCGGCGTATCGCTCCAGCCCCCCGCTTCGAGTATCCATGAATGAAAGTTGTCGAGGAATCTCAGGTTCCAGTCTTTGTCTACGTTCGTACCTTCGTAAGCTGCCAAGCTCGCGGGAGTATCGGGCATATCTTCAAAGTAATCCATAAAGAAGTTATTAAAATCAGGATTGCCCCTGTCTGTTAATTTTTCATGGTCAAAACCGAATCCGTGAGCAACGGGAATAAGCGCGTCATTGTCTTTCAACATATATCCGCAAACATCAGTCTCGTTCGAGCAGGGCTGAAACGCCCCGCCGTCATCATACAGATACCCGCCTAATGTCCCGTCCCTCGTCGAATACATGAAACCGTAATTGTCGTAAGGGCCGCAATACTCCGTCAGCGATCCGTCCATGATGTAAGGACACCATGATTGTGCAATCAACGGATAATACCAATCTAATACAAGTTTGCACGAATCCCTTATAACATCAGCGTCCTCGAAATCCCCTGCATCCGCTGAGCTTCGGGGCGGCAGGTTATAAGTAGTACAGGCAATCTCTACCGTTGCGAACGCTTCCGGGGATGGTGAAGGCGTGGGAGTAGGCGTCGGTTCGGGAGTCGGCGTCGGGGGTGTGTAACCCAAAACCCTGGCCCCATGACACCCCGGTTCACAGCAAAAAGTGCATAGAGTCGGCTCACCGTACGTCTCGATCGATTGTAAAAGAGCAAACCCGAAAATAATCAGGCAAATAATAATAATCGATAATCTCGAAAGAATCAGCATTAGTCACCACAGTAAATCATTCGAGGATGTTCCGTCACTGTGGAGCCATCATTATCAACTTCTATTCCATTTCTAATCTCGTTATAATCACGTATCATGGGTACGTACCACATCAAAGAATTCGGATAGCATGAAGGAGCGTACCCTTGAACAAGACCAGCTATTTCTGCGCTGGATAAAGTCCTGTCCCACTTGGCCCATTCCGCTAAATCGCCGCGAAACCCATTTGAGAAATATTGTTCATTCCCAAATTGTATCCAATCATTAGGAGCTAAAGCATCGAAACTAGCATTACTAACACTTGCAACAGATGAACCATTCACATAAACAGTTATAGTAGTTCCTGAGCGTTGAAGAAGTAAATGTGTCCAGGAAGTATTGGATGCGAATGGGTTGCCCGTAGAAGAAGCATTTATAACCGTGCCATCATCATCAAGAAAAGCTATATTTACATCGTCTGCATCAGGTCCACCATCATCTCCTATGCGTACAAAGAAAGATGAAGTATAACCACTTCCACCTTTTATAATATATCTTCTAAGAGTGCCTACCCTTGTTGAAAATTTTATGAGACCCCCCATAGCCCAATCACCATCAGGAAGAGTCACAGCACCCACATTTTCCAACCAAGCAGCATCGCCGCCATCAAAATTCCAAGCCATTATTTATGCCTCGTATCCGTATGTGATAAAATCTTCTTTAAACGTGTTAAAAGCTATAGCTTTAGTTTCGGGCGTATAATATGCTTCATAAGGCAAATGATCGGTAGCCATAAGTCTTTCGGAGTTATTCCACACTTCATTGGCGTACTCGCCTAAATCTAATAATTCTATTAATTCGCACACACAGTCGTCTAATTTTTCATATCTAACAACATAGTTGGTGATATTTTTATTGTAGTAAGAATAAGCACTCATCGGAGTGACTATATATTTTAAGTCTTTATGTAAAATAAATTCATGAAAAGTCTTTTCCTTGCAAAGACCTTCGGCATGTCCGCCTATTTGTCTCATATGATGATAAAAACTAACTAATCTTTCATATGGATTTCTGACGAATATGAGACAATACATATCATCAAACCAATTATCGTCGTAGCCCATTTTCCACATAAATTCCTTCGGGACTTGGTGACGACGCATGTGTACAATTTCAACCTCTCCATGCCGTTGTTGTATAAATTTACGAAGGAATACCCCAACTGAAGTACCGGCAGTTTTCATTGGATGCAGAAAAACCATACCTCTATAATCCACTCCATCTATATTCATTGCGTTCCTAATCGTTATGGTGTCTCCTTCAAAGCACCGCCGAGATAATCTATCGTGTCAGCCCCGCCAGTATCCCCCGTATCGTCCCTACACACCCTGAATCTGCACAGTTCGCCCGATGCACAACTATCCATCTGTGCGCCATTCGTGAACGCGATGCTTACCTTAGTTGGAATACCCGAAGTCGCATTGTTGTTGTTATTGTCCGAGCTAACCGCCGTTGCGAACGAATCTGCATCAATATCTTGAGTAGTCTCTAACCTTTCCCATGAACTGTCCCAGTCCGTATCATTGGTAGTTTCCGTGGACACAACCCATAACTCGGCAGTAACTCCATTCCCGCCGTAAGTGTTCGGCATAACGAATGACCATATCGCACAGACATTGCCATTGAACCTGAGCGCAGGGTGAGAATTGCGGGTATTCATTGTTGCGAATGCAGAAGCTGGAGGCTCGTTCGCCTGTGGCCTTAGCTGAATAAGCGTCTTTCTAAACGCAGGTACGCCGTATAAATCCGCCCATGAGGTTTGAGTACAAAGCTGATTCCATTCATCGGTTACATATTGAAAATTAGCACTCTCTTTTTGAGCGAGTACAATACTAGCTCCCCCGCACATCTCGGCTACTCCATTGGAATGTACGAGAGTGAGCGCATTCGCGCTTATGTTCCATACCCTGACTTCCCTATTGTGAATCGGGTCGCCTTCAGAGAGAGTCAGATTACATCCGTCCGCGTCGGAACAGGTAACGTACAGGTCATTTCCCGTGATAGTAGTATCTGTGTTTGTTGCAGGGTTCCCGTCGCCTGAATCGTCTATTGTCAGGCTCTGCGGATGCAAAGTTACATCCCCCGAGAATAATCCTCCGGCGATGGGAAAGTAAGTCGAGCTTGCCACTGAGGTGCTTAATTTATCCGCGTCGAGTTCGTTAATCGCCGCCTGCACATCCGTTGCCTCTAAAGTTCCTGCAGGAGTGTTGTTTATCTGGTTCGCATCATAATCGGAAGTCGCGGCTGTTACTGTCCCCGTCCTTCCAAATACGGAATCAACAGCGCCCCCTCCGCTTGCTATCGCGTCCCATTCCCCAGCCGTATCGCACACGTCCTCAGTCTCGCAGACGTAGAGCGTGTCCGTATCCTGCTCCCAACAATACTGCCCGTCCACCGCACCCGTGTAAGTTGTACAGTCGGTCGCATGGCGGAGTATTTTAACAGTATTGCTATTCCCATCTATTACCTTATTCAGAAGGGTCTGGGTGTCGTTCAGGTTAACCAGGCCCTCGTCCGCAACTATAGCATCCAGCTCGGAAAACGTGTCGATATCCGTCGATGAAAGATCCCCGCCGCCTCCGCCGGTCCCGCCGATCGTGTCCCTCTCCACCACGTCCTGCTGTATTTCAGCGTACGCAATGATTCCAGGCGCGCACAGGAGTGCCGCCAATATAAGTGCAAATCTCATCTGTCCCCTCCGGATTCTTTGTAAGCGCCGTTAAAACCGGCATCAGTCGAGCTTAAGGTAAGAAGTTATGTGAAAACTCCCCTGAGCGTTAGAGCCGTTCACGTATCTGACTCTCGCGCACTTGCAGTTTAGCTCGGCAACGTACTGGTTATCCGCCGAACCCGCTGTGTACGACCACCCGGAGACGTACTGGAACTCCGGACTCACCGCCGTATCACAGTCGTTGTCGCACGACTGCTCGATCTTCACGCCGCCTGCGGCGCTCGGCTCGTCGGACACTACCGTAACCGCAAGATACCTGAAAGTCTCCGTCAGAAACGTATCGCTCGTATAGGTTTCGTCGGAACCCAGAGCCGCCGTACTCTGCTCCATAAGTATCCTGTCCGAATCCGCCCTCGCGGCTCCGGCTAACGATAAAACAAACAACGCCCATAAAATGAATATGTTTTTCATATGATTAGTTCCCCTCCCGTCACTGTCATGTAATCGTATAAAATATCGAGCGTCATGGAGAACGCCCCGTAGGGCGCCAGCCTCCCCCTGTCCGTGGTCAGCTGCGTAATGCCGTTTATGACACCGATGCACTCCCCTCCCGACATCACCCTCCTGTCGGCGAAGAGCATCTTCTTCGTTTCGGCGACGAGCTTGTTGAGCTCCTTGAAATACTCGTCCTCGTCGTACACGTATCCCACTACCTCCGGGCTGTAATGCACCCTGGTCTTTCCGCCCGGTATCTCCGTGAACCCGGCCTCGTTCCCCGTATTCACGACTACCGCCGGCATCTCAAGATAACTTATCCCTTCGATCGCGCCCGTTTCAAGATCGACCCCGACGAATTCCCTCGTAACGAGCTGTATCACGCTCGAGAGCATGAGACTATCTGCAAGCGCCTTGTCTATTTCCTCTCTTATATTCGTTACCATCACACCTTCCCTGCGGCCTTATTCAGCTCCTTCACGAAAATCCTCTCTATGGCTGACAGCGTATCGACGTCCGACCTGCTCACGCCGAAGAACCTCCGCACGGGCATCCTGCCCAAGCCCAGCTGATGCACTATCGCCTTCCTCTGCTGCACCGGGTCGAATATGCCGACCACTGCCAGGGTATCGCTCACGACCCTTACCTCTATCGCGTCCCGCAATTCCCCGCTCGCATCGAGGTCCACTCTCCCGCCTTTCTTTCCGCGTTTGTACGGGGTGAACGGTCTCAGGTCCGCATCGAGTCCCGCTCTCGTCCTCCGCTTTATTAGGGATGCTACGAGCCGCGCCGACTCCGCCACTGCCTTTTTCGAATCGAATCCCTTTTCGATCCTCTCCCCCAGGTCCTTCAGTAATGCCGCCAGCCCCTTCGAATCGATAGTTATCAACGCCGTCACGCCCTCCCTACGAAGAACGTAGTAGCCGGGATCCGGTTTTCGTCGTCATCCACCTCGCCGCTTGCATCCCAGTCGTAGTCGATCCCCGTGGCGAGCACCCTCTCCATCTCCTCGTCGAACTTTTTCCCGTACTCCTCCGCGCGTTTCTCCCATGCGTCCGCGTTCCTGGTCGACTTGGACAGTTTCGGGCACGCGTAATTGGCGAGCACCCTGTAAACAGAGGCCTTCCTGAGCTGAGCCTGGGCGTTCAGCATGAGCGAAGGGTCGAAGTCGAGGTTCCCGCTAAGAAACTCGATGTCCCTTTCGTACCTCTCCCGCACCCTCGGCCTGAACCACTTCACCTCTATTATCTTGTCTATATCGTCCTTGGCCTCGTCGTGATCCGTTCCGAACCCCGGCGAGTCCGCCTGCACGACCTTGACTCCGCCCCTATGGTTCTTCCTCACGGGGGTATCGGAATCGAGCGTAACCGTGTTCACGTTTATCGAGGCTGCTTCCACTACCTCGACGTTGCTCCTGCTGTCGAGCTTGAGGAAGTCCCCCGGCTGAAGCCCCGACGCATCGGCAAGCGTGATCGAAGTCGCCCCCGCCGATGCGGAAGCAGCGAGTGTCGTCGCGGCGCCCCCGTCTATCACTGCCGGCACGCCGTGGTCCAGAATATCGGGCATAAACCTCTCCATATTTTCATCATTCGAATACGCCAT
>Ga0187892_10003825_pt1 | contig 26652 bp, 29 predicted proteins | sample MA1701073metaG_FD_139345 | JGI IMG/M metagenome (GOLD analysis project Ga0187892, IMG submission 139345) | Bio-ooze microbial communities from a basaltic lava cave in the Kipuka Kanohina Cave System on the Island of Hawaii, USA - MA170107-3 metaG ... | reverse complement strand
CATCGTGGCCGTCCACTCCTGGATCGCGCTGAAGCCGGCGGGGGCCCCCGGCTATACGCGCTACGAGGTCATGGGCTGGGGGGTGGGCAACGGGGCGTCGGCGCTGCGGGTGAACCGGGCCGGGCCGGACAACTACTGGTTCGGGAGCCGTCCTGAGCTACTGGTCGACCGGCGGGGCGAGGGCGTGGACGAGCTGATCGCCCGCATCGAGACCGCGATCGAAGCCTATCCCTACCCCGCCAGCTACCGGACCTGGCCGGGGCCCAATAGCAACACCTTCACCGCCTACGTCGGCCGCGCGGTGCCCGAGCTGCGGCTCGACCTGCCGGTGACCGCCATCGGCAAGGACTTCATCCCGGGCGGGATGCCGGTGGCCAGGAGCCCGAGCGGCACCGGCGTGCAGCTCTCGCTCTTCGGGCTGCTGGGTGTGCTGGCGGGCGTGGAGGAGGGGCTCGAGCTGAACCTCCTGAGCCTGACCTTCGGGGTCGACGTCAAGCGCCCCGCGCTCAAGCTGCCGGTCGTGGGGCGCGTCGGGTTCAGCCAGCGCGCCGAGCGCCCGGACCCTGATTGACGGTCGCCCAGCCCGCCTCGGCCAGCGGGCGCGCCCGCTCGCCACGCTCGCGCGCGTTGAGGTCGTTGGCGGTGCCGGCGATCACCCGGCCCATGATGCCCTGGGCGATGGCGGCGAGGCGGAACATCGCGAAGGCCAGATAGAACTCCCAGTCGGGGATGCCCGAGCGTCCGGTGCGCCGGCAGTAGGCCGCCACGTAGTCCTCTTCGGAGGGTATGCCCAGGAGGGCGAGCGAGGCTCCCAGCACGCCGCCGAGCGTGCTGGGCAGGAGCCGGTAGGGCATGCAGTTGTACGCCAGGTCCGCGAACGGGCTGCCGAGGGTGGAGAGCTCCCAGTCCAGGACCGCGACCACCTGTGGATCCCTCGGATGCAGGATGAGGTTACCCGGCCGGAAGTCGCCGTGGACGATGGTGGTCTGATCGTCGGCCGGGACGTGCTCCGGTAGCCAGACGATGAGCTGCTCCATCGCCTCGATGCGCTCGGTCTCCGAGGCGCGGTACTGCGTCGTCCACCGATGGATCTGACGGGCGAAGTAGCTGCCCGGCCGCCCGTAGTCGGTGAGGCCGGTCGCCTGGAGGTCCACCAGGTGCAGCCGCGCGAGCACGTCGTTCATCGAGTCGTAGATCCGGGTCCGCTCGTCCGGGCTCAGGCCGGGCAGCAGCGGGTCGGCGACGACGCGCCCCTCGACCCACTCCATGACGAAGAAGGCGGTGCCGATCACGCTGTCGTCCTCGCAGAGGGCGTAGGTCCGCGGCACCGGGACCGGCGTCTTGGCCAGCGCGGTGATGATCCGATACTCCCGGTCCACCGCGTGCGCGGAGGGCAAGAGCTTGCCGGGCGGCTTGCGGCGCAGCACGTATTCGCCGCCGGGCGAGCTGAGTCGATAGGTGGGATTGGACTGCCCGCCCTGGAACTGGCTCACCGTGACCGGGCCCTTGAAGCCGGCCATGTGTCGGGCCATGTAGCACTCGAGCGAGGCCACGTCGAAGCGGTGCGTCTCGCGCACCGGCACGGTGTCGGTGGTGGAGCTCACCGGGGCGTCGTTGCGCGCGGCGCGGTCGGCGGTCATGGTTCGCGGGTCCCGATTATGATGCCGTGCGCCGAGCAACGCAATGCAAACCCGCAGATCATCATGAGGAAACGGCGAGAGTAACCAGCCCGGCCAGCTCGCCCCGGGCCCTTCCGGGGTGATGGCTCAGGAGTCGTTCACTCGATCATCTGATCCGCCCGCAACCGGAGCGACTGCGGAAAGGAGCGGTCGGTCAGCGAGGTTGCGATGGGCGGGCGCTTACCGGTCTCCAGCTCCACAGCAGCTTCCAAGCGAGGCGAACCGCCGCGTCCCCCGCGCCCATCCACCAGTGCCCGCGCATGCCCTAGCATCGCACGAATTGAGAGCCGAAGACAGGGACTGTGGAAGGGGGTCCCCCTTCGGGGGACGCGCGGGTATCACGATGGCATTCCAGTATCTGCCGGTGCCGTGGAGTTCACTCGCGCCGGAAGTACTCTGAACAGAGGCGGATTCGCGTTAGCGCGCGCTCCCGCGCGGCGTTCTCTCTGGCGAGATCCAGTCGCTTCCGTTATGGCCCGGACCGTCCATCTGGAGGCGCTGGACTCGGCTCGGCGCCGCGCGGGTGCCGGCGCCACGCGAGCGTGAGCCCGCAGACCAGCAGCAGGCCCATCGTCCCCCCGACCGCGCAGGCCCGCGCGACGCCCCACCGCTCGGCGATCGAGCCCATGAGCAGCGAGCCGATGGGCGTCATCCCCGCGAAGACGAGGGCGTAGAGGCCCATGATCCGCCCGCGCAGCTCGTCGGGCACGGTGATCTGCACCGTGGTGTTGCAGCTCGTCATGAAGACGATCTGGGCGAAGCCGAGCGCCATCAACACGGCCGCCGCGAGGCCGAAGTGGTGTACGAAGGAGAGCCCGAGCAGGAGCAGCGCGGCCGCGACCGCGGGCCCCACCACGAAGCCGAGAGGCGGGCGTCCCCGCGCCAGCCCGGCCACCGTGAGGGCGCCCATCACCGCGCCCACGCCCAGCGAGGCCATGAGCAGGCCGAAGCCGTGCGCGCCCTGGTTGAGCACGTTGCGGGCGATCAGCGGGACCAGCACGTTCATGTTGACCACGAAGAGGCTCACGGACAGCAGCAGCCCGAACACGAGCGCGATGCGCGGCGTGCCGAGCGCGTAGCGTACCCCCTCCGCGATCTCCGCGCCCATGCCGAGGCCACTCGGCGGACGCGGCGCGCCCTCGGTGCGGATGGCCGCGAGCGCCGCGATGACGGCCAGGAAGCTGAGCCCGTTGAACAGGAAGGCGGCCGCGGTGCCGTAGCGCGCCACCAGCAGCCCGGCCGCCGCCGGGCCCACCACCCGGGCCCCGTTGAACACCGCCGAGTTCAGCGCGATCGCGTTCATGAGGTCGCCGCGCGGCACGAGGTGGGCGATGAAGGACTGGCGCGCCGGCATGTCGAGCGTGTTGGCCAGGCCATAGAGCGCGGCGAGCCCCGCCACGTGCCAGAACTGCACGTGGCCGCTCCACGCGAGGGCGGACAGCGTGAAGGCCTGCAGCATCAGGGCGGCCTGGGTGCCGATGAGCAGCCGCCGCTTGCGCACGCGATCGCTGATGGCGCCACCCAGGAAGGAGAAGAGCAGGATGGGGCCGAACTGCAGCGCGCCGATCATCCCCAGGCGGAACGGCGAATTCGTCAGCTCGAGCACGAGCCACGACTGCCCGACGCTCTGCATCCAGGTGCCGATGAGGGACACGAGCTGGCCACTCCAGAAGAGGCGGAAGTCCCGACGGCGGAGGGCGCGCAGCCCCGCGGGGAGGGCCATGGTTCGCTATACTGTGCCACCGATGCTTCCAGTCTTCATGCCCACGTGCGCGGCGGCCGTGTTGTGCGCGCTCGCGGTCCTCGGTCCGGTTCCGGCGGGCGGCGGGAGCCCGATCGCGCAGGCGGACGAGAGCCTCGCCGGTCATTTCCTGGTGGCCACCGAAACGCTGCGCGATCCGCGCTTCGCGCGCACCGTCATCTATATGGTCCGCCACGATGCGAGCGGCGCGCTGGGCCTGATCGTCAACCGGCCCGTCGGCGACGTGCCGCTGGCTCCCCTGCTCCGGCAGTTCGGGCTCGCGGACCGCGGCGTGAGCGGGAGCGTTCGCCTGCACTACGGCGGGCCGGTGGAGGGCGGGCGCGGGCTCATGCTGCACACCGCGGAGTACGCGACCGAGGGCACGGAGCGGGTGGCCGGCGACATCGCGGTGACGTCGCGCCCGGAGGTGCTGCGCGACATCGGGCAGGGCGCCGGGCCGCGCCGCTTCCTGTTCGCCCTGGGCTACGCGGGGTGGACCGCCGGCCAGCTCGAGCGCGAGATCGACAACGGCGCCTGGATCACCGTCCCTGCCGACGAAGCCCTCCTCTTCGACGACGACCACACCAAAAAATGGCAGCGCGCCATGTCCCGCCGCCGCCTCCCCATCTAGCTATCGGCCGGCCACCACTCTGATTGGGAACTCCTCACGGGCCGCCGAGGAAAAGCGCATCGTGGTCAGAGACCCACCTGCCGCCCCCCTGCCCCCGCCCGGCCACGCGCGCGAGCTAGTGGGAGGCGCGAGACGTGGCGCCGTAGGTGGGCGCGGGGAGGCCGTCGATCATCACGTTGACGACGGCGGGGAGGCCGGAGCGGAACGCGCGGTCGAGGGCGGTCTCGAGATCGTCGGCGCGCTCCACGAGCTCACCGTGGCCGCCCAGCGCGACCGCGATCTGCTCGTAGCGCGACGGGGCGAGCTCACAGCCGACCGTGCGCTCCGCTCCGTAGTGCTGGATCTGGAGCTGATGCTCCGCGTTCCAGCGCGCGTCGTTGCCGACCACCGCCACGACCGGTAGGCGGTAGCGCGCTGCGGTGTCGAGCTCGAAGGCGTGAAAGCCGAAGGTGCCGTCGCCCAGCGCCGCGATCACTGGCCGGTCGGGATGGCGGAGCCGGGTCGCGATGGCCATGGGGATCGCGCCTCCGATGGCGCCGGAGGGACCGTTGAACAGCCGCGGCTCGGCCTCGACGCCGGCCTGGATCCACTGGCCGAACTCGCCGCCGTCGGTCACCAGCCCCGCACCGTGGTCGACGTGGGCCTGCAGCGCCGCGCACACGCGCAGCGGATGAATCGGTGTCCGGCCCGACCGCCGCGCCGCCGCCCACTCGGATGGCACCGCGCCGCGGGCGCGGCGCACGTTGTCGCCCCACGCGCGATGGGTGAAGGCGCGGCCCCGCGCCGCGGCCGCGAGCTGGTCGGCCACGGCCGCCGGATCGGCCACGATGCCGAGCGCGGCGCCCGCGCGCAGCGAGGCGGCGTCGGCGTCCACCTGGATGACGCGGCAGCTGGCGGCAAACGCGGGCGCCTGGGCGAAGCGGACGATGAAGTCCGGCTTCTTGCCCAGCAGCAAGAGCAGATCCGCCTGACCGAGGAGCGGCGCGGCCAGGTGCAGCCAGGGATCGTTGAAGCCGCGGGGGCTCTCCATGGGTAACGCGGGCACGCCGGTGGCCTCGCTGAGCCGCGCGACGGCGGCGCGCCGGGCCCCGCGCGCCATGGCCGGGCCGAGCAGGATCAGGGGCCGGCGCGCCGCCGCGAGCAGCGCCAGCGCTGCGTCCACGCTCTGCGCGGAAGCCGACGCCGCGTCTCGGTCCTCGGCGCGCGCGCCGGCCCGGCATCGCCCACCTTGGCCTCGAGCAGATCGCCGGGCAGGCTCACGTGCACGGGACCCGGCCGGCCGCCCCACGCCAGCTCGAGCGCGGTCGCGATGTCCTCGCCGAGCCGGGCCGCGTCCTTGGCCATCCACGAGGCCTTGGCCACCGGCGCCGCCACCGCGGCCTGGTCCATCTCCTGGAACGCGCCGCGTCCGATCTGGGCCACCGGCGCGTGCCCGCTCAGGAGCACCACGGGCGACTCCGACATGAGGGCGCCGAAGAGTGCAGAGACCGCGTTGCAGTGACCGGGACCGGCGGTGACGAGGGCCACACCCGGCTCGTCGGTGAGCCGCCCCCACGCGTCTGCCATGTGCACGGCGGCGGCCTCGTGGCGCGTGTGAATGATGGACAGCCCGCGGCCGAGCGTGGCGTCGTAGAGGGACAGGATCTGGTTACCTGACAACGAAAAGAGGTGCCGCACCGAGGCGGCGGCCAGCGCCTCCACGACCAGATGCGCGCCGGTTCGCGTCATGCCGGCCTCACCGCACCCGGCCGCGCGCGGCGACCGGCCACACCACCTCCACCTTCCCGTTCCGTACCCCGTAGATCTCGTCCACCATGTTGGTGACCACGCAGCAGTGATTGGGCACCACGCTCACCGCTTCGCCCACCTTCGGCCGCTCCGCGCAGGCCGACAGGTCCACGACCGCGTGCTCCTCCGAGAGGTGCACCACCTGCGCCTCCGGATACTCCATCAGGTGGCCGTAGCCCTTCATGTGGTAGAGGTCCGAGGTGAGCACCTTGCTCCCCGCGTCGAGCACGCCGCGGTCGTCGGTGGGCCGGCTGACCACCGTGGCGCGCACGCGCATCGCGCACTGGTCCCAGGTGGCGGTGCCGCTCGACACCACCATCGCGTCGTTGTAGACGCAGGTGCCCGCGCGGTGCTCGGTCAGCATCGGGAAGCGGTCCACGGTGGCGAGCGCGGGCGTGCCGCCGCCCGAGACCACCGGGACCGCGATGCCGGCCTGCTTGAACAGGGCGAGCGCCCGCTCGAAGAACTCGCGGGTGTCGGGATCGCGGTTGGGGAAGGTCATGAGGCCCTTGAAGCGGAGACCGGGCCGGGTCATGGCCGTGCGGGCCAGGGCGAGGGCCTCGTCGGGCGTCTGCACGCCGGTGCGACGGAAGCCGGTATCGCACTCGACCAGGAACTCGAGATCGACCCGGTGGCGCGCCGCCGCGTCGGACAGCTCGCGCGCCACCACCTCATTGTCGAACACCACCGCGAGGCGGGGCACCCGGCGCGTCAGCGCCATCAGGCGCTCGGTCTTGGCGGGGCCGAGGATGTTGTAGGTCAGCAGCACGTCGTCGGCCACGCCGGCATCGGCGAAGACCTCGACCTCGCCCAGCTTCTGGCAGGTGATGCCGACCGCGCCCGCCGCCATCTGCATCTTGCCGATGTCGGGAATCTTGTGCGTCTTGATGTGGGGACGGTTGGCCACGCGGAGGCGGTCCAGGTGCGCCTGCACGCGGCGGATGTTGTCCTCCATCAAGTCCAGATGCACGGTCACCGCGGGAGTCTCGAGATCACGGAGTGCGGTCACGGGTTCCTCCTCACCTTCTAGGGCGCCGAGACGCTCTGCCCGCCGCCACTCGAGGCGACGCTGAACGAGTCGCCCTGCCGCGTGTAGACGTAGGGCGACCAGCCGGCGGGCGGCACCGGGATGGAGCCGAGCACGGGGCCGCAGGGCGCGCCGGACACCGTGGTTTGCGTGGTCAGCACCTCCAGCGATTCGGGCAGCGCGCCGCAGGAAGCGCGATAGGTGTTCACCGCGGTCGCGATCATCTGCACGTCGGTCCGGGCCTTGGTGGTGCGCGCCATCGGCAGGTCCTCGCGCACCATCTTCTCCTCCCGCTCGCACGCGACGAGCGCGAGCAGGAGTCCCCCGATGACCGCGGCCCCGCCGAGAGCCCTCACGACGCTTGTCCTTTCCGACTGGAGAAAGTTCGACGCGACGGCCGAACTGTGCCAGAATCATACGCCGCCCGGACGCGTTCAGCCAAGCCGCTACCTTCAACCAAAAGGAGACCACCACGATGAGCATCAAGCGACACGCCGTCGGACCACGACTGAGCCAGGCGGTCGTGCACGGCAACACGGTGTACCTGGCCGGCATCGTCGCGGGAGATCCCTCTGCCGACGCCAAGGGCCAGACCGAGCAGATCTTGAAGAAGATCGACGAGCACCTGGCCGCCACCGGCAGCCACAAGTCCAAGCTGCTCTCGGCGACGATCTACCTCGCCAACATGGCGCTCTACGGGGACATGAACTCGGTGTGGGACGCCTGGGTGGACCCCGCGAACACTCCGGCGCGGGCCACCGTGGAGGCGCGGCTGGCCACGCCCAAGTACCTCGTCGAGATCATGGTGGTGGCCGCGGTCTGATGGCCGCCCCGACCGCCCGCCGCTTCGAGGGCAAGGTGGCGCTCGTCACCGGCGCGGCCGGCGGCATCGGTCGCGCCGCCGCGGTGCGCTTCGCCTCCGAGGGCGCGCGCCTCGGCCTGGTCGACCTCGCGCGCGACGGGTTGCACGAGACGCTGGCCGCGGTGGAGAAGGCGGGCGGAGCGGGCCTGACCGTCGAGGCCGACGTCACCCGGGCGGCGGACGTGGCGCGCTACGCGGCCGCCGTCGCTGAGAAGTGGGGCGGGCTCGACTGCTTCTTCAACAACGCGGGCATCCTGGGCGCGGTGCGGCCGCTCGTGGACTATCCGGAAGAGGTCTTCGACCGGGTGCTCGCGGTCAACGTGAAGGGAGTGTGGCTCGGCCTCAAGACGGTGGCGCCGCTGCTCCGCGCGCGCGGCGGCGGGGCCATCGTCAACACCGCCTCCATCGCGGGCCTGCGTGGCACGCGCAACCTGGTGGCCTACACCACCAGCAAGCACGCGGTGATCGGCCTCACCCGCACCGCCTCGCTCGAGCTGGCCGCGGATGGGATCCGCGTCAACGCGGTCTGCCCGAGCCCGATCGACACCGCCATGGCCAAGGAGCTGGAGGGGGCTTTCAATCCCGCGAATCCGTCCGCCTTCCACGAGCGCATGGCCGGCACCATCCCGCTCCGCCGCTACGGCAATCCGGAGGAGGTGGCGGCGCTGGTGGCTTTCCTCTGTAGCCCCGACGCCGCCTACATCACCGGCGGCATCTACACGGTGGACGGCGGAGCGATGGCCTAGCCCCCTCACCCTGGCCTCTCCCCCAGAGGGGAGAGGGTGGTCGGAGAGGCTAGGTGCCGAGGAGGCTGATGCCGCCCGGCTTCTCCGCCGGCTCCGCGCGCCAGGCGGCGGCCGCGGCGGGATCGAGTTTCTGCAGCGCCGGCATCACTTCCTTGGCGAAGAAGCGCATGTTGCGCTCCACCTCGCCATAGGGCATGCCCGCGTAGCTGAACACGCCGACGTAGTGGCTATTGCCGGTGCGTGCGTGGATGTCGAGGATCTTCTCGTAGCACTGCTCGGGCGTGCCCCACACCTGCAGGTTCACGAAGTAGTCGATGACGGTGTCGGTGCCGTACTGGTGGATCTTCTCCGCCATCTTGCCGTAGTACTCGTAGCCCTTGGTGTGGGCGAGGTGGTCGCCCTGGAACTGATAGTGATCGAGCACCGTCTGGTAGTAGCCGCCGATGTAGCGGCGCGCCATCTCGTGCGCGCGGTCGGCGCTCGCGTCGCAGAAGGTCCAGCCCGCCGAGATCGGCGGGGGCGCGTCCACCCCGTTGACCTGGCGATAGACTTCCCGATACGCGTCGAGCTCCTTGGCCACTTCCTTCCACGGCTTCTGCGGGATGATGAGGATGCCGACGCCCAGCTGGGCCATGATGCGCACGGACTCGGGGGAGACGGCGGCCGCGTAGGTGCGCCCGCGGAATGACTTGAACGGGGCCGGCCGGATGGCCGCGCGCGGCTGCTTGACGAAGGCGCCGTCGTACTCGCAGTACCCGCTCTCGAGCCCGCGCAGCAGCATCTCGGCCGACTCCACGAAGCGCGGCCGCGACTCGTCCATGGAGAGGCGGAAGCCGTCGAATTCCACCTTGCCCGCGCCGCGCCCCAGGCCGAGGATCAATCGGCCGCCGGACAGGTTGTCGAGCATCGAGACTTCCTCGGCCACGCGCATCGCATCGTGCCACGGCAGCACCACCACCATGGAGCCGAGCTGAGCGTGGCGGGTGCGGCCCGCCATGTAGGAGAGGAACTGCAGGACGTCGGGGCACATCGTGTAGTCGGTGAAGTGATGCTCCACACCCCACACCGACTGGAAGCCGAGCGGCTCGGCGAGCTCGGCCAGCCGCAGCTCGTTCAGATAGACTTCGCGATCGCTCCGCGCTCTGCCCGGGTTCTGGAAGACGGCGGCCATCCCGACGTGCATGGTGGGTTCCCCCTCGTCGGGATGGTACGCGAGGGGGAACCCGCCGGGCAAGCCGGGTCAGGCGACGCGCCGGAGCGGCCTCGCGGGCGCGTCAGCCTCGACGCCGCGCCGCACCACCAGCTCGTAACCGCGCGGCACGCGTGCCATCAGCACCGGCCAGACGCTCTCGAGCATCGACTCCCAGCCGCCGGGGACGGACACGACCACCTGGCCCGTGGTCCAGAACCCGCGCGGCGTCACCTGCACCGTCACGAACGACTCACCGCCCAGGGTCCGGTCCACGAGGGACTGGACGTAGGCCCGGGTCGAGAGGGCGCGCTCTTGGCGCCGATCCAGCTGAACGCGCCAGGCCAGAGGTCCGACCACCAACAGCAGCCCGATCACCGTGGCCACCACGATCTCAATCATGACGATCTCCTTCCACGACTTGAGATGCGCGGGTCGGTCGCGGGGATTCCGTCCATCTCGACGAAGAAGCGCGGAATCCCTCGGCGGTGGAACGCCATCCAAAGGGCGTGTGAGGAGGAAAGACATGACGGCAAAGCGAATTCTCGTTCCGTTGGATGGCAGTGAGGGCTCGGAGGCCGCGGCCGATCTGGCCGCCGAGCTGGCCCGGGGCAGCGGCGGTGATGTCCGGCTGCTGCAGGTGCATCCGGTCCCGGAGCATCGCGTGAGCAGCACCGGCCGCGTGGTCGCCTACGCCGATCAGGAGATGGAGCGCATCAGCGCGGAAGGCCGCGACTACCTCGAGAGCGTCGAGGCGCGCCTCGGGCCGGTTCCCGCGGAGAGCGTCGTGCGGTTCGGTGAGCCGGCGCAGGAGATCCTCGTGGAGGCCGAGGCCTTCGACGCCGATCTCATCGTGCTGACCACCGACCGGCGCGGCTGGCTCGCGCGTCTGACCGGCTACGGGCTGGGTGAGCGGCTCCTGCACGCCTCCCCGGTGCCGGTGGTGCTGGTTCGCTCCGCCTGACGTCGATCCCCGGCCCGCGCCTCAGTCGTAGAGTCGCCCGCGCTGCAGCTTCCGGTGACAGTGGAAGAGCGTGTACTCGATCATCCGCGCGGAAACCCCGAGGGCGCGGGCGTGCGCGCGCAGCCGCTTCAGGTACTGCTCCCACTGCCCGGCCGTGAAGGCGCGGCCGCGCGGATTGGCGGCGACCGAGCGGATGCTGAACAGGAGCTGCCAGCACCGGATGTCGAGCACGCCGTAGCGGCGCGGGTCGATCAAGGTCAGAATCGCCGACGCGGTGGCCACGCTCACGCCGGGCAGCGCGGTGAGATGCTCGATGCGCTCCCGCTCGCCGTGCGCGGCGAGCGCGGCGTCTGACGCCCGCCGGATCGCCGCCGCCGTGTTCCGCTCGTAGTGTCGCCGGGCCCGCGGGCTCTTCCACCGGCACATCGCCAGGAACTCCGCGCGGGTGAAGCGCCCGGCGCCCTTGACGTGAGCGAGACGCCGGATCAGCGCGGCGGTGGCCGGGTGCTCCTCGGCCTGCAGCTCGCGCCGTAACAACGTCCGCAGACTCCGGTAGGGCAGTCGCTTCAGCGGCATCCCGGGATCCTCCCGCCGTTGCGTCCGTGATCCGGAAGCACTATCGTACTGCGCATGATCCAGCCCTTCGTCACGCTCCCCGAGATCCACCGCGCCGCCAGGGCGCGCCTGCCGCGCACCTCGTACAACTTCGGGGCGGGCGGCACCGAGACCGAGACGACGCTGCGGCGCAATCGTCGATCGCTGAGGCGGTTGGCCATCCGCCAGGACATCCTGGTCGACGTCCGCCAGATCGATCTCACCACGTCGCTCCTCGGCGTCCCGCTCTCCTGGCCGGTGGTGATCGCCCCGATGGGCGGGCTCGTGCTCTTCCACCCCGAGGGCGACTGCGAGATGGCGCGCGGCGCCGCGAAAGGCGACACCCTGCTATTCCTGAGCGGGGCCACCGGCTGGTCGGTGGAAGCGGTGGCGGCGGCGAGTCCCGGGCTCAAGATGTTCCAGCTCTATCACATGGGCGACCGCGCGTGGGTGGCCGACCTCCTCGCCCGCGTGGAGGCCTCCGGCTACCTCTGCGTGTGCCTCACGGTGGACGTCCAGGTCTACAGTCGACGCGAGCGCGACATCGTCGCGCGCTTCAGCCCGCGTGAGGCCATGCTAAAGGCGCCCAACCCGCGCCCGCCCGATTCCGAGTACCCGGCGCGCCTCACCTGGGCCGACGTGGACTGGCTCCGCAAGACCACCAAGCTGCCCATCGGCCTCAAGGGCATCATGACCGCGCGCGACGCGCGCCGCGCCGTCGAGGCGGGGGTGGAGCTGATCTGGGTCTCCAATCACGGTGGGCGACAGCTCGACGCGACCCAGGCCAGCATCGACGCGCTGCCCGCGGTGACGGAGGCCGTCGGGGGCGCGGCGAGCATCATCGTGGACGGCGGCTTCGCCCGTGGCACCGACGTGATCAAGGGCCTCGCGTGGGGCGCCGACGCGGTGGCGATCGGGCGCACCGCGCTCTGGGGGCTGGCCGCCGACGGGGCGGCCGGCGTGGCCTGCGCGCTCGACATCCTGCGGCGCGAGTTGCGCACCTCCATGGCCCTCGCCGGTCAGACGAGCGTGCGCGGGCTCACGCCGGACGCGGTCTTCCGAGTCGACTGAGAGCCGGCGCTCTACTTCATCGGCGAGTACGCGGTGGGCCTCAGGATGTGCGCGGTGAGTCGACGCAGCAGGGGCCCGTTCTTCTCCGTCTCCGCGAACTTCGCGAGCCGGTCCGGGTCGGCGAAGAAGGCGCCCCACTTCTTCTCGCGATCCGCCAGGCTTTCCCAGGCCAGCATGTAGATCAGCTGGTCGGAGGAGCCGCCCAGCTCGTTGGTCCAGAAGCCGACGACCTCGATGGAGTGCTTCTTGAAGAAGCCCATCGTGATGTCGGCGAAGCGCCGGTTGAGATCGGGAAGCCGCCCGGGCATGGCGTGATAGGTGCGAAGCTCGTACAGCATGGAGATGGCCTCCTGATGAGACGCGATGGGTACAGTCTGCGCCGACTCTAGGCACAGGCCAAACCGGTGTCAAGCCACCGGGCGTGGACCAGAGGGGCGAGACGAGTGTCCGCGGACTGGGGGAGCGGGTTGACGATTCACGACCAAGCGCCTGACCGCACGCCCGGTCGTCTCAATCGCGCGGCGTCGATCATCGCCCGCGCCGGGCTGGCGCTGACCGTGCTCGGCGCGCTCGCGCTGCTCCTGTCGGCCCTGGGCAGCCGCTGGGACTGGTGGGACTTCCGCACCGGCTTCACCGTCCTACGCGCGACGCTCTACGGCGGCCTGCTCGTCATCGTGGTGGTGCTGGCCGGGCTCGTGCTCGGGCTGCTCGCGCGCACGGGACGCACCCTGCTCGTCTCGCTCGTGTCGCTCGCGCTCCTGGCCGCGGTCGCCGCCGGGCCCGTCGGCCACCTGCGCGCGGCGGGCCGCGTGCCGCCCATCCACGACATCTCCACCGACCTCGACGACCCGCCGCGCTTCGTGGCGGTGGTGCCCCGGCGCCGCGGCGCGCCCAATTCGGTGGAGCACGGCGGCGCCGCGCTCGCCGCGCAGCAGCGGGCGGGTTATCCCGATCTCGGGCCGGCGCGCCTGCCGGCCGCGCCGGAGCGCGTCTTCGCGCGCGCGACGGACGTGGCGCGCGCGCTCGGCTGGGAGATCGTGGCCGCGGTCCCGGCGGAGTGGCGCCTGGAGGCGACCGATCGCACCCGGTGGTTCGGCTTTCGCGACGACGTCATCGTCCGCGTCAGGCCGGACGGCGCGGGAAGCCGGGTCGACGTCCGCTCGGTCTCCCGCGTCGGGCGGAGCGATCTCGGGACCAACGCGCGTCGGATCTTCCGCTTCCTGGAGGCGCTACGGGCGGCCGCGCCGGGCGAGGCGGCGGCGCCGAGGTAGTCGGACCGGCCTCCCCAGCGTCAAAGCTTCGGAGGAAATCGCAGAGGCGCTAGACTGGAGCGTGAACGACCCCGCCATCAGGCGCTCCCCGCCACCTCGCCGACCCGCTTGACCAGGTCCTGGAGCGACAGGTTGGCCTTGACGAAATAGCCGACCGCGCCGGCCTCCATGGCCTGATTCACGTCGCTCTCCTGCCCCAGATTGCTGAGGATGATGACGGGGATCTTCGCGGTCGCCGGGTCCGCCTTGAGGGCGCGCAGCACCTCGAAGCCCTGCAGCTTCGGCATGATCAGGTCGAGCAGGATGACGTCCGGAGTGTCCGCTCGCGCCATCCGGAGCGCCTCCTCTCCATCAACCGCCGGGAGCACGGTGAAGCCGTGGCGTTTCAGCGCGGTCTCCGCCGCCTTCCTGAGGAATCGGTCGTCCTCCGCCAGTAGAACCCGAGCCGGCTCAGCCATGAGGTCAGCCCCCCAAGAGACGCGTCACCCGATCGCCCAGCTCCTGGAGCGACAGGTTGGCCTTGACCAGATAGTCAGAGATACCGAGTGTCCGGATCTCTTCCGCATCCTGCTCGCGCGACGAATTGGACAGGATCAGCACCGGGATGCCCCGGGTGGGCTCCTGGGCCCTCAGCGTCCGCAACACCTCGAGCCCGGTCATCCTGGGCATCAGGAGATCCAGCAGGATCAGGTGCGGCGGCACCTGACGCACCTTGTCGAGCGCGTCCTCGCCATCCACCGCCACCGCCACCGAGAAGCCCCGCTGGCGGAGACTGACCTCGCAGGCGCGCCGGAGGAAGCGATCGTCTTCCACGAGCAAGATGCGCCGCCCGGTCATCTGCCCGCCTCCGCTCGCGGCAGGGTGAAGAAGAAGGTCGCGCCGGCGCCCTCCTCCGACTCGCACCACACCTTCCCGTCGAGCTGGTCCATGATCAGCCGCACCAGATAGAGACCGAGTCCGGTGCCCTCGGTCTCGAGCGTGACCACATTCTCCGCCCGGTAGAACTTCTCGAACAGCTTCGACTGCGACGCGAGAGGAATGCCGATCCCGGAGTCCCGGATCGACCAGCGAAGCCCCGACCCATCCGGCTCGATCCGGACGTCGATGGCGCCACCCTCCGGGGTGTACTTGATCGCATTCGACACGAGGTTCGTCACCACCTGGCGGAGAAGCTGGGGATCCGCCAGCGCGAGGCGGAGGCTCGCATGACCGGTGATCGACACCCGCTGGCGTCTCTCCTGGACCAGGACCGCCGTCTCCGCCAGCACCTCGCGCGTCAGCTCGGCCAGGTCGATCGGCTTGGCGGCCACCGTGAGCCGGCCGCGCTCGAGGCGCGAGATGTCGAGGAGATCGTTCACCAGCTGGATGAGCCGCTGCGCCGCCGCCCGCGCGTCCTCGACGTAGGAGGCGGCGTCGGCCGGGATGCCCGGCTCCTGGGCGGCCAGCTCCAGCATCCACTTGATACCGGCCAGCGGGGTGCGGAGCTGGTGGGTCACGAACGAGACGAAGTCGGACTTCATCCGGCTCACTTCGCGCTCGTGCGTCACGTCGCTGAAGGTCAGGGTGAACCCGGAGGTAGCGCCGGTGCTGTCCTTGGTGGGCTGGGACACCCAGTGCAGGATCCGTCCGAGCGCGCGCAGCTCGAGATCGCCCTCGCCGCCGCGCTCCGAGTCGTCCACGATCGAGCGCAGCGCCGAGAACATCCGCTGGTAGTCGGGCCCCTCGGCGCGATGCCAGGCGATCAGCTCGGTGAGCTGGATCCCGACCAGCTGGGCGGCCTTGACGGCCAGGAGGTCCCCGGCGCGACGGTTGGCGGTCTCGATCCGGCCCTCCGCGGCCACGAGCAGCATCCCGTCGGAGGTGGAATCGAAGATCTGCGCGAGGCGGCTCTGCTGCAGCTTCACCTCTTCGTAGTGGCGCGCGTTGTCCATCGCGATCGCGGCGTGGGCGGCCAGGCTCGCGAGCAGCTGGATCTCCTTCTCCGAGAACTGGTGCGGTTCGAAGAAGTACGCGACCAGCACTCCCATGACTTCGTCACGGACCGCGATCGGCACCGCCAGATAGGCGCGGGGGGCGACCTTGATCAACTGCTCCGCGGCCGGCGTGTAGCGCAGGACCGGATCGGCGAGGCGGTCGGAGGTGCTCACCGGCCGGCGCTGCTGGAAGGCGCGCCCGGCCACGCCTTCTCCGGGCTTCAGCACCAGGTCCCGGGTCAGGACCGGATCCAGCCGGAAGCCGCGGCGGAAGCAGAGGCCGCCCCGCGCCTCGTCGGGCACGTAGACCCCGGAGGCATCGCAGCCGAGCAGGCCGACCGTCTTGGTGACGATCTGATCCAGCACCGAGTCCACGTCCAGCGTCGCGGTCAGGTGGGCCGTGACCTCGTACAGCTTGGTCGCCTCTTCCTGCTGCGCCCGGCTCTCCGCGTAGAGCCGAGCCTTGTGGATGGCCAGCGAGGCGTGGTCGCCGAGCACGGACAGGAGCGAGATGTCCTCCGGACTGAACTGGCGGCGGTTCTTGGCGTACACGTTGAGGCTGCCGATGACCCGGCCCTGGATCTGGAGCGGCACGCCCAGGCAGCCGTGGAAGCCGTGCGCGAGCGCGCCCTGCCGGTCGGCCGGGTCGATGCGGGTATCCTCGCCGATGTCGGGAATGACGACGGCCCGCCCGGTGGTGACGACCGCGCCGCTCAGACCCTGGGTCAGTCGGACCCGGGGGCGCACCAGGAGCGGCGCCGCCGAATCGGTCCGGGCCCGCACCACGAGCTCGCCCCCCTCCACCAAGCGGATCCCGGCCGCCTCGACCCCGAGCAGCCCGGTGGCTTCGTTGACGAGCAGGGAGAGGATCTGCTCCGCGTCCTCGGCCGCGGCCAGCTCGCGCGAGATCTCGTAGAGCACGCCGAGCTGGCGCCGCTCGCGCTCCGCCTGCTCGAAGAGCCGCGCGTGCCGCAGGACCACCGCCACCTGGCCCGCGACGTTCTCCACGAGGGCGAGCTCGCGCTCCGTGAAGACCTTCCGCGCCGTCCACCACGCGAAGTAGAAGGAGCCCGCCACCGTCTCATCGAGGACGAGCGGCAGCACGAGGCCGGACTGGTGGCGGAATCTCCGGAACAGCTCGAAGCCGAAGCGCGGGTCCGCCGCGACGTCGTCGGTGAAGACAGGCCGCCGGCCCTCCCACACGTCCTTCCGGAAGCCCTGGCCCGAGAGGGGAATCGGGGTGGCCAGGAAGGTCTCGATCATCTCCTTCGGCACGTGATAGCCGGCGCGCGGGGTCAGGTGGCCGGAGGCGGGGTCCAGCAGATAGACCGCCCCGGTGTCGGCGCCGACGAGCAGGACCAGCTCGCGGCAGATGCGCCGCAGCGCTTCGTGGACGTCCAGCGTGGTGCCGGCGGTCCGGGTGATCGCGAGCAGGGCTTCCGTCTCCTTGAGGCGCGCGGCCATCTCGACCTGGAGGCGGTCGTTCTCGCGGACGAGGCGCCGGCGGTCGAACACGCGGCGCACGATGCCGCCCAGGCGGGGCAGCTCGAGGGGCTTCATCAGATACCCGGCGGTGCCGCCCACCGCCTGGACCGCCGAGTCGACGGTGGCGTAGCCGGTGATGACGACGACCTCGGGGCAGGAGGTGAGCTGCTGAGCCGCCCGCATCACGAGAGTGCCGTCCATGTCCGGCAGGTGCAGGTCGACGAGGAGGAGCGCGACCCCTCCCTCGCGGAGGCGCTCCAGGCCCTGCGCCCCGGTTTCGGCGGTGGCGACCGCGTAGCCTTCCCTCGTGAGGTAGTCCCCCACCGTGGCTGCGACGTCGCGGTCATCGTCGACGATCAGGATGGATTCCGGGTCCACGGGAGGCTCCACGCTCTACGTTAGCGTACCTCCCAGTTTTCGAGCTACATTCGCCCTCCGGCCTGCCGGTGTATCTGGCCCTTTGTTTCCACCGGCTTATGGTCCCCTAGGAGGTCCGGACGGCGACCTTCTCGACGAAATCTCGCTTGAGGGTCAGCCCGAGCCCCGGGCCCGAGGGGGCCAGGACGTAGCCGTCCTGCAGATCGACCCGCTCCTCCACGAGATCGTTGAGCAGCGGGTTGTGGCCGCGGGCGAACTCGAGCAGGTTCACGCACGGGGTCGAGACGGCCAGGTGCAACCCCGCCGCGAAGAGAATGGCCGAGCCCCAGAGGTGCGGTGCCACCGTGAGGTCGTGGGCGGCCGCGAGCGCCGCGATACGCTGGGTCTCGGTGATGCCGCCCGCGATGGCCACGTCGGGCTGGCAGACGTCCACCGCGCGGGCCGCGATCATGTCGCGGAAGGCGAAGCGCGTCTGCTCGCTCTCGCCCGCCGCGATCGGGATGTCGGTGGAGGCGCGCACCTCGGCCTGTCCGGCCAGGTTCTCGGAGGAGACGGGCTCCTCGAGCCAGGCGAGGTCGCAGTCCTCGACCTTGCGCGTAAAGCGCATGGCTTCGCGCACGCTCCAGGTGCCGTGCGCGTCCACCATGATGCCGACCTCGGGCCCGAGCGTCTCGCGCACCTCGCGCACGCGCGCCGCCGAGTCCTCCACGCTCTTGTCCTGGAGTCCCACACGCAGCTTCACCGCGCGATGGCCGCGCTCCACGTACTGGGCCATCTGCTTGCCGATGGCCCCGACGGGGGCCCAGCCGCCGCTCGCGTAGGCGGGGACGCGGTCGCGATAGCGCCCGCCCAGGAGGCGCCACACCGGCTGGCCGAGCGAGCGGCCGAGCAGATCCCAGCACGCGATGTCGATACCGCTCATCGCGCTCATCGCAAGCCCGCGCCGGCCGATGGTGGGAAAGGTCCGCCCTTCCCGGGCCGCGTAGTGCGCGCGGGTGGCGTTGTAGAGCGCCTCCCAGACGGCGGTGACGTCACGCGGATCCCGCCCGATCAAGGCGGGCGCCATCTCCTCGCGGATGAGCGTGGCCATCGCCGCGTAGTTGCCGAGGTTACCGACGGCGGCCTTGGCCTCGCCCAGGCCCACCAGCCCCGCGTCGGTCTCGATCTCGACCAGGCACATGTTGAAGGTGTCGTTGCGGCCGAAGTCGCTGACGTGGGCGTGCTCGGCGGGAATGGGCGCGCGGAGCCAGGTGGCACGGACGGTGGTGATGCGCATGGAATCTCCTCCGGTGGAGGGTTCAGTCGAGACTGAGGGAGCCCCAGAAGACGGGCTCCGGTTGGAGGCGCACGCCGAAGCGCGCCTCGACGCCGGCCCGCACCCGGCGGCCGAAGGCGGCGACGTCGCGGGCGCGCGCGCCGTCGTGGCAGACGATGGCAAGCGAGTGGCGCGTCGACAGGCCGACCGGGCCCTCCGCCTGCCCGCGCGCGAAGCCGGCGCGCTCGATCAGCCAGGCCGCGGAGAGCTTGACGCGCCCGTCCGGCTGCGGCCAGCGCGGCATGGAGAGGCCGGTCGCGCGCGCGTCGATCGCGGGCAGGGCGCCCGCTTCCACGAGGGGATTCAGGAAGAACGACCCGCAGCTCCGCGCGTTCGGATCGCCCGGCTCGAGCACCATCGACTTGGAGCGGCGCACCTTCAGCACCGTCTCGCGCACCTCGGCCAGCGACGGCCGCGCCAGGCCGCGCGCCTCCAGGTCGCGCGCGATATCCGCGTAGCGCACATTCGCGGCCCCGTCGGGCGTGAGCCGGTAGGTGACCGCGAGCACAACGTACCGCCCGGGCACGCCGCTCTTGAACACGCTGTCGCGATAGCCGAAGCCGCACGCGGCCGGCGGCAGGGTGACCACGCGGCGCTCCTCGCGGTCGAGCGCGCGCACCTCCGCGAGCGTATCGCTCACCTCCTGGCCGTAGGCGCCCACGTTCTGGATGGGGGTGGCGCCGACGAGGCCGGGGATGCCGCTCAGGCACTCGAGGCCCGCCCAGCCCCGGACCACCGTGTGACGCACGAGATCGTCCCACGGCTCGCCGGCGGCGGCCGTCACCTCCACCGCGCCGACGGTCTCACGAGCAGTCACGCCCCGCAGGGCGATCTTGACCACTAGGCCGTCCACGCCCTCGTCGGCGATGACCAGGTTCGAGCCGCCGCCGAGCACGCGCACCGGCAGCCCGCGGCCCGCCGCCCAGTCGACGGCCTCGAGCACTCGTGCTTCGTCGGCGGCCTCCACGAAGAAGCGCGCCGCCCCGCCGACGCGCAGCGTGCAGTGGGGCGCGAGGGGAACGTGCTCGAGGGGTGCAAGCATGAGACGGGCTCTATCTTACCGGAGATTCAGCGCGACAACAGCCAGCCGACGCCGGCGGCAGCGAGCACCGCGATCACGGGCGGCACGCGATCCGTCGCCACCGCGAGCGCGGTCGCCGCCGCGAGGGCCGCGGTCACCCCGTCGTGGATCGCGGTGCGCGCCAGCGTGAAGACGCCGCCCGCCATGAGGCCGATGCCGACAGGAATCAGGGCCCGCTCCGCCCGCGCCACCCACGGGCGCGTCCGCCAATGCTGCCAGTGATGCGAGACCACCATGGCCAGGATGGAGGTGGGCAGGAACATCGCGAGCCCGGCCAGGAGGCCGCCGAGCAGGCCATGGGCCCGGTAGCCCACGAAGACCGCGATGAGCATGTTCGGCCCCGGCGTGAGCTGCAAGAGCGTGTAGCCGTCGACGAACTCGCGAGCGGTGAGCCAGTGATGGACGGAGACCGACTGGCGCTCCATCTCCGGGATGACGCCGAGCCCGCCGCCGACGCAGAGCAGGCTCAGCCAGAGGAAGGTCCAGGTGAGCAGCGCCAGCTCTCCCATCAGATCGACTCCCGCGGGGGGGGCTGCGGGCTCGGCGGCGGGGCCGGCCGGGACCACTGCAGCCAGAAGCTCAGCGCCGCCATCACGAGTACGACCGCCACGGTGGGGAGTCGCAGCGGACCCACCGCCGCGAAGGTGAGTACGGCTACGACGATCGCGCGCCCGCCGCGCAGCGAGCCGAGAATGATGCGCAGCGTGGTGACGAGCACGAGGCCCACCACCGCCGCGCTCAGTCCGCGCATCAGGAGCGTGACGGTGGGGCTGACGGCGCCGCGCGTGTAGAGGGCGCCCAGGCCGAGCAGGATGAGCGAGCCCGGCAGCACGATGGCCACGAGCCCCCACATGCCGCCCGGCACCCCGGCGAGGCGGTAGCCGAGCGCCACCGCCGGGTTGCTGAAGTTCGGGCCGGGGAGCACCTGACTCAGCGTGAAGTCCTGGACGAACTCGTCGTGGCGGACGAAGCGGCGACGTCTCACCAGCGCGTCGTGGAAGTAGGCGCTGCGGCCGCCGCCGAGGCTCGAAAGCCCCGTCCAGGTGAAGACCGCGATCAGCCGGAGAAGGGAGACGCGTCTCACTCGTCGAGCCCGAGCGAGGCAGCGGCAAGCGGCATGACTTCGGAGTGTAGCACCCTCTCCCCCCGGACCCGAGGGGAGAGGGTCGCGAGCTGCGGACTCTAGATCAGGCGTGAGTGATCAATGGTGCCAGTGCCGATGCACCGGCGCGGGGTAGCACCAGCCCTTCCGGGCATGCCCCGGCGGGCAGAACGCGGGGCGCTGATGGACGACCACGTGGCGAGGCGCCGGTGCGTACACCGGGTACGGGTGCACGACGACGCGCGGAGCGGGAACGTACCGCGGGGGCGGCGCCACGACGACGGGCGCCGGAACGTAAACCGGCGGCGGCGCGACGTAGACCGGCGCGGGCGCGACGACCGGCCCGCGGTGGAAGATACCGACGCCGCCGAGGATCTGATTGAGCACCGCAAAGGCGCCGAGCCCAAGAGCGGCGTCCGTGGACGCGCCCGCGAAGGCCAGCGTGGGAGTCAAGACCGCGACGGCCAGGACCAGCGCGATCAGCTTTTTCATGGGGTTATCTCCTCTCAGAGGCCATGCCTGCCGCCCCTTACACCGCAATAGACGAGAGGAGAGCGCGCCGTGTTTACCGCGCGTCAGGCGACCGAGCTACCGGGTCGGGGGGGCGGGCGGCGGAGGCGGCGGGGGCGGATTCGGGATCCACACCCACTGATAAGCGGTGTAGATGCCGTCGCCCCGCAGCTCGTAACGGCCGTGCGGATACTGGACCACCCGCGAGTAGGTCGGTGTAGGGGCGACGGGCGCGGCGTAGACCGGAGCGGCGTAGTACACCGGCCGCTCGACGTAGTACGCGGGCGGGCTGTAATAGACCGGCGCGGCATAGGCGTAGACCGGCCGGGGATAGAACAACCCGCCGACGATCTGGTTGAACACCGCGAAGGACGCCAGCCCGAGCGCCACGTTGGTCGCCGCCCCGGCGTGCGCGGCAGGCGCCGCGACCGTGGTGAGCAGCGTGGTCGCGAGCGCCATCACCAGCACCAGCGCAATCAGTCGTCGCATAGCGGATATTTGCCACCGAGCGCAGTCTCTGTCAAGCGGACAGAGATGGCAATGGATGGGTCGCGTAACTCCGCCATTTCACACGGGAATTGCTGGCGGAGGCCCGCCGGTTCGCTTACCATGTCGAGCCATGAGCGAACATGCGAGCGTCTGCCCTCTCGATTGCCCCGACACGTGCAGCCTCACCGTCACCGTGGAGAGCGCCAAGATCGTGCGCATCCGCGGCTCGCGGGCCAACCCGTACACCGCCGGCGTCATCTGCACCAAGGTGGCCGGCTCGTATCCGGAGTGGGTGCACGGCCCCGGCCGTCTCCAGACCCCGCTGCACCGCATCGGGGCCAAGGGCGAGGGCCGCTTCGCCCGCGTTTCGTGGGAGGAGGCGCTCGACATCATCCACGAGCGCGTGACCAGCGTGATCGCGGCGCACGGCCCCCAGGCGGTGCTGCCGCTCAACTACGCGGGGCCGCACGGCATGCTCGCCTACGCCTCCATGGATCTCCGCTTCTTCCACAAGCTCGGCGCCTCGCTGCTGGACCGCCCGCCGCTGTGCGGCGGCATCCGGACGCAGGCCTGGCTGGGCACCTTCGGCACGGTGCCCGGCATCGCCCCGGAGCAGGTCCGGCACGCGAAGCTCCTCGTGGCCTGGGGCAACAACGTTACCTGGTCGAACCTCCACCTCACGCCCATCATCAACGCGGCCCGCCGCGACGGGGCCAGGGTGGTGGTCGTGGACCCGAAGCGGATCAAGATCGCCGAGCAGGCGGATCTGCACATCGCGCTCAAGCCCGGCACCGACGTGGTGCTGGCGTGGGCGCTCGCTGCGGAGCTCGAGCGGCGCGGCGGCCTGGACCGCGCGTTCATCGCCCAGCACGTCGAGGGCTTCGAGGCCTTCATGGCGGAGGCGCGCCGGTATTCCATCGCGGACGCGGCGCGGATCTGCCGCGTGCCGGAAGGCGAGATCCGCCAGCTCGCGGAGTGGTACCACACGCTGTCCCCCGCCGCGATCAGCGTGGGCAACGGGCTCGAGCGCAACCAGAACGGGGGCAGCGGCATCCGCGCGATCTTCGCGCTACCCGCGCTGGCCGGGAAGTTCGGGGTGCCGGGCGGCGGGCTCGTCAACGGCGCGGGCTTCGTGTTCCCGAAGACGCCCGCCAAGCTCCAGCGCCCGGATCTGATCCCGCCGGGCACCCGCACTCTCAACATCGTGAACGTGGGGGCGCACCTGCTCGATCCCACGCTCTCGCCGCCGATCAAGGCGGTCTTCATCTACAACCACAACCCGCTCGTCGTGCATCCCGACCAGAACCGCATGCGCCGCGCCTTAGCCCGTGAAGACCTCTTCACGGTGGGCTGCGACGTGGTGATGACCGACAGCCTGGCCTACGCGGACGTGGTGCTGCCCGCCTCGAGCCACTTCGAGTACGACGATCTCTACGCGGCCTACGGCCAGCACTGGCTGCAGCGCGCCGAGCCGGTGATCCCCTCCCAGCACGAGTCGCTGCCCAACACTGAGGTCTTCCGCCGGCTGGCCGCGCGCTTCGGCTTCACCGATCCCGTCTTCACCGCCAGCGATGCCCAGCTCATGGACGACGCGGTGGACGGCGCCGATCCGCGCCTGGGCGGCGTGGCCCCGAGCCGGCTGCCCACCGATCGCGCCACCGCCATGACGATCGGGGGCGAGCCGGCCATCCTCTTCAAGAACGTCTTCCCCAAGACGGCCTCGGGCAAGGTGGAGCTGGCCTCGGGCTATCTGGAGCAGAAGTACGGCGCCCGGCTGCCGAGCTACCGGCCGTACGAGACGCCGTTCCCGCTGATCCTCATCACACCCGCCTCCGACGAGCGGATCACCTCCACCTTCGGTGGGCTCAAGGCGGGCGAGGTGACGCCGCCGCTCGAGATGCACCCGGACGATGCGAAGGCGCGTGGGCTCGCGGACGGCGCGATGGTGCGGGTGTGGAACGAGCTGGGGGAGGTGCACCTGCCGCTGAAGATCACCGACACGATCCGGCCGGGGGTGCTCTGCAGCCTCAAGGGGGCGTGGATGAAGACCAGCGACAACGGCCAGACCGTGTCCGCGCTGGCCCCCGGCCACCACGCGGACATCTGCGGAGGCGCCTGCTACAACGACTGCCGCGTCGAGGTCGCCCCCCTCTAACCCCCTGTTCGCCGTTGTTCGAGCGCCGGCTTCGCCGGCGCAACCTGTTTCTTGGGGGAGGCTCGGAGGGGGCCGTCGAGGCCCCCTCCGATGTTCTACCGCTCGACGTTCTCGTCGGCGATCGCGCGACGCTCCTTCATGTTGAAGCGGCCGTCGTAGATGGGCCGCCCGCCCGTCGTCGGCCCCTGATATTGCACGAAGAGCATGAGCCCGCCCGTCGTCGTGGAGAGCGCTTCCTCGAAGTGCGGATCCGGGTAGAAGAGCATCGTACCCGGCGTGTACGTCGTCTCGCCGATCCGGAACTCGCCCTCGAGGATGTACCAGACCTGAGCGAAGTCGTGCTTGTGGAGAGGATGGTGCGAGCCGGGCTCGTAGCGCACCAGGCCCGCGTTCGGCTCACTCGGACGGTCCGGCCGCGGGTGGAACAGCATCTTGCTCCACTGCCCCGGCCACCGCAGGGTCTCCCTCTCCCGCTCGTCGGCGTGCACCGCCTCCATCGGCTGATGCATGAGGTCTCCTTTCGTCACTTGCCGTTCACGCGCCCGAGCTCGGTGCTGAGGCAGCGCGCAACCCAGCCGTCGCGCTTGGGCGGCGTCGACACCCTGCCACTGGCGGATGCGCCGCTCCGCGCTGCCTCGAGTCCATCGCGCTCATGCCCTATCCTCCTGCGGCGATGACGCGCCGCGGCCGTGCCGCACAGGCTCCTTCTTAACGCACTCGGAGCCGCGGGTCCAGCACGTCCCGCAATCCGTCGCCCAGCAGGTTGAGGCTGAGCCCGGCCACCGTGAGGGCCAGGCCGGGGAAGAGGCTCACCCAGAAGGCTTCCCGGATGACGTTCTTGCCGCTCGCGATGACGTTGCCCCACGACGGTACGTAGGGCGGCACCCCCACGCCCAGGAAGCCCAGGATGGCCTCGGCGAGGATCGCGTAGGCGAAGATGAAGCTGCCCTGCACCAGGAGCGGGCCCACGCAGTTCGGCAGGATGTGCCGGAGCGCGATGGCGCTGTCGTGCCGGCCCAGCGCCCGCGCCGCCTGGATGTAGTCGAGCTCGCGCAGGCTCAGCACGGTGCTACGGATGAGCATCGCGGTGCGCGGCATGTAGACGACGGACAGGGCCACGATCACGTTCCACACTCCCGGGCCACGCGCGGCCATCAGCGCGATGGCGAGCAGGATGGCCGGGAAGGCCATGAGGCCGTCCATGCACCGCATCACCGGCACGTCGAGGCGGCGCGAGTAGCCCGCGGTCAGGCCGATCGCGATGCCGCCCGCCGAGGTCAGCAGCATGGTGGTCAGCCCGACGAGGAGCGAGACGCGGCTGCCGTGCAGCACCAGGCTGTAGACGTCGCGGCCGAACTCGTCGGTGCCGAGGTAGTGCTGCGCGCTCGGCGGCTTCAAACGATTGGCGGGCGCCAGCCGGGTGGGGTTGTGGGTCGACACCGCGTCGGCGAGCAGCGCGGCGGCCACGAGGAGCAGGAGAATGGCGGCCCCCGTCATCACGGCCCCGTTCTTGCCCAGCCGGCGCAGCCAGCGCTGCCGCTCGCTCATCCGCTCAGTCATAGCGGATGCGGGGGTCGATGAAGGCGTAGAGGATGTCCACGATCAGGTTGATGAGCACGTAGGTCGCCGCGGTCACCAGCACGACCCCCTGCACCACCGGGTAGTCTCGCCGCAGGATGGCCGAGATGACGAGGCGGCCCAGCCCGGGGATATTGAAGACGATCTCGGTGACCACCGCGCCGCCGATCAGCACCGCGGTGGTTACCCCGATCACCGTCACCACCGGCACCAGCGCGTTGCGGAAGGCGTGCACGTAGGTGACCGCGCGGTCGGGCAGGCCCTTGGCGCGCGCGGTGCGCACGTAGTCCTGCTGCAGCGCCTCCAGCATGCAGGAGCGGCTGATGCGGGCGATCAGGGCCGACTGGTTGAAGCCGAGCGAGACGGCGGGCAGCACCATGTAGCGGAGCGCGGCCATCGGATCGGTCAAGACCGACGCATAGCCCGCGGCGGGCAGCCAGCCGAGGCGGACCGCGAAGAGATAGATGAAGTTCAGGCTCAGCCAGAAGCCGGGGACGCAGACGCCCAGCAGCGAGCCGAGCATCAGCACCCGGTCCCAGAGGGAGCCACGGTGGGCGGCGGCCACGATGCCCGAGGGCACCCCGATCACCACCGCCACCAGCAGGGCGCTGGCCATCAGCATGAGGGTGGGCTCGGCCCGCTCGACGATGGCGGTGACCACCGGCCGGTCGAGGAAGTAGGACTGGCCGAGGTCACCGCGGAGGACGCGGCCGTAGAAGCCCAGGAGCTGCTCGTGGACCGGCCGGTCGAGCCCGAGTGACCGCCGGGTGGCCTCGATCTGGGCTGGGCTCGCGTCGGGCCCCAGCATCACGCTCACCGGATCGCCGGGGATCAGGTGGATGAGCAGGAATACGACGGTCACCACCACCGCCATCACCGGGATGACGGCGAGGACGCGCCTAACTAGATAGGCGAACAAGCCTACCGATTATTTTTCGATCCAGACGTTGTAGAACCTGATCCGCTCGGTGGACTCGTCGAAGCCCTTCACGGTGTTGCGCGCCGCGCGCAGGCCGAAGAGGT
>Ga0187892_10003824_pt1 | contig 26655 bp, 25 predicted proteins | sample MA1701073metaG_FD_139345 | JGI IMG/M metagenome (GOLD analysis project Ga0187892, IMG submission 139345) | Bio-ooze microbial communities from a basaltic lava cave in the Kipuka Kanohina Cave System on the Island of Hawaii, USA - MA170107-3 metaG ... | reverse complement strand
TCTCTCTGCGCCACGTTCGAGGCGCGGCCGACTCTCTATCATATTCTCTCGGTCATTGTCATCATTTTTGGGGCGATGCATAGTTCGGCCCCGAAATCATGCACATTCGCCGCAAGGACACGACGATTCCCACCAGCAGATGGATCACGCTATCCGCCGCCATCCCATCGGCTGAATGCGCCTGAATGATGGAAGCGACCACATTCGGAGCGGCGAATCCGAGGATGCCCAGGAGCAGATAGATCACTCCGAAGACCTGGTTGAAGGTGCGGACGTGACTATCGGAGCCTCTGAAGCCGACGTACAGCGCAATCGCCGCAGTCACCAGATGGACGACGTTGTGAAGCGGCGTCAGATGCATTCCAGCCAAATCGCTTTTGAGAAATCCACAGATACCAGCCAGCGCCAAAACGACACCCAGAATTTTGCAAACATTTCTGGCCATAAGTTTCTCCTTGGTTGATGGACGTCTGTTCCAAAATTGGTTTGGTTCAGACACTGCCGCCTTACCAACTAAACTGCGGTAGTTAAGTAGTAGGCCAGGAGAAAAGCTATGAATCGCCGTCGCCTGAATTCTATTCGTTCGTAGTAAAAAGGAATTTGAAATCCGCTAAAGCCTCGATTGCGCGGACACTCTAGCACCGTTTGCCAACAATGGCCAAGCCACTTTGGACAGCGGAATTCGATGATTTGGCAATCGCCAGGCGCGCTATGTTACTCTTTGCTCTATGCAGTACCACACACACCAATTGATGACACCTTTACGGAAGCGTCCACGTTCGCTTCGAGTAATTCTGCCGATTGTGATGGTCGGGTTAATGGTCGTTCTCGAAGCCAGCGCCCATCCTCAAGCGACGCGGCAGCGGCGGGTCACGACTGAACCAGAACCAATCGCCACAAAAAAACGCCCTGCCAAACTCAAACCATTGACCGCCGCGAATCATCGCGAAGCCGAACAGCGATTGGCCGATCTGGGTTATTGGACGGGACGGGTTGATGGCCGCTGGGACGAGGCTTCGCGCCACGCGCTGATCGCTTTTCAAAAAGAGGATGTTGTCCACACGCCGTCGCCCATCCCACCCAACAGCGATCAGCAGAAACTGTCCGGTTCCTTGATCACATACGGAAACAATCTTCAGCCTGGGTTGAAAGCTGGGTTGTAACTTGCCTTCTTCGTGTATGACTCGAGTGAGAATGTCCGCGTAGTCCACTCTTTGATCCATTGCTCAATTACCTCTTCATCAAGCTGCGACCTGACCGGCCTCCTGTTGAGCGCGAAATGAAATAGATTGGATGTCTTTCTCGCGGATTCCTGCTTCGATCAACGCCGACTTCAAACCTTCTTCAGTCTTATCGGTTTCGATGGTGACCACACCATCCGTCAGTTGCGCATGGAAAAGGATACTGTCAATGTGCCGTCTGTTCTGCCATCCGACGGCAATAAGCATGAACTGGCCGGTCTCTTGATCGCATACGGAAACAATCGCAGGGCCGTGTTTGGGCTGCAACTTGCCTTCTTCCCTTACCACTCGTGTGAGAATCTCCGCATAGCTCATTGTTTGATCCATTGCAAAATCACCTCCTGTTCTCCATCAATGACCATCAAGTTGATCCTGATTCGTTCGACGATGGCGCTGAACAACGAATCCTGACCTCGAATGTGCTCATCATAAACCACCATGCTGACTGCCAGGAAGAGCTCACGGTCAGGCTCCTGTTCATCGAGCGCCCACTGATAAAGCTGGATTTGTCCCATCATCTTTTGCAGATCGTTGGTCAACGAAGCGCTATCAAAATCTTTGACCTCGACAGCGATCTTCCGCCCACCATTCTCTGCCGCCAAATGCCTTTCCAATCCAAGGTCCGTTTTCAATTGCACGTTTTTGAGAAAAAGGACGAGCGGATCATCCGTGATCGTCCAGCCCTCTTTCTCCAACGCTCTTCTCACCGGCAGATGCAAATCATCTCTTCTCGACATCCAGCCCTCCTCTTTAATTCGCGCTCAACCTCTCCAGTAATAACAGCAATTCCACTGCATCGTCATAATTCAACTCCGGATCGGCAACGAGCGCCGGATCGCGGATGCCGCGTAGAATGGCTTGCAGTTTGGTGATCAAGGCTTTAACTCTTGGGTCGGCGTTCGCGGCCAAGGAATTAGCCAGCTTATGCGCCAACTCATGCGCTTCTCCTTGCGCGACGGCCTGCTCAAAAAGGGCACAAGCTTGCGCTCCCCTGCTCATACTCTGTCCGCCATCACGACGATGCGCAAGATAGCTCTGCATCGCCTGTTGCCGCGCCTCGGCGGCGGCCTGCTGTTGACCGGTGGTTCGCTCCAGATCGCAAAGGATGTTCCATGCTTTCCAGGGTTCTGCGGCGTGTCCGTAGGGTTTAATGCACTCAATGCCTCTATTCAGTTCGCCGCGGGCTTCGTCGTAACGTCGCAGCTCGATCAGAGTGGCAGCCAAATTGTTGCGGGAAAAGCCTTCGTTACAATGATCCTGTAGTTTGACGTAAAGATCCGTCGCCTGCCGAAAACATTTCACGGCATTTTCCAATCGCCCCATTGAACTATAAAGATTACCTAGTTCAGCTAGACTGCTGGCCTCACCGGCACGGTCTTTCTGCTGTACCCGGATCGCCAGTGATCGCTGGTGAGCATTCTCAGCCTGTTCGAACTGCTTGGCTCCCATGTATACCCTACCAATTTGATGCAATATACCAGCGACCGTTCCCATTTCGCCCAAGCCTTCAAAAATTGACCGCGCTTCGGCATAAACTTCCAGCGCCTCAGCATAACGCCGTTGCAACAAGCGGACGGAACCAAGTTGAGCTTTACCGACAGCCACTGACATCGCATTACCAATTTCCTCATATCGCCTGATCAACTCTTGGTAAACTGCCGCCGCTTCATCCCATTTCCCCAGGTTCTTCAAGCAAGTCGCACTTTCCAAGATCGCTGCAGAGGTTGTGTGTTCAGCTTCAGCAAACCCTGCATCTGTAATTGCCTGGGAAAGCCGTTGCGCTACGGCCAGCAGCGGCAGTGCAGCTTCTGCTGCCCCACAATTATTCAGCACTTTCCCGAGGGTAAAATACGCTATCGCGATGTCATACTTCGCAAATGGATAGATGTCTCCCCCTTCCGCCAAGGACTGATCGAGGAGTCGCTGGGCGGTAGTGTGAGCCAATGACAGATGTCCGAGTTCTAGTAGCCGGTCAATGTTCGCGAGTTCCGCGTTGAATCGGGCGCGGCTCCATGCGCCCAATTGTCGCGCTGCCTGTTTTCGCACGCGCATCGCTTGGGCGAGCGCCTGCGGACGCCCTAGTCTAGCAAGCAGCGCTTCCACGCGCCATGCCAAATCAACCGCCTCTTCCGGCGTCGCATGACCCTGCATCCAATCGAGCAGCGCCATCAGGTTGGGCAGTTCCAACATCGTCAACTGGGCGGACAGCTCAGTATCCTGAAACCGTTGCCTATACAAAAATTCCGTCAAATCTTGCATCGCTTCTGCCCAGCGCGAGCGCGCCGCTTCCTGCTCCGCTTCACTCAGCCCACGCAACAGGTAGAACGGTAGCGCCGGATCGAGCCGAAGGTGGCCGCATGACATCTCTTCCGCCAGCCCGACTTTGGTGAGCGCTCGTCCAATGTCAAGCGCGATCTTCTGATCAACCTCGAGTACCTCATCCAACATCCTTAGATTCGCCCCACTGTGAAATACACCCAGAGGTTTGATCTGCTGCTGCATCTCTGGCGGCAATCGGCGCAGCGACAATTCGACGCTAGCATAGAGCGAATTCTCACGGTCGCCCGGATGCTTGCGATCCAACTCGGCCATCAGTTGATGCAGGTTTTCGGTCGTCGCGCGCACGCCTCGGCGAGCCACTTCGCGCGCCAGCAGAGTGAGCGCTCGGGCGTGACAATTAACCGCTTCGACAAGATCGGTGATCTCGCGCGGATCGCCGCCCGGATCGTCGGCTTTGGGAGTCAAACCTTCACGCGCCATGATCTGGCTGACCAGTTCGATGGCCTCTTCGCGGCTCAACGCGCCGAGCGTGATCTCGCGGTACCAATGATCGAACGGCGCGGGCAACGGCTCGCGGGTAGTGTAGAGCAACCGTGTCGCGGGATCGGCGTCGAGCAGGTCGCGGCAAAGATCGAAGATTTCGGCGATGACCATATCGTTTGCGTCGCTGCTTTCGGAGACGGCGTTCAGAGTACCGGCTTCAGCCGAAAGCGCCTCGGCGTCGGAAGCATTCCGGCTGAAGCCGGTACTCTGAACACCGTAGTTCGATGACAGCATGCTTTCCAGATTGTCCAACACGATGATCGTTGAATGGTCTCGCAGGGCGCGTTCGACGGGTTGTAGCGCCTGCCGCAAGTCGGGGAATTGCGCGACCGACCAGTTGTCGCCTTCCGGCAGCAGTTGCCGCCCAATCGAATCCAACACGCCGCGCGCATCGGTGTACTGTTCCAGGCTGACGAACGCCGCGCGTTTGAATCGCGCCGTGCGCACCAGCCATCGCGCCAGTTCCGCCGCCAAAGTAGTTTTGCCCTGCCCGCCCACGCCGCACACGACGGCGTAACGTTGCTGGTCGTCGTTGAGCATTCTTTCCAGCGCCAACAGTTCGCGGCTGCGACCGATGAAGCTGTGCGGCGGTTCGGCGGGCAGCGCGCCGAGCCTGATCCGTCGTGGCTTCTGCTGGACCTGCTGAGCGGCTTTTGAAGGCCGCAGAGTGACGAGCAGCGGGTCTTGCTCCTCCTGATAGAGCACCGGCACGAACCAGTCCTGCAAACGCAGATCGCCCGCGCCCATCACTTTGCCGCGCCACGTGTCGCCGTGCAGCGCGCGTTGCCCTGCCAACATCGCCGCGCCGACTCGTTTGCTGTCGGCCAACGAATGGTAAAACGCCGCGACGAAACGGCGGGTGGTTTCAACCAGCACAGTGTGACTCATCGCCACAACCGAGGTCGCGCCTTCCTGCAACAGGCGGGCGGCGACTGAAGCGGTCGGGTTCTCTTCGGTCTTCGCGCTCTGGCAGGCTTCGAGGAAGACCAGCGGGATGCGGTGGTCGCGGACCACCTGGGCCAGTTTTTCGGCATGGATCAACCGCATCGCGCGCCCGGTCGCCTTGTCGCTGTCTCGTGGGTCTTCAAAACACAAACTGCCCTGCCCGACGCGATGGTCGTAAATGCCGTGACCGTCAAAGTGGATCACATCGTATTGCTGATTGGCCTCACCAGCCCGCTGAAGCTCTTCGACCAAAGCTGGAAAGGTCGGAGGATTGAGCATGGTGAGCGTAGCCAGATCGCCCAACTCTTCGATGACTTCGACGAGCGGGCGCGCGCTGATGCGGTGGTCAATGTAACTGACGTCTACTTCCGGGCGCGGGCTGACTAGCAGGATGCGGATGGGCAGGCTGGTCGGGCGCGATTTTTGGGCGTAGCGATTCGGCAAACGACGGCGCACGCGCACCGGATTGGCGCCGTAAAAGAGGAAGCCGCGCCCGTCGTGCAGCAACTCCCACGGGAGCGAGAGCAACTGGCTGGCGGCTTCGTTTGCTTCGGCCTTCGCCGCCTGCTTCTCTTCGTCCGTCTGGTTCGGGTTTTCGATCACGTCGCTGTCAACTTCGACGGAGAAGCGCCGCTCGGTCTGATCGCCAGTCAGCAACCATGCGTCGAGCGCGGCCTGGGCTGCGGCGTTTGAAGCGCCGGTCAGGAAAAGTTCCTGACCCCATTGTGGCAATTTCTCTTCGATGGCTCGCGCGCGTTCGACGAAGACTCCGGTCGGCCAGAGGTGGAACTGTTCCAGGTACCAGCGCAGATCGTCAGCTTCAATCGGGCCAAGCGGAGCGGTGAAGTAATAAGCGGCGCTTTCGACTTTGCGCGCGGTATGATCGGCGGGTTGATAGATCAATTGCGCTTTGGCCTTCGCGCGCCGCTTGCCGTCACGTGTTTCGATGCGCGGCTCGCTTAGCTTCAGGATCAATTCTTCGAGCGGGCGAGCTTCAGTCGCAACAGCAGGTTCGACATCGTCCGGCGCCCGCTCGCCCAGCGCGGCGAGGATTTGCGGCAGAGCCTCGCTTAAGCCGCCGGCCTGCAACTGGATTTTCACGCCGACCGGCTCTTCATCAAACCAATTTCCCAGAGCGGCTGGTTCAACGCCAGGCAGCAGCAACGGAATCACGCGATAGCCATCTGCCTTGCGCCGCTTTTCGACTTCGAGCGCCTTCTGAATCTCCAGGCGCACCCAGGGCGAGTTGATCGTGTTCGGGCTGAGCGTGACGATGACCTGTCGTGCCAACTCGATAGCCTGTTCGATTTCAGGCGCGAGCTTCGCGCCGCCGCGCAGGTTGCGCGAATCAACCCAAACCGACAGTTGGTGGCTTTCGAGCGCGACACGAAGTTGTTTGACGAAATCGTCGTCTTTGCTGGCGTGTGAAATGAAGATGTGGCCGGGATTCACGATAGCGTCCTCCTGTGTTTGACTGCGGGCGCAGTGTAAGTTGAGGAAGATTACGATTCAAGATTTTTGTTCGACTGAGGCAAAGATCACTGACGCGACATCCCGGTCTGCCTCAAAGCTTCATACAAAACAATCCCTACCGAGGTCGCCAGATTGAGTGAGCGCACCTTCGCGTTCGGCATCGGGATCGTCAGGCAGCGTTCCCAGTTCGCCTTCAACAAATCTTCCGGCAACCCGCGAGTCTCTCTGCCGAAGACCAGGCAGTCGTTCGGCTGATACTGCCAATCGGTGTAAACGCGTTCGGCTTTCGTCGAGAAATATAGGAAGCGGCAATCGGGAAGGGATTGGTACAAGGCTTCGAGGTCGCGGTGGTAATGAATCTCCACTTCGTCCCAGTAATCCAACCCCGCGCGGCGGACGGCTTTCTCATCAGTGCGGAACCCGAGTTTGCCAACAAGGTGTAGAGGCGTGAACGTTGCGCCACAAAGTCTGGCGATGTTGCCGGTGTTGGGCGGTATTTCCGGCTCAATGAGCGCCACGCGCAGCCCTGAGGTGATTTCGTATCGCGCGCCCATTCTCAATGCCCGCGCCCCGCCAGCCACATCCAGCCGCAGGTCGCAAAAATCGCGAGCAGCGTCGCGGGCAGGAACCAGACGCCAAGCCCGCGCGCGCGCTCGAAAGCGTGTTCGCTCATCCGCCACGTGACATAGGTGAAGATCACGGCCATCTCTAACAACAACAGGTGCAGTGGAACCTTCGCCGCATCGGGCACAGGCTTACTCGCGTTGACCATGCCGTAATTGAAAACCAGGTATTGAATCGTGAAGATCGTCGTGCTGATGACGGGCAACAGAAAGATCATCCATCGCTTGCCCCAACCATCGGCTTCGCCGCTTAAACCGAAATGGACGGGAATCGTTTCGGGCAAGCGCGGATAATTGCCAAAGGCAATCCACCAGCCTACGATCAAGACGACTATAGCCAGTGAATCTATCAAAACGATCATCGCCATCATCCTTTCACGCTTGTAGCCTTGGCCGCTCTTTCCGCAGCCAATCGCGGAAAGAGCGGATGGCCGCGTCTTGTCCCACGCTTCGGCATTGATCAAGAAAATCGCTGAGCATCGCGCCGGTCAACCACGGGAAAGAGAGGCTGTGTTCACACTCAATGTAATTCTTTCCCTCAAGCTTGAAGATCTGAACCTGTCTGACGTCGTAATGCCACAGTTCAGGCACGCCGAATTTGGCGTAGATCGAAAACTTGTCGAGCGATCCGCTGAAGACATCAACCTCGAAGACAATGTCGGGCGGCGGGTCTCGGCTCAAATCCACTTTCGTCTTGCCATGCATCAGCGCCTCATTTTTGACGTAGAAGCAGGTGTCCGGCTCAGCTCCGCGCTTGAGCTTTTTCCGCCTGTAGGTAGTTGAACCGGCGTTGAGCACCGCCACATCCATCTCCAATGCGATGACGCGGCCTAAGTCTGAAATTGAGCGATTGAAGAACTCGTGATTGAATGACGGGGCCATGATTTCCAGTTCTCCTTGATCGTAAGTCATCCGAATGTAGGATTGGTTCTCCATATCGGCCAGGAGGCGTTCGTAAGTCTCCCAACTGATGTTGTGTAACAGCACACGCTGATCGCCGAGTTGCGATTTCATTTCCTCGACTTCATCAATCGCTGCCGGTCTCTCGATGACGGCCTCTGTCATTACGCTCATAACTTCCTCACGAATTCAGCCTTGATTGATCAATTGCCGCAGCACGTATTGCAGGATGCCACCATGCTGATAGTAGTCAATCTCTATCGCCGTATCAATTCGCAGCTTCACCGGAATCTCTTCTTTCGCTCCATTCGCGCGGTGAATGATCAGCGTCACGTCCTGTTGCGGCTTGATCCCGCCATCGAGTCCGATCACGTCGAATGTTTCGGAGCCGTCCAGCTTGAGCGTTTGCGCGCTGACGCCTTCTTTGAATTGCAGTGGTAGCACGCCCATTCCGACCAGGTTGCTGCGATGGATGCGCTCGAAGCTTTGCGCGACGACGGCTTTTACTCCCAGCAGCCGCGTTCCTTTCGCCGCCCAATCGCGCGAGCTGCCCGTGCCGTATTCCTGTCCGGCGATGACGACCAGCGGCGTGCCTTCGGACTGATACTTCATCGCCGCATCGTAAATGCTCATCTGCTCGCCGTCGGGATAATGTTTCGTCACACCACCTTCAATGCCGGGAACCATCAGGTTCTTGATGCGCACGTTGGCGAATGTGCCGCGAGTCATCACGCGGTCGTTGCCGCGCCGCGAACCGTAGCTGTTGAAGTCAGTCGGCTGCACTCCGTGTTCGATCAAATACTTCCCTGCTGGCGAGGTCGCCTTGATGGAACCGGCCGGGCTGATGTGATCGGTCGTTACAGAATCGCCGAAGATTCCAAGCGGTCTGGCGCCGGTGATGTTGGCGATCACGCCTGACTCCATCCCGAAATTCTCGAAGAACGGCGGCTGCTGAATGTAGGTCGAGTCAGCGTCCCATTCGTAAACATCGCCGACCGAAGCTGGAATTTCATTCCAGAGCGGATTCTCGGAAGTGAAATCGGAATAGAGGCGGCGGTAAGTGGCGGCGTCCGTCGCCGCGTTCATCACCGCGCCAACCTCCTGCGAAGTCGGCCAGATGTCCTTCAGATAAACGTCCGCGCCGTTTTGGCCTTTGCCAATCGGCTCGGCGGACAGGTTGATGTCAACGCGGCCAGCCAGCGCGAAAGCCACGACCAGCGGCGGGCTCATCAGGAAATTCGCTTTGATTGATTGATGCACACGCGCTTCGAAGTTGCGGTTGCCCGAAAGCACGCTGGCGGCGATCAGGTCGTTTTTCGTGACGACCTCTTCGATCTTTGGGTCGAGCGGGCCAGAGTTGCCGATGCAGTTATGCACGCAGATTGTCCCGGCCACGAACGCGTGTAAGTCATTCACTGCCAGGTCAAACACTTCGCGCTTCCCTGCCGCGCGTCGATCCAGCACGCCCAAAGTGAGCGATGGCAGCGTCAAAGAGGTCTTTTCAACGCAGTAGCGCTTGGAGTAATCCGTCTCGCCACGCGATTGCAACCGCGCGAACCAGCTTCGCGCGCCAATCTGTTTGAACATTTCGACTGGTGAAGGGAAGCCGCAACTGTCCCGATGCAGCGGCTGGAATTTGCGATCCGCCGGCGCAGGCAGCCGCGAGAAAGGATCGTGCCCTTCCAGCAGGGAGTAGTGCGGGAAGATGATTGTTTCGCGCCGCCTTAGCTCCTCTGCCGCTATCTCCCGCGCCTGGCCAAACGACAGGTCGGGACGCTCTTTGTGCAATTCCTCCAGACGGGCTGACATCCACAGGCGCTGGTGATTGATCTTATCCACCGTGCGCCAGTAAACCGCCGCAGCGCTGGCCTTAAGCGCCTTATCCACGTAGTAACGGAATCCTACCCGCTCAATGAACGAAAGACCGTCGCGCAACTTCAGCCGGACCTCTATGCGTGGGGCGCCATCCTGAGCGGCCGGATATGAAGAGGCGCTACGACGCACAGGATATTCATACAGGCGCGCGCCATCGGTATTCACACCGCAGCGAGCCAGGAGGCGCAGCAATTGGCGCATCACGTCTTTGAGTTGCTCCACATGCTCAGGCTTGGCGCTTTGGGAGTAGGCCGGGGCATTGAGGGTCACATCCCCGTCGCGCTCGCCTAACCGATGCAAACCTGGCGCATGCCCATCAGCGCCGAAGAGTCCGCCCAGGAATTCACGCGCCATCGCCACCGGGCATCTGTCATCCAGGACGAAGGCCGGCAGCGTTGAGGGCTGATTGATACGCCGGCCAACGCGCACGCCGGGCAACGAACTGACAGCCTCCGTCAACTCCGCTGGCAGCACGATGGTCCATTTGCGCTCGTCATACTGTGTGGCTGCCGGGCGCTTGCCCGTGAGCAGTTCGATATCGTTCAACACCGCCTCACGATCCACAGCCTGGCCAACGGTCATCCTCCCCTGCCCCATAGCGCTGATCGAACCATCGCTGAGCAGGTGGCCGACCAAGCGTGCAAACGCCAGCGCGCGCGGTCGCTCGTGAGGCGTGTCCAGGGTTAACTTCAAGTTGCCCGCTAGCAACATGTAGTTGGCCTCGTCGTCGCAGGGTTCATCCAGCGGCGCCTCCAGACCGACCACCACTCGATCTTGGCCCGGCGCCAATTGATCCGCGCGTATCCAGCGCCCGTCCGAGCGCAGAATTTCGTGATCCGGCGTACAAACCAACGTGCGACCGTCCTGTAGGACAAGTGACACGCAGTCGCGCGCGCCCTTAGCAAAAGCTTCGGCTTGCGCTGCTAAGCCCAGTTCGCCGGTCGCCGTAGGAGCGAACACTGCCGCGCCGCCGGCGCTCGGCATCTGCTCAATGCGGCGCGCGGTACCATTGGCCAGCAGCACGGGCGTACCAGCAGTAATGCAGGTAGTACATCCGTAACCGACAACCTGAAAGCCCAGTTGATCCAGATAAGGTTGCAATCCGGTCTTCTCCAAGTAATCGGAGACGACGCGCGATCCAGGGCCTAGCGAGGTTTTGACTTGCGGTTTGACACGCAAACCTTTCTCGACGGCCCTCTTCGCCAGCAACCCTGCGGCCAACATCACACTTGGATTCGAGGTGTTGGTGCAAGACGTGATAGCGGCGATCAGCACGTCGCCGTGCCCCAATTCAGCCGTCGCCGAGGGGAGCGCGACTTCGACCAGGTCGGGCGTCGGACGATTGTTCATCATCTCGACCTCGGTCTGCGTGTTGGTGTTGATCACGCTCAAGCTATCGCCTTTGGCGACGGGCGCGGTCTCTGGCGACTGCTCGCCTCCACCCATCAACAGTTCAGGCAAAGCCCCGCGAGCGCCTATCACCGTTCTAAAGCGTTTCTTCAAATCATCCAGCGATTTCCCATATCCGTTATCAGACGCTGGTTTCTGGAATAAATCAATGAACTTGTCTTTGAGCGCCGAAAGTTCGATGCGATCCTGCGGGCGTTTTGGGCCGGCGACGTTTGGAGTGATTGTCGAGAGATCAAGGTCGAGCGTCTGGCTGTATTCGATTTCGCCCTGGCGTGGGATGCCGAAGAGTCCTTGGGCTTTGAAATAGCTTCTGAACGCGTCGACGTGTTCTGCGCTGCGGCCCGTGGCTTTCAGGTAATTGCAGGTCTCTTCATCCACGCCGAAGAAACCCATTGTTGCGCCGTATTCGGGCGCCATATTCGCAATCGTTGCGCGATCAGTGAGTGACAAGCTGGCCGCGCCTTCGCCGAAATATTCGACGAATTTGCCGACGACTTTTGCCTTGCGCAGCATTTCGGTAACGTGAAGCACCAGGTCGGTCGCCGTTACGCCTTCGCTCAAACTGCCCGTCATATTCACGCCGACGACATCCGGTGTCAGGAAGTAGACCGGCTGGCCCAGCATTCCCGCTTCGGCTTCGATTCCACCAACGCCCCACGCGACCACGCCAAGCCCGTTGATCATCGTCGTGTGCGAATCGGTGCCGACCAGCGTGTCTGGGTAATAAACGCCGTCTTTTTCGAGCACGCCTTTGGCCAGATATTCCAGGTTGACTTGGTGCACGATGCCGATGCCGGGCGGGACGACTTTGAAGGTGTCGAAGGCCTGCATTCCCCATTTCAAAAACTCGTAGCGTTGGCGGTTGCGATCGAATTCGATCTCCATGTTTCTCTGGAGCGCGTTTGGCGTGCCCGCGATATCAACCTGTACCGAGTGATCCACCACCAGATCGACTGGCACGAGCGGTTCGATGATTTTGGGGTTCTTGCCAAGTTGCGCCACGGTCGCGCGCATCGCGGCCAGATCAACCAGCAGCGGCACGCCGGTGAAATCCTGTAAGACGATGCGCGCGACGACGAATGGGATTTCGGCTGTGCGTTCAGCGTTCGGCTGCCAATTAGCCAATGCACGCACGTCGTCTTCCTTTACTTTTTTGCCATCGCAATTGCGCAGGACAGATTCGAGCACAATGCGAATGCTGACTGGCAGCTTCGAGACCGGGCCGATGCCCTGCTTTTCCAATTCAGGCAGCGAATAGAAATTTCCTGTTTTTCCGTTTCCGAGACCGAATGATTGAAGTGTGTTGAAGAGGTTGTGTGTCATATGAAGTTTCCCTGGGTTATGAAGTATTGGCCATAATGAATTGGCGTAGAATTTGTCAGGTCACTGTCAGTTTAAGGTTAATAAGTTGATTCAGCGAAATCCCTTGCCGCGCCGCTTCCAGCGCCAGCTGGCGATGCATGCTTTCCGGCATCCGCAGGTTCAGTTTCCCGCTGAAGCGACGCTTGCTGAATGGCTGCGGTATTTCCTCGCCGGAAGCAACGAGGTCTTCCAGAACTGTCTTAACAACGGATTTGATCTCTCGCAGCGCGGATTCCAGCGTACGCCCGTGAGCTGCAAGCGATTCAAATTCGGCGACGCGTCCGATGAAAGCTCGGTCTTGTTCCGACCAGCCGACAATGTAGTGGTACTCCTCAGCCTGATGCGGCAACTGAACGCTTCTGCTCTTTTTCCTCGTTTTTGCTCTGTCCATAACTACTTTCTCAACCTCCCAAATCTTTCAGCTTGCGCAGCGCCCTGACAACCTGACGAACCTGGTATGGTTTGGCTTTGCCTTTCTCCGACTGAAGATTGATGCGCGGATCGCCGAGCCACGGGGTCTTGAAGATGTAGTGACTGCCTTCGATTCGGGGCGACCCGAAAAATGTCGAGCAGATCGTTACCAGCCGCTGGAAACGCGTGTTGGTTTCGTTGCCCTCAAGCTCGTTGATGGCCTCATCAATCGTCACAGATGGATGGTATTGGATACGGTACTACGTGTCAATTCCGGTTTTTCCGAGTCGCGTTGAAGTAAGTCCGCGTCACACAGGGAGCGGTAGGTCTTTGCTCTTTATCTTTGCCTTTTGATTCGAGTATTCTTCGCGTTCTGACGCATCATCTTTCGACTGAACAACCGGTCTTCCCTTCAACCACCAACAAGGAGTTCATCTATGAGAAAACTTGCGAAGATTTGTTGCGCGATTCTTCTCGCATCGGCCTTTGCTGTCATTGCGAGTGTTTACGTCGAGGCGCAAGACCCTCCCGCCACACCGCCAGCCGGCGTGCAGGAGATGTTGTCTCAATTCCAGGGCAGAGCTTCGGGAGCGCCCGAAATCAAGCCTTACGACAGGGTCATCACCAAAGACGCCAAGTCGGACGAAGGCATTTTCACAGTCCATCGCCTCAAGGAGAAGATTTACTACGAGATTCCGAAGAAGGAATTCGACAAAGAATTCCTCTGGGTCAGCCAGATTGCGAAGACGACGCTCGGCGCGGGCTACGGCGGGCAGGCGGCGGGCAACCGCGTTGTTCGCTGGGAGCGGCACAACAACCGAATATTGCTGCGCAACATTTCGTATGAAGTCGTCGCCGATCCGAAAGAGCCGATCCACAAAGCGGTCAAGGCCGCTAACAACGATTCAATCATCAGGTCGTTCTACATCGAAGCTCTCGATAAGAATGGCAAGGACGATTCCGTGGTGATTGATGTGACCAGTCTGTTCACAACCGAGGTCACCGAATTCAGCCCGCGTTCGCGGCTACGCGCTCGCGGCTTCGACGCCTCGCGTTCATTCGTCGAACACATCGTCTCTTTCCCTGAAAACATAGAAATTGAAGTCACGCAAACATTCACCAATCCGCCGGACACTGGCGGCTTGGGCGGAGCGCCGCCAATTCCGATTCCCGGCCTGGGTGGAATGGGCACGGGCAGCGCCACGGTCGTGATGCATTACTCGATGGTCAAGCTTCCCGAAAAGCCGATGATGCCGCGCCTGTTCGACGAGCGCGTCGGTTACTTCAGCGTGCGCAAGCTGGATTACAGCAAGGACGAGCATCGCGCGCCGCAGCGGACTTACATCACCCGCTGGCGTTTGGAAAAGAAAGACCCGAACGCAGCGATTTCGGAGCCGATCAAGCCCATCGTTTATTATGTTGATCCGGCCACGCCGACGAAATGGGTTTCCTACATCAAGAAAGGCATCGAAGACTGGCAACCCGCGTTCGAGGCCGCCGGGTTCAAGAACGCGATCATCGCCAAGGAGGCGCCGAGTGAAGACCCCGATTGGAGCCCCGAAGACGCGCGCTATTCAGTCGTGCGCTGGCTGCCTTCGACAATCCAGAACGCAATGGGGCCGCACATCCACGATCCGCGCACCGGCGAAATTCTCGAATCAGACATTCAGATGTACCACAACATTCTGAACCTCCAGCGCAACTGGTATTTCACGCAATCAGGCCCGCTTGATCCGCGCGCAAAGGTCTTGCCGCTGCCCGATGATCTGATGGGCGAGTTGCTGCGCTTTGTAGTCGCGCACGAAGTCGGTCACACGCTCGGCTTCCAGCACAACATGAAGGCCAGCTCGATGTATCCGTTCGAGAAAGTCCGTGACGTGAAGTGGCTGAAAGAAAACGGACACACGCCGACGATCATGGACTACTCGCGTTTCAATTACGTCGCGCAGCCTGAAGACAACATCCCGGTCGAGTTGCTGATCCCGAAGATTGGACCTTACGACAAGTGGGCGACGATGTGGGGCTACAAGCCGATTGACGGAAGCCAATCCCCCGATGATGAGAAGAAAACGCTCGACGAATGGGCGCGCGCGCAGGACAAAACGCCGTGGTTTCGCTTTTCGACCGCCAGATCGCGTGGCGCTGATCCGGGCGAATTGACCGAAGCCGTGGGGGACGCCGACGCTGTCGCAGCATCAACGCTCGGGTTGAAGAACCTCAAGCGCGTCGCCGATATGCTGATGACAGCGGCGACAACCGAGAAAGGCCAGCCATACACCGACCTCGAAGAGTTATACGGCTCGATGATCGGCCAATGGCGGCTGGAGATGGGGCACGTCACGGCAATCGTCGGCGGAGTCAACTCGCAGCAAAAACACGTCGGACAAGACGGAGTGCTCTTCACTCCAATCCCGAAAGAGCGGCAGATGGCGGCGGTGAAGTTTTTGAACGAGAATGTCTTCGCCACGCCGGCGTGGATCGTCAAGCCGGAAATCCTCCGCCGCATCGAAACCAATGGCGCGTTAGACCGCGTCCGGATGGCGCAGCAGATGATCATGATGCAGTTGATGAGTTCGTCGCGTTTCGCTCGCTTGGTCGAACAGGAAGCGATTGATGGCGACACGGCTTACCGCCCGGTTGATTTCCTCGCCGATGTGCGCAAGGGCATCTGGACGGAGTTGAATGGAGGCGGCGGCGGCGCGGTGAAGATTGACGCCTATCGCCGCAACCTGCAACGCGCCTATCTGGATATGATGGGCGACAAACTTAACGGGCGGTTGGCAGTAACTGACGACCAACGCCCGTTCATTCGCGGCGAATTGAGAACGCTCAACGCCGACGTGACGCGGGCGATGGCGCGAGCGACGGATCGCGCGTCGCGCATGCATCTGGAAGACGTGAAGGATCAGATCGCCAAGATTCTCGATCCGAAGTTCACGCAGCCTGCGCCAACCACAGCAGGGTTGCCGTTCATCCTCACCAGGTTCGATGAGGATGAAGACCTGCGCAATTCGCTATATTGCTGGCCGGATTATTCGATCCGTGTGCGGCAGTGATTGATTGATCCGGTACCGCGCGCGTGAGCAAGCGTACTTTCCTGAGCCGACGCTCTCTCACGGTCGCGGTACCGGCCACTTCAGGCGTTATAGATAATGCCCATGCGAGGTTTGCTCAGCTGTGATAATATCTCCGCCTGATAAGCATTCAGGCAATAGGCTGAATGCGAAGGAAACGCCGAGCCTCCCTCACCCTTCCAGCAGGCTTGGCGAGAATCCCGTTTAAAGATTCCCCCGCTTGTGCTCCGTGCCCTGCCTCGTTGGACACAGTTTTGCGAACGACATCACAATTGTAGCTATTCGCGAAAAGAGGAAAGATTATGGAGAACGATCCTTTTGGGTTCGCCGGCACAACTTTTGACGGGAACCTGGAAATCAAAGAGTACGTTGACGCTGGCGGCATGGCGATCGTCTATCGCGCCTGGCACAAGGGTCTTGAGAAAGACGTGGCCCTGAAGATATTGAAACCGGAGCATACTCATAAACACCCGGAGTTAGCCGAAAAGTTCAGGAAAGAAGGGGCCATAACTCACAGCCTGCAAGATAACCCTCACATCGTTCGAGTAATTGACGCCAAGACCATTCGGGCAAAAGACTTATTTGGAGGGATGGAGCACGCTTGCCTGGTTATGGAGTGGCTTGAGGGACGGACGTTGAGAGATGAGATAGAAAGCAAGGGAGTGCTGGCGCAAGAGAAAATTGTGAAGCTGTTTGAACAGCTATGTAAGGGAGTCGCATACGCTCATAACAATAACATCATTCATCTAGATCTGAAGCCAGGCAATATTATGCTGGTTAAGAAAAATGAGACCGAAGAGATGGTGAAGGTTCTCGATTTTGGGCTAGCTAAGATATTGACTCCTGACACTCTCTACCTGACAAGTCTTATTCTTACGCCAGAGTATTCTGCCCCTGAGCAACTGGAGCAGCGTAAGGTCGGTGTCTGGTCGGATATTTATAGCTTGGGTGTTATACTCTACCAAATGTTTACCGGAAATGTCCCTTTCGATGGTGATTCGGTAATAGACACTATAAACAAAGTTGTCAATGACCCACCTCTCTCGCCAAGCAAGAGCAATCCGGCAATTACGATCTCACCTGCCGTTGAGGGCGTTATTTTTAAAGCTCTTGAGAAGAGGCCGGAACTCCGTTACCAGTCTGTGACGGAGTTTGCGGAAGCGCTGAAAAAAGCGATTGTTATTAAACCAGGCCGGCTTTCCATCCGATGTTACGAGAAAAGCGATACGAATAGAATCGCTGGGGCGAGCGTCTACCTTAACGCCGAAAAGGCAGGCGAGGTGGATGAACAGGGCGAGTTATTTCTCGACAATTTGCAGCCAGATGAATATGCCGTCCGCATAGAGCACATTGACTATCAGTACTGGAGCAATAAGCTCAGGGTCAATTCTGATGGCGCAATGAACATTACCGCGGATATGGAACGTAAGCCTCTCGGCAGCCTGTTGCTTGTGTGTCGCGAATCGCGCACGGATACGATCGTGTCCGAGGCTGTGATCAGTCTCGACGGCGATCAGATCGGCAAAACCAATGAATCGGGTAATTTCTTATTGAAGACCGTTCTGGCAGGCAAACACCGGGTCAGCGTGAGTCATCCGGATTATCCTCGCGTGGATCTGAGAGTAGAAATTGAGAGCGGCGGCTTGAATACCCAGAACGTCCTATTGCAGCCAAAACGCTCTTCGCCAGCCAGCGCAGTCGCCAAAATTGGAGCAGGCGTCGCTTTTGCGGCGTTAGTTGGTTTGATTTCCTGGTACGTAATCAGAGCCACGATTCCTCCAGCAACCACTCTGTCTTCTACAACTCTCAATTCATCCGCCACTCAAACTTCGCCAGTTGCGGTTACAGAAGACATAAGGTCTAAAGCGGCTAAGACCAATTCTCGAAAGTCCAAGCCGGCGCCTGATATTCAAACTTCCGCCTCCTCAATAAATCCTGATTTGCCGAAAGAGTTCATTAAAAACGGGGAACGGCTGGTCAAAGCCGGACGCTATCAGGAAGCCCTCAACTCATTCAAGAAAGTTTTGAAACTCAAACCGAAAGACCCTCTCACGATGAATGATTTGGCCATTGTTACCGCTGATCTGGGCGATTTGTCGCTCAGGAGGAATGAATTTGGAATTGCCGGGCAGGCGTACCAAATCACGTTACAAGCCTGGAATAACGACGCAAAGATTCATAGCAAATTAGGTGATGCGCATAGTAGCTTGAAGCAATATGACAGAGCAATAAAGCAGTATACGGACGCCATCAATTTAGGTATGAACACTGTGGATAACTACTGCCGGCTTGGCGACGCGTATTATCGAACAGGAAAATACAACGATGCCCGCCTCGTATACCTTATTGCGGTACAAATTGATGAACAGTATAAGCAAGCGTACATAGGCCTCGGTCGAACCTATCTGAAGCTAAACCAGAAAGATGCAGCACGTAAAATCCAGCAGAAATTGCAATCGCTCGACCGGGAGCTGGCCAAAGAGCTATTTGAGGAGATTGAAAATTATAAAAAAGGGCGACCTGTGCGCACGGCTTTGTGAGAGGGTCTTGCGCCCGCGTTATCCAAACTGGCGAAATTCTCAGGGCGGCGCGGGGAAGATTTTTAAGAAAGAGTTGCGCAAGTCTGGCTGGCAGAGGCACAATCGGCTTATCAATTAACCCAAAGAGTACACAACGGGAGGGTTTGAAATGTTACGCCGCATCATTGTCTATGTAGTCTTTTGCCTGCTCGCCATTGATTGCGCCATCCAGGCTCAAGACCATAATCGCGCCGCCCTTCAGCGCAAACTCACCGCCGAAATCGAGAAGATTGCCAACGCCCACGATGGCGTGATGGGAGTGGCGATCAAAGACCTGACCACCGGCGAAGAGATTTTGATCAACGACCAACTCGTCTTCCCCACTGGCAGCTCGATCAAAATCCCAGTCCTGATCGAACTCCACAAGCAAGCCTCCCAGGGCAAATACAAATTGACCGACCAGCGCTGGGTCGAACGCGCGGATAAAGTCGGAGGCAGCGGTGTGATCGTCAACTTCGGCGATCACACTTCGCAGTTAAGCTTGAACGATCTGGCCGTGCTGATGATCGTTTTGAGCGACAACACGGCGACCAATATGTTGATTGATCAGGTCGGGATGGCCAACGTCAATCGCACGATGGATGAGTTGGGGCTGAAGCAGATTCAGTTACGGCGCAAAATGATTGACCAGGCGGCTTCGGCGCGCGGCGACGAGAACACCGCCACTCCGCGTGAAGCGATGATGTTGATGGAAAAACTCTTTCGCGGCGAGGTTGTCAGCCGAAGCCTGAGCGACGACGCGCTGAAAATTTTGAAGCTGCGAAAGAGCAGTCCGATCCCGCGGCTGCTTCCAGCCAATGTCGAGATCGCCAACAAACCTGGTGGCATTGAAGGCGTGGCCTGCGACTGGGCGGTCGTCCTCGTTCCGAACCGGCCATACGCCATCGCCGTGATGACTAACTACAACGGCGAAGGCGCGGATGAGGCGATCGCGAAGGTTTCCAAGCTCGCCTACGATTATTTCGCTCGATTGTCGCGTTCGACAAAATATGGAGCGCGGGCGCCGCTGGAGTTGTTGAAGAACAGACCCTGAGCTTATATTTGCGCTATGGCAATTCATAAGAGGCGCGAACATGGCAAGCCGGCGGCGCGGATGCTGCTCGAATCGGCTGATCCGGTCGAGTTGCCGCCCGCCGAGATCAACGAACAGGGCGTGACCGTCGAACGCTCAGAGTTCAAGGTGTACCTCGATGAACTGATTGCGGCTTTGCGGAGCGGCGGAGTGGTCGAGCCAGCGCCGATGGTGATGAGCGATTCGATCTTCGTCATTCACGGACAGACGCGCACCTTCTGGGTCCGGCTCTGGCACACCGATGAATCGCGCACGGAGATTGACCGGCTGCACGTTTCCAGTTGCCTGCCGCTGGCGCACAACGTCTGGGTTGACCTCGGAGAAGATGATGATGACGCCGATGAAGAAGGTAAGCCGTAACGCGTTTTGAAGAAGATTCAACCAGGAGATTCACCATGCCCTTGTCAACCTGCGACCGCCGCGATTTTCTCAAAGCGACCGTCGCCGCATCTGCAACTCTACCGATGGCCACGCAAACATTTAAATCGAAGCGTGAATTCACGGCCTATCAACAAAAACGACGCAAGGAATTGTGGGGTCTGCTCGGCGACCTTCCGTTCAACTACCGCCCCAAACCGGCGAAGTTGATCAAGACCGAAAAGGGAGATGGTTACACACTAGAACATCTCGTACTTGATCTGAACGGCATTGAACCTGTGCCCGCGCTACTACTCATCCCCGACAAACGCCTCGCCCCTGCGCCCGGACTGATCTATAACCACTGGCACGGCGGCACGTATCCGACCGGCAAAGACGAACTGTTGACGGGACGAAAAGTTCTGCCCGCTTACGCGCCTGTCGTCGCCGAAAAAGGCATCGTCACGCTAGCGATTGACAGTTGGTGTTTCGGCGAGCGCATGCGCGACAAAGATGGCCGCAACGGCGAGTGGGACGCGTTCAAGAAGATGATCTGGCACGGGCAGGTGCTGTTCGGGATGATGATGTTCGATGAATATCGCGCGGTGGATTATCTAGTCTCGCGTCCGGAGGTTGATCCGAAGCGCATCGGCGCGTTCGGACTCTCGATGGGCGCGACGAAGGCCTGGTGGCTGGCCGCTCTCGACCCGCGCATCAAGCTCTGCGTTGATCTTTGTTGTATGACCGATTTTGAAGAACTGATGAAGATCAACAATCTGAAGGGTCACGGGATTTATTACTACGTGCCGAGTCTGATCAAGCATTTTTCGACGGCGCAGATCAATGAACTGATCGTGCCGCGCGCGCATTTGAGCCTGAACGGGCGGAAGGATTTGCTGACGCCACCTACTGGCGTTGAGCGTGTGCGCGATCATCTGGCGCCTCTTTATCAAAAATACGGTAAGGCTGAAGACTGTCGTATCGAGCTATTCGATTGCGGGCACGAGGAGACCCCGGAGATGCGAAAGATCACGCTGGAATGGATGGATAAACACCTGGTCAATGCTCGGCAAGTAGATTGAACCACGTTACTTCGAACCGCGGAAAAGGCTCGCGGTTGAGAATACCACTGGGGACAGCCTCTATTCTTAAGGCCGCCGCCCCACTACTGATTTCGTAAGATCCAGGCGTGCCGATGGATCATCTGACGGGCTCGCACTGTGTTGATCTGTAACGCTTGGTTGATCTCAGCGAAGCCTTTTCCCGCCTGCCACATCTCATACGCCAACTTCTGCTTGTGATCCGCCTGATTGCCTTGATTGCTATAGACGGCCGGATGATCCGGCAAACAAATTGAGGTCACGTACTGAATGGTTGCTGAAGTCAGCCCAAGCGTATCCGCAATCTCGCGCTCATCTTTTCCGGCGCCCCGAAGCCCCAATATTTGTTTATGAAGCTTGCGGCAGTTGATGACAGGGGTCCCTTTAAACATGATTGACGATCCTTTCCGGTTGTGCGGCTCAAAGTCACTTTTCATCGCTCCGTGAGCCGTTCGGTGCGGCTAATTAATGCCGTTGAACCGGCGCTGCCGGCGGTCCCGAGTCCGCGCGAGCTTAGATTTGAGTTTCTTACTCTCGCTCGGCTTGAGATAAAAGGTCCGGCGTTTCGCTTCTTTAAGAATGCCCTCGCGCAACACCTGCCGCTTAAAGCGACGCAGGGCTTGTTCGAGGCTTTCACCCTTAAATAACACTACCTCTGCCACGTGTTGTCTCCTTGTTTCGGTGCGCGTTCTAAGTGACGAGGTGTGGGAAAACCTCTTCATATAGGTACTTGATACTCGTTTTGGGGATGAGCAAGCTGGGAGAGCCATTGGCCGGTGTGATTTTGAGACACGCGTGATCGTACCAGGCAAGCCGCCCCACAATTTGGTCTCCCTGCTGCAGCACGATGACGAGAGAGATGGCGCTTTGCATCAGGGTCTCGAAATAGCGCATCTCACATCCCGTGATGGAATCATCGTCTACCTCGGACGGTTCCCTGAACCGCGAAGGCTCACGGCGAGGTGAGCGTGCCCGATGTTCCCGATGAGCCAGGTGAGATGGGTAAGACGATGACCCGTTGAACTGACTGGCGCCACTGCCGAAACCCTTTCTTCGATTCACGATAACCTCTTCAGTAGCGTCCGCCACGCCCGCCGCTAAAGCTGCCTCTGCCGCCGCCGTGCTCGCGCTTTTCCCTAGCCTCGTTAACGGTCAGACTCCGCCCGCCCAAATCATAGCCATTGAATCGCGAGATCGCTTCTCTGGCCTCAGCCTCCGAACCCATTTCCACAAATGCAAAGCCGCGTGACTGGCCGGAGTCGCGATCCCGAATGAGATTACACGACACCACCTCTCCGACCTGGCTGAACAGTCCCTTCAACTCCTCTTCATCGGCGCTGAATGATAGACCGCCAACATACAATTTCGTTGCCATGATTTTTCCTCTCTTTAGTGATTAAACCTAGCGTTTACGCCGCGCCTCCACGGCCGTGACAATGCTTTCAAAATCGAGCCGTCTCTCTTCGGCGCGTTGCGTCTGAGTCTGTCTCAAGACCTCCTGCAACTGCCGATCAATCGCCCTGAACATCGCCTCTTCGTTCAACGGCCCGCCATCGCGCATGAGGCCTGAGATGTCAGGGGTCAGCCCCGACGCCGCTTCAAGTTGATCCGCCGGCGCCATCAGATAAGACCTTAGCACGTTCTTTGCGATCGTCATTACCGGCGCTCTCTCGCCATCGTGAGTGGCTCGCGCCTTGATCCCGCGCGCAGCCCCACAAACGAGCGTGCAAAGTAAGAATCGGTTCAATAGCCACCGTCCCTTCCGGAAGCGCTGGCGTATACGATGTCGTTGTGATGATTACCCATTTGATACCACGGTTGCTGATAAGACGAAGCCGACTTCATTGAGGAGACTTACCAGCGCCCGCCCACCTGATGTCTTTGCAGAAGGTCGTCCACCTCATCAAGTTCGGACTGATTAGCCATTCGCTCCTGGCCGCTGGGAACCGGCCCGTCTGCTTGGCTGGCGGTGGGGTTGCTCACTGATTGGCCGAGCGGAAGATAAGCCAGTTCAGCCTCCAGCGACCCACGTCCTTTAATCCATCCGGTCGTTTTCTCACATTGCTCGCATTGCCGGTAGACGGGGCCGACGCCATCGTTGAGCATTCTCTCCTCAGCCTCAGTCAAGAGCTCCAGCCTTGTCTCTCCGCATCTAACACATTCAATTACAAAGGGCCGTCTCTCCATATTAAATCCTCGACCTTCAACGCTTCACAAACCATATGCCCGTGATAGTCGCGCCTCTGACGCGGGCCATCTCGCCTGCTTCTTCGATACTTTCAGCATAGAGGCCTTCTGTCCGCAAACGCCGCAGGTATTCCGCTCCGAATCCGCAGGCCGGACCCAGAAGGCGAAGTTTGAGATCGCCAGTCTGAAATTCATAGACCTTCTCGCCGGCAGCGAGCCGCTCTCCCGCCTGTTCGATGTCCACCAACGTAACGATCATGACCTTCTCTCCTTCCTCGGCGTTGGACCCTGGTCCGCGCAGGCAGCGACAACCGGAGCGGAGCGACCCGGAGAGAGATCAATCATCAGAGGGGAAGCAGCCGGAGCTATTGATTTATCACGGGATTGCTTGAATGACATCAGAGCGGGAAATCTCCACAAGTGGCATGGTGTGGAGTCATCCCAGCTACCACTTAGACTGGAATAGCTTTCTACAGAATTGCAGGCTGGAGGATGCTACGCTCCGCAGAGACAGCAGTCAAGGCGCGTCAAGGTTTACCGCGGGTGTAGCAACATTTTCGATTGAACCAGTCGCATCACGGGCAGCGAGAGCGGCATCCATTCGGTCGCGAAGCGATTCCGGCAGCGGGAACGAATTATCCGAAGCAGGTCGAGAAAATGCCCGGGCGAGTTCCGCCAACCAGGCTGGTGGAGAAGGCAGACGATCTCGGAGAGTTTCCGCCGATTCGCCGAGCATGCGCAGCAGCATCTCTTCGGTCAGGCCATCCATCGCCAGGCGCTGTGCGAAGATGGAGCCGGCGGCGAACTGTAGTTGCGACCGCCAGCGTTGCAGCCGCTGTCCGGCGCGCACGGCGTGCGCCCCGAGGTTTGCCGCACTCTGCGGAACCGCTCTCAACGACTCGAGTCGCTCGGTCAATGTCAGCCCGCGGTACCAGGCGGAAGAATCGAAAACGGTTTGAGTCATTTGCTCGCTTCCGGGCGGATGATAGACGGGAAAGTCCGAAGAAGCCTGGCAGCGTCCTCATCTGGGATCTTGCCGGACCTGATCGGACTTCCCTGGGCTTTTTCAGTCTCACTGTGGTGTTTAGGTATGAGAGAGCGCGGGAGCGATCATCTCTTCCAGCTCCTCCAGGCTCAGCTCGACGAAGCCTGCCGGATTGGCCGGCAACTGCGCCCGCTCCTCTTCGCTCAGACTCTGCCGATAGTCTTCGTCTTTCCACGCGCGAACGATGTCAATATTCTTGTTCATAAGGTTCTCCTTTGCAGTTGCAGCGCGAGACGCGATTGAAGCTGACCGGCCCCGCTGGTTGTGAATAGAATTGATCTGCGGACCAATTGCTTCGCCGTCGTTTGAGAGCCGTCGTTTTCCGCCCTCACTTATCTAAACGGGAAATCTCGCCGCGAACTATCATTACGGCCCGGAATGTTTTCCACCGGCGCTACCTGGGCAGGCTTGATCACGCGTTTGGGCGATTCATCGGCAAGTTGCGAGCGAGGATCGGATGCGCCTAAGCCGCTCGAAGAGGTTCAGTTCGTGGCTCTGATAGAAATGGAGCAGAAGAAAATAACACTCCACGTATAATTGATATCGAAAGGCGCGGGAAATTTACCCGAAATTCGCCATTGCCGCAAAGCGCCATATTTTTATGTCAGACATTTTTCTGTCGCTCACTTTCGCAGGTAGAACCATTTTCCCGCAACCTTCTGCACTCTCCCGCCACTCACTCAACGTATCTTTTTCGGAACCGCATTTTTCAAACGTCCGTATGGTGAGTCTGTTAATCAATCCGGGATTCAACCGTTAGAAGAACATTGGGGAGAGAAGATGAAGAAGAAATCGCGCAAACTATGGTGGATATTGGGCGCGCTCGTCATCCTGACCGGACTGGGAGTCACCGGTTTCGTCGTGATGTCGCGCCCGGCGAGTGAAATTGATTCTTCGCGTCTGGCCACAGTCGAACGCGGCGACATCGCGCGCTCAGTCGTCGCCACAGGCCGCATCGAGCCGATCACCAAAGTCGAGATCAAATCGAAAGCCAACGGCATCATCAAGGAGTTGAAGGCTCAGGTCGGCGACATCGTCGGGCCCGGACAGGTGCTGGCCGAACTCGACAAAGAGAACCTGGCCGCGAGAGTGCGTGAAGCCAAAGCCGCGTTAATCGGCGCCGAATCGAACCTGAAGGCCGCGCAAGCTCAGCTTGAGAAGAACAAGGTCGAAGCCGAAGGTCCCGACGTCCCCTTTACCAAGCGCAATTTCGAGCGCGCCGAAAAACTGCTGAATGAAGGCGTGCTGCCGCAGCAATCGTTCGATGATTCGCGCAGCGCCTATGAGCAGGCAGTCAACCGCCAGAACATCGCGCGCGCCCAGCTTTCGGTCAGCGAGGCGAAAGTCGCGCAAGCCAAAGCCGAAGTCGCGCAGGCGCAGGCTGCGGTTGATCGCGCCGAAGAGGAGTTGAATTACGCGACGATCCGGTCGCCGATTCACGGGATGGTTTTGTCGCGCGATGTCGAGATCGGCTCACCTGTCTCTTCGATCTTGAATATGGGCGCAGCGGCGACGCTGTTAATGACGCTTGGCGACATCAGCCAGGTTTACGTGCGTGGCAAAGTTGACGAAGCGGACATCGGCGTCGTCAAGCTCGGCCAGCCGTCGCGGATCAAAGTCGAAACGTTCAAAGACAAAACCTTCGACGGCAAGGTCACGCAGATTTCGCCGCTCGGCGTGGACAAAGACAACGTCGTCACGTTCGAGGTCAAGGTCTCCATCAACAACCCCGGCAATCTGCTGCGCGCGAATATGACCGCGAACGCGGAGATCGTGCTGGAAGAACACAAAGGCGTGATGCTCGTGCCCGAAAGCGCGGTGATTTACGACCAACAGCGAAACGCCTCGGTTGAAATACCAGCGGCTGGTCAACCGAAAGGGCGCGAACGTAAACCCATCAAAGTTGGCATCAGCAACGGTACGCGCACCGAAGTGATCGAAGGATTGGCCGAAAAACAGCAAGTCATTCTTCAGTGAGGATATGCGAGAGTTGTTGGCGCAAACCTGGTCGAACCTGATGGCGCACAAACTGCGCAGCTTCCTGACGATGTTCGGCATGGCTTCGATCATCGTTTCGGCCACAGTGCCACAAATCTGAAAACGATATGTTGTCTTAAAATCATTCGTTCTTTGAAATCCAATATTGGCGCCTGGTCATTCCACGGCGTCAGAAGAATT